>Ga0153928_1000204_pt1 | contig 30719 bp, 27 predicted proteins | sample TSNJ012MetaG_FD_106656 | JGI IMG/M metagenome (GOLD analysis project Ga0153928, IMG submission 106656) | Attine ant fungus gardens microbial communities from New Jersey, USA - TSNJ012 MetaG | ecosystem: Host-associated > Fungi > Mycelium > Unclassified | place: USA: New Jersey, Wharton State...
CGACCTTACCGACGAATCATCGATGACCACCGCGAAGCCGCCCGCCCGCTACGGCGCCATGGAGAGCGCGCGTGCGGGCGGCTTCGCTATCGCCGAGCTACACCACCACTCGGGACCTGACCCTCGCTTGCGATCGAGAGTTGGCGGCGCGAGTTGGCGATGAACCGCGAGAAGCACCTCGACAGCCGACGATTGGAGCAGCGTCTTGCCGCTGCAAGTCGCACGCTTGCGGCGCCGCGTACCTGGGCTGCTTAAAATCCGGTGGGCTATCCGCGCCAGTAGCGGTCTTCCCAACTGCGCGAGAGACGCATGGCGGTGAGGATCAGCCCGGCCATCGAATAAGTCTGCGGGAAGTTTCCCCACAGCACGCCGCTCGTCGGATCGACGTCCTCGGACAAGAGGCCGTAGCGGTTGCGGTGTTGCAGGGCGTCGCGGAAAAGGTCGCGTGCTTCCTCCTTGCGCCCGAGCGACCACCAGGCATCCACGAGCCAGAAGCGGCAGATCAGAAAAGCGGTCATCGGCAAGCCGAAATCGTCGGCGCTGGCGTAGCGCATGACGTGCTTCTCGCGCACCAGCTCCCGCTCCATCGCCGCGACCGTGCTCACGAAGCGCGGATCGTCGGGCTCCACCACGCCGAGTTCCGGCAGCAGCAGGACGCTGGCGTCGAGATCGTCGGCCCCGAAGGCCGCCGTGAACGCCGCGCGTTGCGGATGCCAGGCCTTCATCAGCAAGCTGTCATGGATCGGCTGAGCGATCTTGTCCCAATATTCGGCGCGGTCGGTAAAGCCGAGATGCGAGGCGATGGCCGAGAGGCGGTGGCAGCCGGCCCAGCACATCGCCGCGGAATGTGTGTGGATACGCTGGCGGCCGCGGTACTCCCAAATGCCCGCGTCCGGCTTGAGCGCAAGCTCGGCGGCTTTGGCGCCGAGAACCTCGAGCAGCCGGAACAGCGATTCATCACCCGCGCGCGGCAGCCGCCGGTCGAAGAACATGGGCATCGCCGCCAGAATGATGCTGCCGTAGGTGTCGTGCTGGGACTGATCGACCGCCGCGTTGCCGATCCGCACCGGGCCGTCGCCGCGATAGCCGGTGAGGCTCTCCGCGATGCGCTCGTCCATCGGGTCGGTGGGCACGATGCTGTAGACCGGGCGCAGCGCTTCCTCGTTGTTGGCGGCGATGCCGAGAATAAACGAGATGAAGTCTTCCATCGTCTGCGTGGCACCGATGCGGTTGAGCGCCTTGACGACGAAATAAGCGTCACGCAGCCAGCAAAAGCGGTAATCCCAGGTGCGGTTCGATCCGGGCGCTTCCGGGACCGAGGTGGTATGGGCCGCCACGATCCCGCCGGTCTCCTCGAAACTGGAGAGCTTGAGCGTGATCGCCGCGCGGATGATCTCGTCCTGCCAGTCGTAGGAGATCGACAGGTTGCGCACCCAATCGAGCCAGTAGTCCCGCGTGCGGTCGGCGAACTCGCGGCAGGTGCTCACGAGATCGCCGGGGAATTGCTCGTCGGCGCCGAACACGAGGTGCACCGTTCGATTGAGCACGAACGGCGCCTCGCGCTCGATGTAGGAGAGCGGCGCATCGGTCGTGAGCCGGATGACGGTCGCGCCGTCGTGGTAGCGGATGTGGTTGCTGCCGATGGAGTAGCGCTCGTTGGGCTTGCCGTAGTCGTGTGCCGGACGAAAGCGGATCGTTATGCGCGGCAGCCCGGCGATCGGCTCGATGATGCGGACCAATTGGGGAGGGCGGAATACGCGGCCCAACTGACGGAAACGCGGTGCGAAATCCGTGATGCGCACTGCGCCGGCGTGGCGGTCGGTGAGCACGGTCGAGACCACGGCGGTGTTGCGCAGGTAATCCGACCGGTATTCGACCATGCGGTCGAGCACCACGTCGGCGAAGCCCTTGTCGTCCTCGCCCGAGAGCAGGCGGCAAAAAATCGGATCCGCGTCGAAACGCGGAAAGCACCACCACATAATGCGCGCGGTGGGATCGACCAGAGCCGCCGTCCGGCCGTTGCCGATGACGGCGAGGTCCAGACCGTGATCGATCATCGCGTACGGATTCCGTCGCCGGCCAACTGTCCCAGCCAGCGGCGTACGTCGCTTGGGCCCGCGAAACAATGGGCGGTGCCGCGCACCTTGTGCCCGACCGAGAAGCCGAGGCCCTTGAATTCGGGCATCACCGCGAAGCCGGCCTCATCGGTCGTATCGTCGCCGATGAAGATCGGTCGCCGCCCGGCGAACGGCTTGTACTGCATGAGCTGGCGGATGGCGGCGCCTTTCGATAAGCCCGCCGGCTTGATCTCGACGACCGCCTTGCCGGGCAGGACCTCGATCGGCTCTTTCGGCCAGTCGGCCTTTATCGCGGCGACCGCCTCCTTCAGCCGGCCTTCCTGGTCGGGCGCCAGCCGGTAGTGCACCGCGAGCGAGTAGCCTTTGTCCTCGACCAGAACGCCCGGGGCGCCAATCGCCAAGTCGGCGAGCCGATCGCGCAGCTCGCCGTCGAGCGGACGCGCGTTCTCGGTTTCCATCTCGCCGTCCGCCGACGGGCGCAGTTCCGCGCCGTGGCCGCCGATCGCCGGCAAACGTAGCGGCGCGAACAGAAGGTCGATGTCGCCGAGCGAGCGGCCGCTCACGAGGGCGAGCGCGCCGCCGGTCTCGCGCGACAGGCGCGCCAACGTCTGCCGCAGCGAGGCGGGTACGGTCACCGCGTCGGGGGTCGGCGCGATATCGAGGATCGTTCCGTCGATATCGAGGAGAACTGCGATGTCGCGCAGGTTCGCGGAGGGAAGGGGAATCGATTCGATCATGGTCCGAACCCGGCGCGGTGCCGAATCTGCGTCTCAGGCTATGTCGGTGCGGAGGCTAGGGCAATTCGCGGCTGAAGCTTGTTGGCTCGCCGCTCACCGCGTGCCCGATCGGCGGACCGGGTCCAAAGCAATTCTCATGACGGAAAGAGCCATCGCGCGCCGCCGTCACAGGAAATTCGCCCCACCGCTGGAAGGAACTCGGCCATATCCTGGGTCGCGAGATGAATTCAAGGGCCGAGATGGAATGTGCATGCATGGCAGGCATCTGAAGCGAAGAGAACCCGATATTAAACGCGCCAGATGGTATATTGTTGCCATCGTGATCGTCCTGCGGGAACCGCTCACGCACCCCGCGCGCGAGCGTCATTTTCGCGAATGCCGTCGCCTCCCGACAAACGCACGCACCTTCGTGCGGCAATCGGAGAGGTGACGACAAAGGGCACCAGGCCGGCGAGAACGGATGTGCTTTTCCGCCCCAATGGGGTCCTAATGCGGTTCGTTTTCGCAGGTATATATATGGTGCAAGCCCCCGATTCATAACGCAACGCGCAATCGCGCAACGGGTTCCGGCAGAGCGGCCGCGTCATGAAAAATGACGGAACCTTCAGGTTTTTGGCGAGTTAATGGCGGGCGAAGGAAGGCGCTCCCCCCATGACCCTTGTATTGGTGTCGAACCGCGTGGCTCGCCCGAAGGCGAACGAGCCGATAAGCGGCGGCTTGGCGGCGGCCTTACTGCCCGCGGTTACGGCATCGGGCGCGATTTGGGTGGGATCCAGCGGACGATTTATCGAAAGCACGGAAAAGCGCGAGCCGTTTGCTGAAATCGAGGCGCTCGGAAGCGGCGCGCTTGCGACCGTCGATCTTCCAGCCGCGCAGTACCGCGGCTTTTATCATGGCTTCGCCAACTCGGCGCTATGGCCGGTCCTGCATTCGCGCACCGACCTGATCCGCACCGGCGCCGACGACTACGCCTCCTATTGCGAGATCAACCGCATCATGGCGCGGGCGCTGCTTCGCTTCGCCAAGCCGGACGCGCTGTTCTGGATTCACGATTATCATTACCTGACGCTTGCGGCCGAGTTGCGCCGCCTCGGCATCGAGCACCCGGTCGGCTTCTTTCTGCACACGCCGTTCCCGGCGCGCCACACGCTGGTAAGCCTGCCGCACCATCGCGAGTTGGTGCAGGCGATGCTCGCCTACGATCTTATCGGCTTCCAAACCGACGAGGACCGCGCCAATTTCGCCGATTACGTCGTTCACGAGCTTGGCCTGCCGATGCGGGACGATGACCTGGTGAGCGAACGCGGCATCACCCGGCTCGACACTTTCCCGATCGGGATCGATGCGCGCGCGTTCGCCGATCGCGCTGCGCGCTCCATCAACCGCGCGGAAGTCGCGCGCCTGCGCTCGAGCCTGCTCGGCGCGCGGCTCGTGATCGGTGTCGACCGCCTCGACTATTCCAAAGGCCTCGACACCCGGTTCCGCGCTTTCGATCTCGCGCTGCGCACCGATCCTTCGCTCAAGCGCACGGTTCGGCTGCTGCAGATCGCGGTGCTCTCGCGCAGTGAAATCGCTACCTATCGCCAGCTCCAGAACCAGTTGGCCGCGCTCGTCGGCGAGATCAACGGACGCCATGCCGAGGTCGACTGGACGCCCATTCGCTACCTCAACCGTGGATTCGGGCAGTCGATCCTTGGCGGGTTCTACCGGACCGCACGGGTCGGGTTGGTGACGCCGCTGCGCGACGGCATGAACTTGGTCGCCAAGGAATATGTGGCCGCCCAGGACCCGGCCGATCCGGGCGTGCTGGTGCTCTCGCAGTTTGCCGGCGCGGCCAAGCAGCTCGACGCCGCTTTGCTGGTCAATCCCCATGACATCGAAGCGATGGCGCGGGCGATCAAGACCGCGCTCGCCATGCCGCTCGATGAACGGCTCAGCCGCTGGACCACCATGATGGGGGTGATGGAAACGTCGGCCCTGACCCATTGGTTTGGTACCTATGTGGCCGCTCTGAGGGCCACGGGCGCCGAGCGGGGGGCGAGTGAGCGCCGCAACGTGGCTTGGCCGTCGTTCCGCCGCCTGCAGATAGAGCCGGCCGCCTCTCCGGCGTTCTAGCTTCCTGTTTTAATCTTGCCTCCTGGGCCGCGCCGCCGACGCAGCGGCTACCCATACATTTGCCGCAACTGCCGTGTTTCACCGGTGTCCGGGCAGTAGTCACCTAGTGCCGCGAACCCGAAGTTCGCACCACGATTACCGCGCGTCCGATCGCGAACTTCGGGTTCAAAGCGGCACTAGAATCATAAGCTTGCTAGTGTCCTACGATTCCGAAGTTCGCTTCGGAGCGTGCGGCAAAATCAGGCGAACTTCAGAATCGGGACACTAGTACACCCATGGCTTTCCTTCGGCTGGCCGGCGTCGCCTTTGTGCTCGCATGGGCTTTCGGCCAGGCGGCGGTCGCGCAAGACATCGCACCGCGTCAGGACAATGCCCCGCCCCCCGCGGCCGCTGGGCCGGTTCCACCTGCCGAGATTCCCGGCGCGGCCCCGCCGCCGACCCCGGCGCCCCCGTCTGCGCCGGCGATCACGGCCGCGCCCGTTGCGCCCATCGAGCGAACAACGCCCGAGGCGGCGAGCGATGCTCCGCGCATCGAATGGGAGGTCAAGAACCGGTTTCGCCTGTTCCGCAGCGAACGCGATTTCCAGCGCCATGCAGCCGCCTACCGCGCCGACGGCGTGCTCGCGGCGGAGCACCGGCTCGAGCGTGACACCGGCGGCCGCGGCTGGGCGCGCACCATGGTCGGCAGCCTGTGTGTCGATGCCGGCGGCAATCTGGCCGTGACCTGCACGCGCGATGGGGTGGCCGAAAATTATCTCGCGCCCGATGACCACCGCATCGGCGCGGTGCTGGCCAATGCGCCGTCTGAGGCGACCTGCGCCTGGAGTTTCGACGACGGCGAGCGGCCGCCGCAACAGGTCACCTTGCCGTGCGATGAAGAAGTCACGTTGCGCGTGCGCTACGGCCGCACCACCCATGCGGAAGTCGATATCGCGCGCAGCGACGGCGCGAGCGACCGTGCTGCCACCGACATCGTGGTTCGCGACCTGCTCATTGCCGGGCTCGGCGACTCCATCGCCTCCGGCGACGGCAACCCCGACCGGGCGGTCGCGCTCACCGACGAGGGCTTCTGCTTTCGCCGCTTCCTCGCCGGGGCGGGCCGCCAATACTTCCGGCCCGGCCGCGCCGGCTATCGCGGCACCAAGGCCTGCGACAGTTCGAGCGAAGCGAACAAGGAGGACTGGGCGGAGCACGGCGCGCGCTGGCTCAACGCCGCCTGCCACCGCTCGCTCTACGGCTATCAGATGCGCACGGCGCTGGCGCTCTCGATCGAGAACGCGCACAGCGCGGTGACTTTCCTTCCTCTCGCGTGTACCGGCGCGACGATCGAGAACGGGCTCATCGACCGCCAGCGCGCGCGCGAGAGCGTGTGCGGGCCGCGCGGGGCGTGCACCACCATGGTTCCGGCCCAGCTCGCGCAGTTGCGCGACGCGCTGGCGCTCGCGCGCCGTCACCGCCCCGACCGCACGCTCGATCTCGTGCTGCTGACGATCGGCGCAAACGACATCGGCTTCTCCGAGCTGGTCGCCGACGTAATCGTCAAATCCGAAACCGAGCGCGCGCTCTTCCGCCGCAGCGGAATGATCGGCGCGGTCGAAGACGCCGACAAGGTGCTCAACGCCAATCTGCCGGTCAGCTTCGCGCGCCTGCGCGCCGCGCTCAAGGGAATGGTCGGCGGCAACCTCGCCCACGTGGTCTTCGTTTCCTACGGGCACCCGGCGCTGCAGGAAGGCGGGACCTTGTGCGGCGGCGGGCTTGCCGGCTTCGACATCCATCCTTCCTTTCAGGTCGACGCGGCGCGGCTGCAGCGGATCGGCGACTTCGTGGCCGGCCGATTTTTTCCCGCGCTGCGCGCGCTCGCCACCTGCGAGGGCGGCGCGTGCCAGGATCCGGCGAGCGAGCGCATGACCTTCGTCGACGCCCACCAGCAGGTATTTGGCGATCACGGCTTCTGCGCGCACGCCGACACCGATCCGGCCTTCGACGTGGCGTGTTTTTCGGCAACCGGCGAAAGCTTCCAGCAGGATCCGGTCGAAGCCGCGACGCATCCGCTGGTGTGCGACCGCAGCGTCGCCGAGTTCCGTCCCTATGCGTCGCGCGCGCGCTGGATCAGGACCGCGAACGACAGCTATTTCACCGCGATGACCTACCCCGAGGGGCTGCCGTCGTCCTTACAGCCGAGCGACATCCACGATGCCACCTGGGGATTGACCAGCGCCGTCTACGGCGGCGCGCTCCATCCCACCGCCGAAGGCCATGCCGCCATGGCGGACGCGGCGCTGCCCGCGGCGCGCGAAATCCTCGGCCTCTCCGCGCCGAGCCAGTGAGGCCGCTAGCGCGCCTCACGGCCGCGCTTGCGCCGGCCGCAGACTCGGCCAGTCGGCGTAGGCGAACACCCACAAGAACACGATATTGACCAGCGGGATGAACAGCAGGATGCACCACCATCCGCTGTAGCCGGCCTTGTGCAGGATCTTGATGATTGGAAGCAAATAAACGAGCAAGATCACGAGGGCGATGATCCAATGCACGAGCGATAGGTGATCCATGTGTCTTCCCCGTTGCTTCAAGAATAGCAGCAGCTCATCCTTGCGTGGGGCTGCGGAATTTTCAACCCGGCGCGCGATTGACCGGTCGGCGAAACTCCTGGCACACTTCACGCGACCGGGTGGGCAAAGGCAGAAACATGAAACGGGTTGTTCTCGCGGCGGCGCTGTTCGCGGCTGCCGCCGGCGCGGCGTTCGGCGAGGAGCCGCCGCTCAAGACCGGCGTCGACGCGACCTTCGCGCCGCACGCCATGCCGAAGCTCTCGGGCGGCATCGAGGGGTTCAACGTCGACCTCGCCAACGAAATCGCCAGGCGCCTCCACCGCGGCATCGAAATCGACGCCACCCAGTTCTCCGGGCTGCTGCCCGGGCTTCAGGCCGGTAGTTACGACTTCATCGCGGCGCCCACGACCGTGACCAAGGAGCGCGCCGAGAACATGCTGTTCACCGAGGGCTATCTCAACACTGATTTCCAATTCGTGGTGAAGAAGGATACGCCCGACATCAAGGTGCTCGAGGACCTCAAGGGCAAGACCATCGCGGTCAACAAGGGGGCGGTCTATGATTCCTGGGCGCGCGATCTCGCCGCGAAGATCGGCTGGACCGTAGAGTCGTACGGCACCAACACCGATGCGATCCAAGCGGTGATTTCCGGGCGCGCCTACGCCAACGTCGCCGGCAACACCGCCTCGGCCTGGGCGGTCAAGAATAACCCGGCGATCAAGCTGTCCTATCTCTACAGCACCGGCCTGGTGTGGGCGACGCCGGTGCGCAAGGACAACGTCGCCTTGCGCAACAAACTCGAACTCGCCACCGAATGCATGAAGAAGGACGGCACGCTCGCCCGCCTGCACGAACGCTGGTTCGGCACCGCGCCGGCGGCCGGCTCGGCCGCCGCGGTCATTTTTCCGGGGTATGGCGTTCCCGGCATGCCCGGCTACGATCCGACGCCGCATGAGGTGATGTGCTCGTAGCCCGTAGCCCGCATGAAACAGACTCTGCGCGCGACCGACATTCCGGAGCTGGGCGAACGGCTCGAAGGCAAGGTGCGCGACATCTACCTGCGCGGGAACGAGGTCGTTCTCATCGCGACTGATCGGCACTCGTCCTTCGACCGCATCATCGCTTACGTGCCGGGCAAGGGCGAAGTGCTCAACCGGCTGAGCGCCTTTTGGTTCGATCAGACCCGGGAGATCATCCCGAACCACGTGCTCGCCCTGCCCGACCCCAACGTCACCATCGCCAAACGCTGCACGCCGCTCCCGATCGAGGCGGTGATGCGCGGGTACCTCTCGGGCGTCACCGGCACCTCGCTGTGGACGCGCTATCAGAAAGGCGAGCGCGACTTCGGCTCGTTCCGGTTGCCGGACGGGATGCGCAAGAACGAAAAGCTGCGCGCGCCGGCGTTTACGCCTTCCACCAAGGAACAGGAGCACGACCGCAACGTCACCCCGCAGGAGATCGTCGATAGCGGGCTGCTCTCCCGCGACCTGCTCGCGCGCGTCGAGGACGCCTCGCGACGCCTGTTCCTGCGCGGACAGGAGCTGGCGCGCGCGCGCGGCCTCATCCTGGTCGACACGAAATACGAGTTCGGGCTCGACCGGGAAGGCGCGCTCATGCTCATCGACGAGGTTCACACGCCGGATTCCTCGCGCTACTGGCAGGGCGATTCATACGAGGCGCGCGTCACACGCGGACTGGAACCGGACTATTTCGACAAGGAGTTCCTGCGCCTGTGGTTCATGGAGCATTGCGATCCCTACCGGGACGCGACGCTGCCCGAGGCGCCGGCCGATATGGTGGAGGAGCTGTCGCGCCGTTACGCCGCGATCTTCCATCAGCTCACCGGCGAAACGGTGAGCGCTGAAGAGGAAGACATCGAGGAGCGCATCCGCAGGAACCTCGCCGCGCCGTCGCGCCGGGCATCGTGACCGTGGCCGCTCCCATCCTTGACGTGCGCGCGCTGCGCAAATCGTTCGGCAGCCACGACGTCCTGCGCGGCATCGACCTCGCGGTCGCCCCGCAGGAACTCGTGTTCATGATCGGCCCGTCCGGCTCGGGCAAAAGCACGTTCCTGCGCTGTCTCAACCGTCTCGAGGAACCGAGCGGCGGATCGATCGTGGTCGACGGCGTCGACATGATGGCACCGAAGACCAACCTCAACGCCATGCGCCGGCGCATCGGCATGGTGTTCCAGTCGTTCAACCTCTATCCGCACATGACGGCGCTCGGCAACGTGACCTTGGCGCTGCGCAAGGTGCTGCGCCTAGACGCGTCCAAGGCCGACGAAGCCGGGCTCGCCGCGCTCACCCGCGTCGGCCTCGCCGACAAGGCGCGCGCGCATCCCGCCGAACTTTCCGGCGGGCAGCAGCAGCGCGTGGCGATCGCGCGCGCGATCGCGCTCGAGCCGAAAATCATGCTGTTCGACGAGCCGACCTCGGCGCTCGATCCGGAGCTGCGCGGCTCCGTGCTCGCGGTGATGCGGGACCTGCGCGCCTCGGGCATGACCATGGTGGTGGTGAGCCACGAGATGCGGTTTGCCCGCGAGGCGGCCGACCGCGTCGTTTTCCTGGAGGACGGCGCCATCGTTGAGCAGGGCCCCCCGGCGTTCATCTTCGGTCCCGACGCCGGCGCGCGCACGCGTGCCTTCGTCAGCGAGATCGGCCGCTGATGGGCCGCTCCATCTTCATCGACAGCTTCTTCAAACCGGAGATCGTCGAACGCTATCTGCCCGACATCCTGCGGGCGATGGTGGTGACGATCGAAGTGGCGGTGCTGGTGGTGGTGACCGGCCTCGCGCTCGGCCTGCTGCTCGCGGTGGTGCGCAGCTTCCGCCTCGTTCCGATCAATTTCCTGATCGTCGCCTATGTGGACGTGTTCCGGGCGCTGCCGCCGCTGGTGCTGGTGCTGCTCGTCTATTTCGGCCTGCCCAACGTCGGCATCAACCTGCCGAGCGGCGCGGTGCTGTGGCTGGTACTCAGCCTCGTGCTCGGCGCCTTTGCCGAGGAGATTTTCTGGGCTGGCATCCTTTCCGTCCGCAAGGGCCAGTGGGAGGCGGCGCGCTCGACCGGCCTCGGCTTTGCCCAGACGCTCGCCTACGTGATCCTGCCGCAGGCGATCCGCCTTGCGGTCCCGCCGCTGACCAACCGCACCATCGCGATCACCAAGAACACCGCGCTCGGCAGCGTCATCGGCGTGCCGGAAATTCTCAACGTCGCCACCACGACGGAGAGCTTCATCGGCAACGCCACGCCGCTCACCATGGGGGCGCTCGCCTATCTCGCCTTGTTCGTGCCGGTGGTCATCTTCGGCCGCTGGCTCGAGACCCGCTTTGCCTGGAGACGTGCCTGATGGACGCCGTCATCGGGCAGTTCTTCAACGTCGCCATCATGGCGAGCGCGTTCCCGCTGGTGCTGCGCGGGCTCGGCATGACGCTCCTCGTCTGCGCCGTGGTGATCCCGCTCGGCCTGACCGGCGGCCTCCTCGTCGCGCTCGCCATGGGCGTGCGCTTCGCCGCCGCGCGCGCCGTCACGGCGGCGCTCATCGACTTCTTCCGCGCGGTGCCGCCGCTCGTGCTGCTGATATTCATCCACGCCGGCTTGCCCTTCGCCGGCATCCGGCCGACCGCCTTGGTGTCGGTGTGCCTCGCGTTTCTGCTCAACAACTCCGCCTACTACGGCGAGATCTACCGCGCCGGAATCGAAAGCATCGGCTGCGGGCAATGGGACGCGGCGCGCTCGACCGGGCTCAATGCCGTGCAGGCCGCGCTCTACGTCGTGCTGCCGCAGGCGGTGCGCAACGTGCTGCCCGACCTCGTCTCCAACACCGTCGAAGTGGTCAAGCTCACCTCGCTCGCGAGCGTGGTCGCGTTGCCGGAAATGCTGTATTCGGCGGACATGGCGCGCTCGCTCACCTATAACGCCTCGCCGATCGTGCTCGCGGCGTTAATCTACCTCGTCCTGCTGTGGCCGGTGGTGCGGCTGGTGAGCCGCATGGAGCACCGCGTTAGCGCATGATCCCGAAAAGTGGGAACCGGTTTTCGGAAAAGATCATGCGCAAAAGATAGACTAAATCGAAGGAGCCTTATCGCATGCGTGTCGTCACCGTCGCCGCCGCCCAAATGGGCCCGATCCAGAAAGCCGAAGGCCGCCAGCAGGTGGTCGCACGCATGCTCGAGCTCATGCGCGGCGCGAAGGCCAAGGGCTGCGACCTGATCGTCTATCCCGAGCTGGCGCTCACCACCTTCTTTCCGCGCTGGTACATGACCGATTGGGCCGAGGTCGACACCTGGTTCGAGCGCGACATGCCGAACGCGGCGACCCGGCCGCTGTTCGATGCGGCGCGCGAGTCAGGAATGGCCATGAGCTTCGGCTACGCGGAGCTGACGGCCGACGGCCACCGCTTCAACACGTCGATTCTCAGCGACAAGTCCGGCCGCATCGTCGGCAAATATCGCAAGGTGCATTTGCCGGGCCATTCCGACTACGACCCCAGGCTCAACCACCAGCATCTCGAGAAGCGTTATTTCGAGCCCGGCGACCTCGGGTTTCCCGTGTGGCGCATGCTCGGCGGCGTGTTCGGCATGTGCATTTGCAACGACCGCCGCTGGCCGGAAACTTTTCGGGTCATGGGCCTGCAAGGGGTGGAGATGGTCGTGCTCGGCTACAACACGCCGTCCTACAACGCGAGCAACCGGGACGAGGGGCCGCAACGGCGGCTGTTCCACAATAATCTTGTGCTTCAGGCGGGCGCCTATCAGAACTCGACCTGGGTGGTCGCCGTCGCCAAGGCCGGTTCCGAGGACGGGCATCCCATGATCGGCGGCAGCGCCATCATCAATCCCGACGGTGAAATCGTCGCGCAGGCGAAGGGCGAGGGCGACGAACTGGTGGTTCACGCCTGCGATCTCGACGCCACCCAATTCGGCAAGAAGACCGTGTTCGACTTCGCGCGCCACCGCCGCATCGAGCACTACGGCCTGATCGCGGCGCAGACCGGCGCGGTGGCGCCGCCGGAGAGGTGAGCAAGATGGTGCGCCTCGATCGGCGAACTTTTCTCAAGAGGGCTTCACAAGCGACGGGTGTGGCGATGCTGACAAACGTGAGCACTGCGCGGGTGCGTGCGGTCGACGAACCGGTCGCCGAGACCGCGTCCGGAAAGATCCGCGGCCGCGCGGTCGACGGCGTGAATGCCTTCAAGGGCGTGCCCTATGGCGCGCCGACCGTCGGCCGCAACCGCTTCATGCCGCCGACGAAGCCCGAGCCCTGGGCCGGGGTGCGCGACGCGCACGATTGGGCCGGCCACGCGCCGCAGTGGCCGTCGAGCCTCAAGCAACGGCCGGAACTCGCCGACCTGTCCGGTCCGCGCGACACGGTTCCGGAGAGCGAGGATTGCCTCACCCTGAATCTGTGGACGCGCGGGCTTGCCGACGGCGCCAAGCGTCCGGTCATGGTCTGGTACCACGGCGGCGCCTTCGCGTTCGGCTCCGCCAACATGCCGCGCCTCGACGGCACGCGCCTTGCGGCAAATCACGATGTGGTCGTGGTGACCGTCAACCAGCGCCTCAACATCCTCGGCCATCTGCATCTCGCCGATCTTGCCGGCGAGGAGTTGGCGGCCTCCGGCAACGCCGGCACCCTCGACATGCTCGCGGCGCTGCAATGGGTGCGCGAGAACATCGAGCGCTTCGGCGGCGATCCCGGCAACGTGACGATCTTCGGTCAGTCGGGCGGGGGCGCGAAGGTGAGCACCTTGCTCGCCATGCCGGACGCGCGCGGGCTCTTCCACCGCGCCATCGTCATGAGCGGCGCGGCCATCCGGCTCACCGAGCGCGAGCGCGCCGGCAAGCTGGCCGATGCGGTGCTCAAACAACTGGGCCTGACGCGCGGGCAGCTCGACCAACTGCAGACGCTGCCGTTCGAGCGCCTGATCGCGGCAATCGACCCGGCGCGGGAGATGGTGGGTCCGCCTGCGTCGCCGCGCCTCGACCGTTACGACTTCGGCCCGGTGGTCGATGGCGCCGTGCTGCCCGCCCATCCGTTCGATCCGGCGGCGCCCGATGTTTCCGCCGACATTCCGGTGCTGGTCGGCGGCACCAAGGACGAGATGGGCAGCTATCTCGCCCCCGACGAGAAGGTGTGGGAGCGCACGCTGACCGAGGACGAGCTGCGCGCGCGCGTGGCCGCGGTTCCAGGCGTCGGCGCCGCTGCCGACCGCGTGATCGACACCTATCGTCGCCTCCATCCGGGCGCCAATCCGGCCGAGCGCTTGATCTCCACGCTCACGGATTCGAACTTCCGCATCCGCACGCTCACCCTGGCCGATCGCAAGGCCGCGAAAGCGCGCGCGCCGGTCTGGCTTTATTCGTTCGATTGGGAAACGCCGGTGTTCGGCGGACGGCTCAAGGCTTTCCATGCGCTCGACGTGCCGTTCGTGTTCGACACCATCGACGTCGTCGGCTCGACCGATCGCGGCACCGTGGCGCACGACCTTGCGCGGCGCATCTCGACCACGTGGGCGACCTTCGCGCGCACCGGCAAGCCCGACAACGCGGCGATTCCTCGCTGGCCCGTCTACACCCAGGCGGAGCGAGCGACGTTGATCCTCGATCGCGAATGCCGCGTCGAGAACGACTACGGCCGCGAGACGCGGCTACTGTGGAAGGAATTGACTGGCGTGTAGGATGGGCCGAGATTGACCAGATACTTGCATACGTAAGAGAACGTAATCCGACTGCGGCGGCGAAACAAAAACTGCCCTCATCCTGAGAGGAAGTCGTACGCACTTGCGCGCCACTGTCTTGAAGAGCCTGTCCTCGCGAAAGCGGGGAATGGAAGCAGGCTCGGTGTTTGTTGCCATCCTTCGAGACGCGAGCGCGACGAAGTCGCGCTCGCTCCTCAGGATGACGTTGAGTTTGTTTCACGCGCTCGAGGAAACCCGCTTTCGTATGATGCCGTGAGGCGATGGGTTTCGCCGCAAGGGCGGCTCAACCCATCCTACAGCCCCACCTGCACCGTGCCGATCGCCATCGCGACCGCCGCCTGGGTCGGATCGATCACCGGTACGCCGAGGGCGTCTTCGAGTGGCCGGCGGTGCCACGCCATGCCGGCGCAGCCCATGATCACTACGTCGGCGCCGTCCTCATCGACGAGGACGCGGCCGGTCGCGACCATCTGCTTGAGCGTGCCCTCGCTCGCGCTCTCGGCGACGCTCACGCCGAGTGGACGCTCGCCCGCGAGCCGATCGACCAATCCCATTTGTCGCAGGTAGCGCACGTGGCGGCGGATCGACTTCTGCGCGATCGCGATCACGCCGAAGCGGTCGCCGCGCGCCAGCGCGGTGAGCACCGCGCATTCGGCAATGCCGAACACGGGGCGGCGCGTGCCCTCGCGGCATAGATGCAGCCCGGGATCGCTGTAGCAGGCGATCACGAAGGCGTCGGCGGCGTTGTCGGCCTCGACCAAGCGGCGCAGAGGCAAGCTCACCGCCTCGACGTCGCGCTGGCTCTCGATCCCGAACGGCCCCTCGGCAAGCGTCGCGCAGCGGATCGCCGGCCCTTCGGCGAAGCGGAAGGCTTCGAGCGCGTGGTCCATGCCGGCCGTGACGGCGGGATTGGAATTGGGGTTGATGACGAGAATATCGCCCTTGCGCTCGGCCACGGCCGTGCCCTCTTTACTGGAGTATGATCTTTTCCGAAAACCGGTACCCACTTTTCGGGATCATGCTCTGCCTTGATGAACCGGCCCGGAGTTTAAAATGCCCGACCAAACCTACCACCTCCTCATCCGCGGCGGAACGGTCGCGACCGGCCGCGGCGCCTTCGCGGCGCACGTCGCGATTGCCGGCGAGACCATCGCGGCGATCGGACGCGGCCTGCCCGCGGGCGCGCGCGATCACGGCCCTAGTCCGTGCCGACGCCACCAAAAGATGCTCGGTAGTTCGATGGTTGGTGCTGGTTGGTAGGGTGGTGGCGCTGCTTGGGGTGGCGGGGCGGATTGCACTTGCATGATAAGCAGTTCGCAAGAGCCGGGATAAGGCGGCGCCTGCAAAATCATGTCAGCGTCAGGGACCAGGGAAAAGACGTCTCCGGCGTTAGCCGAAATAAGCCGATCCTGAGAAAAACCAACCTCAGTACAGCACTGCTCGGGCAATCGGGCGACTACTACACCGTTCACGACCACTTGGATTGCCGGCGACGGGCCAGTGAAGAAGCCCCTGCCGTCCAGATGGACTTGATAAATACCAGTCCGTGCAAATGTGAAAGATTGCCCCCCGGCATTGAGGGTCAACGAGCCTCCAAAGTTGACGGTCCCTGGAGTTTGTTGGAAAGCTATCGGCGCGCCGGGAGCGAGTTCTATTGGGGAAACGCACGGGAACTCAGCTCCCGCAATCAGCTGAGCATCAGCACTTCTAGGTGTCAGCGCCAAAGCCAAGGCAAATGCTGCGCCGACAATCCTCGCTTGCGCCATGTTCCTTCTCCCAGCCTCACACCCTGTCAACAGAGTGTATCCACAAGCAGTGGCTGTGAGAAGGGATGAAAGGAAGCGGCGTATTTGATCGACCGCCACCGGCCTCGCGCCGGGGCTTGCCGAGGCCGCAGGACGAGAATATCGCCCTTGCGCTCGGCCACGGCCGTGCCTCCTTATGCCTTATGAACCGGCCCGGAGTTTAAAATGCCCGACCAAACCTACCACCTCGTCATCCGCGGCGGAACGGTCGCGACCGGCCGCGGTGCCTTCGCGGCGGACGTAGCGATCAGCGGCGAGAGCATCGCGGCGATCGGACGCGGCCTGCCCGCGGGCGCGCGCGAGATCGACGCCACCGGCAAGCTGGTGCTGCCGGGTGGCATCGACAGCCACGCGCATATCGAGCAGGTCTCCGCCGCCGGCATCCTCAACGCCGACAACTTCGAGAGCGCAACCGCATCGGCGGCCTTCGGCGGCACCACCGCGGTGATCTCGTTCGCCGCCCAGCACATCGGCAATTCGCTCGACCAGGTGGTCGCCGATTATCACGCGGCGGCGGAGCGCGGCGCGGTGATCGACTACGCCTTCCACATGATCATTGCCGATCCGACCGAGCAGGCGCTCAAGCACGACATCCCCAAGCTGGTGCGCTCGGGCCACGCCACGCTCAAAGTGTTCATGACCTACGACCGCATCAGGGTCGACGACGAGCAGTTGCTCGACGTGCTCGCGGCCGCCAAGGAGAACGGCGCGTTCGTGTGCGTGCACGCCGAGAACCACGGTATGATCACCTGGATGGTCAAGCGGCTCCTCGCGCGCGGCTACACCGCGCCGCGCTACCACGCGGTGAGCCATCCGCGCAGCGGCGAGGCTGAGGCGTTCAACCGCCTCATCAGCTTCGCCTCGTTCCTCGACCAGCCGGTGATGATCTTCCACGTGTCGAGCGCCGAGGGCGTCGACGTGATCACCCGCGCGCGCGGGCAGGGGCTGAAAATTTTTGCCGAGACCTGCCCGCAATATTTGTTCCTGACCAACGCCGACCTCGACAAGCCCGGCATGGACGGCGCCAAGTGGATCTGCAGCCCGCCCATGCGCACCGCGGCCGACCAGGAGGCGATCTGGGCGGCGATCGAGCGCGGCGACCTGCAGGTGATTTCCTCCGACCACGCACCCTACCGCTACGACGAGAGCGGCAAGTTCATCGCCGGGCCTGCCCCCAACTTCAAGCAAATCCCCAACGGCATGCCGGGGCTGCACGTGCGCATGCCGCTTTTGTTCGACGCCATGGTGTCGAAGGGCCGCCTGGGGCTGGCGAAATTCGTCGAACTCACCGCCGAGGCGCCGGCGCGCATCTACAACCTCGCCGGCAAGGGCACGATCGCGGTCGGCGCCGACGCCGACATCGCCATCTGGGACCCCAACAAACGCGTGACGCTCACGACCGCCGGCACCCACGACCGCGCCGGCTACACGCCCTATGAAGGCCGCGAGGTGACGGGCTGGCCGGAGACGGTGCTCTCCCGCGGCCGGGTGATCGTCCACGACGGCGCGCTGTTGGCCAAGCCCGGGGAAGGGCGCTTCCTCGCCCGCGCCGCGGGCGACGCCGCCAAAGGCACCGGCCGCATGGCACCGGAGTTCGACCCAACCCGGAATTTCGGAGCAAAACTGATATAGTCTTGGAACTCGCTGCGCCACCGCCCGGAACGACGGAATAGACACCCCCGCGCGGTGTTGGTCAAACGGCGACAGCCACTAGTGCCGCGAACCCGAAGTTCGCACTACAATTGCCGCGAGTCCGATTGCGAACTTCGGGTTCAAAGCGGCACTGGAATCATAGAGTTGCTAGGGTCCTTCGATTCCGAAGTTCGCTACGAAGGATGCGGCAAACTCGGGCGAAGTTCGGAATCCGGACACCAGGGAGGAAACGCCATGAAACAAATGCGATTTGCAATCTTTGGACTTGCCGGCGTCTTCGTTGTTGCGCTCGCGGCGCCCGTCAAGGCGGAAGTGGTGAACCTCAAGGCGACGATGAACGCTGCGAGCGAAGTGCCGCCCACGTCCAGCAAAGGCACCGGCACGGTCGCGGCGACCTACGACACGACCAGCAAGAAGCTGTCGTGGACGGGCAGCTATTCGGGTCTCACGGGCCCTGCTACCGCGGCGCATTTTCATAACGGCGCGACGGGCCAGAATGGTCCGGTTGCCGTCCCCATCACGCCGAACACCAGCCCGTTCGAGGGCTCCGCCACGCTCACCGACGCTCAGGCGGCGGACCTGCTGGCGGGCAAATGGTACGTCAACGTGCACACGGCGGCGAACAAGGGCGGCGAGATTCGCGGCCAAGTGACGAAATAGACTACCGGTCAAACTTCGCCCACGCATCCTCGCCACGATTGGTTCGGCGGCGGGGTGCGCGGCGGATGCTGTTCAATGAAAGCCTTCGCCCGCGCGGCTTTGAGCGCTGCTCTGGCTGCGACCGCCGTCTTTACCGCCCCTGGCGGGGCGGCGGCCGTGGACTGGCCCGCCGCCGAGCGCGTTGAAGTCAGGATGACCGAATACGAGTTCACCCCGAGCGCTCTCCGACTTCGCCATGGCGTGCCCTATCAGTTGCACTTGGTCAATGCGGGCAAGGAGGGTCACGATTTTACCGCGCCGGATTTCTTCGCAGCGGTCCAGCTCAGGGATCCTGATGTGGGCAATCACGGGAAATCGATTTACCTGCGTCCCGGGGAGGCCACCGACATCTATTTCCTCGCGCCAATCGCGGGATTGTTTGCTCCACGCTGCGCCGACCACGATTGGGCCGGGATGACGGCTACGATCATTGTGGAGTGAAGGAGCACGCCGCCAAAGGCACCGGCCGCATGGCGCCGGAGTTCATTTCGGCGCACAGCTGGTTTGCCTCGCGCGTTTACTCGTTCTGTGATCGTTCAGCCCCGGAAATCGCGCCGAATGCGCCCTTGTGTGAAATAGCTCACATAGCGCCAACGATATATGCACCATCATCACACGAAAGATGCAATTGAGACCGGCGAGAAGGCGCTTTTCACTGCGGTAGCCCTGGCTGCATTCGCGACGCTATTCGTTCTAGGCTCCGTGTTGCTGCGCCGACGCCCTGAAAGCATTCACTGCTATCGGTTCGGCACGATCGAGGCGACGGTCGAACCGCTTTCGCCGCGCGGGCGGCGATGATTTTGCCTGCTACTCGCCTTGAGTTTCTGCCGTTTGCAACATGTCTTGTCTTTTCATCAGCCACTCCAGCCGCAACAACGACAAAGCCCTCGCCATGCGCGCCTGGCTGGCGCAGAACGGCTGGGACGATGTCTTTCTCGACCTCGACCCGCATGTCGGGCTTGCGCCCGGCGAGTATTGGCGCCAGGCGCTCGCCGCCGCGGCCAGCCGCTGTGAAGCGGTTCTTTGCCTGATCTCGCGCGAATGGAATGCGTCGAGCTGGTGCTTCAACGAATTCCTGCTTGCCAAGCAGTATGGCAAGTATGTGTTCCCGATCATTGTCGGCGACATCGATATCCGCGAGCTGCCCAGTGAGATCACCGCCAATCATCAGGCGGTCGACCTGGTGCACGATCCGAATGGTTGGGAGCGGCTCAAGGAGGGGCTGAGACGCGCCGGCCTTAATCCCGAGACCTTTCCGTTTCCGGCCGACCGCCGTCCCTATCCCGGATTCGAGCCGCTCACCGAGCAAGACGCGGCGATCTTCTTCGGCCGCGAGGCGCCCATTGTGCGTGGCCTCGACCGCCTGCGCGGCATGCGCGAGGTCGGGGCAGAGCGCATGCTTGTGATCCTCGGCGCATCCGGCGCCGGCAAATCGTCGTATCTACGCGCCGGGCTGTGGCCACGCATTGAGCGCGACGACCGCAACTTCGTGCTGCTACCGATCATCCGGCCGGAGCGGGCCGCGGTGAGCGGCAAGTTCGGTCTGCTGGTGGCGCTTGAATCGGCGATCGGCAGGACGCGCGCCGATGAGCCCGCCATGCGCGACCTACCACGCTCGCGTGGCGCGATCGGCGATTTCATCAACGCCGGGCCGGACGGTCTCTCACGGCTGCTCGCCGGCTTGCGTGCTGCGCGGGTGTCTGCGCTCGTGGACCACAAAGGCCGGACGCCGACCGTCGTCATCGCGATCGACCAGGGCGAAGAGCTGTTCAACGAGGAGGGGCGCGCGGAAGCCGAGCAGCTGATGGAGCTGCTGGCCGGAGGCGTGGCGCAGGATGATAGCATCGTCATCATCGTGGCGATGCGCTCGGATTCGTTTCCTCGCCTGCAGAACGAGCCGTGGCTCGCCGCGGTCGGCAAGGTGCCGTTCGACCTACCACCGCTGCCAGTCGGCTCGATGCGCCTCGTCATAGAGGGGCCGGCGCGCGTCGCCAAGCCGCCGATCAACCTCGACTCCGATCTGGTCGAGGCCCTGCTCGAGGACTCGGCGGGTCCCGACACCTTGCCGCTGCTCGCCTTTACGCTCGGCCGGCTGCTGCAGGAGTATGGCGCGGAGCGACGGCTCACGCTCGCGCAATACGAGCGGCTCGGCCGCATCACCGGCGCCGTCAATGCGGCGGTGGCCGACGTGCTTGCGCTGGGGGCGCGGCTGCCGCGCGACAAGGCGGCGCTCGACACGATGCTGCGTCAGACCTTCATCCCGCATCTTGCGCGGGTCAACAAAGCCGGCCAGTTCATCCGCCGTGTGGCGAGCAGGACCGAGCTGCCCGTGCGCTCTCACGCGCTGATTGATCTGTTCGTCGAGGCGCGCCTCTTGGTCCGCGACCGGCGGCCCGGCCGCGATGGCGAGACCGACACCATCGAGGTCGCCCACGAAGCGCTTCTGCGGGAATGGCCGGCGCTGCGCGCGTGGCTCGAGGCCGACCGCGACTTTCTCATCGGCAAGGACAAGCTTGCCGAGGACATCGCCAACTGGCGCAATGCCGACGACCGGCAAAAGAACGACGCGCTGCTCGGCGGGCTCAATCTCACCCGGGCGCGTCAATGGATGATCGAGCGGCAGGCACAGGACCTCAGCGACGAGGAGCGCGCCTTCATCGCGGCAAGCGTGGCGCGGGCCGAGGCCGACGGCAGACGCAAGCGCCGCCTGGCGGTGGCCGCAGTGTGCGTTCTCATGGCGATCACTGGGGCCGCGGTGTGGCAGTGGGGCCAAGCGGAGCATGGCCGAGCGGAGGCGGCGACGGCACGGGCCGTGGCTGAGAGCCGGCTTGCACTCGCCCGACGCAGCGCCGAGACCCTGGTGAAGTCGATCACAACCGATCTGCGCAGCGTCCAGGGCATCCAGATCAAGACGCTCGAGCGGCTGCTTCAGGCTGCAAAGGATTCGTTCGATGAGCTTGCGTCCGCTGTCCCGGATGACCCGACGTTCCGGCAGTATCGCGCCAGCATGATGAGCGAGTTCGGCGAGACCTATTTGAAGGCCAAGGGAGAGGGGCTCGAGAAGGCCGATCAGGCTTATGGCGAATCCCTGCGCATCTACCAGGCGCTCGCCGCCAAGGACCCGCAAGCGGTCGCATGGCAGCGCGGGATTGCCGATCAGATCGAGCACATAGGCTTGGTGCGCCAGCTGCAGGGCCAGCTCGGGCCGGCGCTCGACAGCTTCCGCCAAGCGCTCGACATCCGGCAGGCCATCGCGCAGCGCGAGCCTGCCGCCGCCGTTTCATATCGCGACCTCGCCTGGTCGCGATACAACATCGGCGAGATCCTGATGGCGCGGCGAATGGCGCCGCAATCGCTGGAGAGCGACTATGAGGCGCTGGCGAGCATGGAGCGCGCCATCGCGATCGACCCGACGGACCTCGATCTCGTCTACAGGCAGTCGCTCATCCATGTTAGCATCGGCGTCGCTTACGATGCGCAGGGCCATCGCGAGAAGCGGCTGGAAAGCTACCAGACGGCGCTGGCCATCCGCCAGCGGCTGGTGGACGCTAACCCGGACAATGCTGAATGGAAGCGCATGCTATCATGGGCGCATTACTGGATCGGTGGTTATTATCTCGACGAGAACAAGCTCGACGAGGCTCTCAAGCACATAAACGCCTGCATGAAGCTGCGCCTGGAGCTGGTACGCGCGAACGCGGGCGACCTGGTAGCCAAATACGATCTCGCCTGGGCCTATCACTATCTCGGCTTGGCACTACTCCGGAAGGGTGATTTCACCGCCGCCAAGCACCACTTCGATGACGCGTATAGGCTACGCCTCGAGATCGTCGATCTCGACGAAAGCAATACCCGATGGCGCAAGGACCTGGCGCTGTCGCACGAGTCACTCGGCGATCTAGCGAACGCGCAGAAAGACTCAAGCACTGCGGCCGAACAGTACCGGAACGCGATCGACATTCTCGCGGAGCTGATCAGGGCTGCGCCGACCAACGGCGGTTGGCGCGATAGCCTCGCGGTCATTTACAACAAGCTCGGCGAGATCCAGAGATGCAACGATCTCGACGCGGCGCTCGCGAGCTACGCGGAGGCCCTGGCTATCCGCAGCAAGCTTTTGGCGGAGAATGCGGAGGATCTCAGCACCATATTACGCGTGGCGCGCTCGGAAAAGCTCGTTGCCGAGGTGCTGCAACTACGTGGGGACACCGAGAAGGCGCTCGCGCACTACCGGCAGTCGGCGGAGCATGCAAGGCGCATGCTTGGCCGCGATCCGAAGAATGCGGACGCGCGCGAGCTGCTGACGGTCGTCGAGAAGCGTATCGAGATGCCGGACGATGCGGGTCCCGCGAACGGTTCGCACATGTGTACCAAGGCTTGAAGCCGGTGTGGGCGGCGTCGGGAAGCGCCTGGATCGGCCGGTCCCGGCGCGCAGTGTTTTTGTTCTGCCTGGCCTGCTGCATCGCGGCGACGCCGGTGCGCGGCGCCGAACCGTCCCGCCCGCCGATGGGGTTCGTCCATTTGCGTGACGTCGACGACACAATCGTGCAGGACATTCGCTATGCGACGGCGGCTAACTTCACCCGGACGCGCGTGCCGGGTTACCTGGCGGGCGAATGCATCCTGCTGCGCGAGGCCGCCGAGGCGCTGAAGCTGGTGCAGGCCGATTTGCGGCCGCGCGGGCTCTCGCTCAAAGTCTACGACTGCTACCGGCCAGTCCGTGCCGTGAAGGCCTTCATGGGGTGGGTGCGAAAACCCGAAGCGCCCGGGGAGGGGGCCTATTGGCCCCGGACGCAGCGCGGCGACCTCGTCCAACTCGGCTACATCGCGGCGAATTCCATCCACTCGACCGGAGCGGCGGTCGATCTGACCCTCGTGGCGCTGCCGCCTGCAAAGGCAGCGCCCTACGACGCAAACGTCGCCTACGCGGCCTGCAATGAGGCAGGCCCCGCGGGCCAGCCTGACAACAGCCTCGACATGGGCACGAGCTTCGATTGCTTCGACGTCATGAGTCACACGGCAAGCAGCGAGATCACCGCCGAGCAGCGGAGCAATCGCCGCCTGCTCGTCGAAGCCATGGCAGCGCGAAATTTCAAGAACTATTCGCGCGAGTGGTGGCACTTCACCTATATCGGGCTGCCCAGCCTTCCAAAGCCGCAGGATTTTCCGGTTACCAGATAACGAACCGGCGCAAAGTGGCTTGCGGCCCATTTGCCCAGCCTATTCCGGCATCGCCACCGCGATGCTGCGCAGCGCGTCGGCGCGCGCGGTGTCCTCGGTAATCGACTGCGCGAGCGACAGCGCCTCGCCGACCTTGCCGCTGCGCGCGAGCGCCTCGGCAACGCCGCGCACCGCATCCGTGCGTGATTGCTCGTCCTTGACCGCGCGAGCCGTCGCCAGCGCCGCGTCGACTTTGCCGGCTTTGGCGAGCGCACCGGCGGCGTCGGTCAGCGTACCGTCGCGCCGGTCATCGTCGCCGATCGCCTGAGCAAATGTCGCGGCAGTCTCGTTGCCGGCGGTCGCCTGCGCCATGGCGATGGCGACCAACGCCGCATCGCGCCGCGCGCCATCGCCGATTGCGCGCGCGCTCGCGAGTGCGTCATCGCCGCTGCCGGCTTTTGCCTGCGCGTCCGCAATGGCCGCGAGCGCCTCGTCGCGCGCGCGGCCGGGCTTGAGCGGCTGGGCGGTCTTCACGGCGTCGGCAAGCTTGCCGGCCTTGGCATAAGCCGCCGCAATGCCGGCGAGCGCATCGCCGCGCCGCTCGGGATCCTTGATCGGCTGCGCGGCGCGCACGGCTTCGGGAATCTTGCCGGCCTTGGCCAAGGCGACAGCCACGTCGGCGCGCGCGCCATCGCGCCAGTAGTCGTCCTTGATCTGCTGGACGAGCCGCAGCGCCGCCTCGCCGTTTGCCATGCCGGCTTGTGCCGCCGCAATGCGGGCGAGCGCCGGATCGCGCCAGAACGAATCCTTGATCGATTGCGCGGCCTTGAGGCCCTCAGCCAAGTGGCCGGCGCGCGCCTGCGCTTCGGCAATGGCAAGGATCGCGGTGGTGCGCGCATCCTCATCCTTGATGGACTGCGCGATCTTGAGCGCCGCAGGGACTCGGCCCGCCTGCGCCTCGCCCGTGGCGATGTTGCCGAGCGCCTCGGCGCGGGTAGCGTCGCCCGCGATCGACTGAGCCAGCGTGAGCGCGTCGCCGACCTCGCCCGCCTTGGCGAGCGCCGAGGCGAACCCGCTCTGCGCGCGGTCGCGCAGGTTCGCGTCCTCGATCGAGCGCGCAAGCTCGGAGAGCTGCGCCTTTTGCCCTGCCTTGAGTTGCGCTTCGACCACGGCATCGAAGGGAAACGGCAACCCCTTCACGGCCGCGGCGACCTTGAGGGCTTCTTCGACGTTGCTCGGGCTCGGTTGCGCAACCGCGATCGCGGCGAGCGCCGCGGCGCGCGCGGACGCATCGGAGATGTCGCCCGCGGTCTTCCGGGCGTCCGCGATGTTCCCGGCCTTCGCATGCGCCTCGGCAACGCTGGCAAGCGCGGTGTTGCGCGCGCGCCCGGGAGCTATCGATTGAGCCAGCGCGGCGGCGGCTACGAGGTCGCCGTCTTTCGCCTGCGCGGCGGCGATGAGCGCGAGCGCCTGGGAACGGCGATCGCCGTCCTCGATGGCGCGGGCGGGGGTGAGCGCCTGCGCGGTTTTGCCAGCCTTTGTGAGCGCGGTGACGATGTCGGCGAGCGCGTTGTCACGCCACAACGCGTCGGTCAGCGATTGCGCAAGGCGCAGGCCATCGTCGATCCGGCCGGCGCCCACCTCGATGACGGCAATCTCGCCGAGTGCCTGCGCGCGGGCGCCCTCATCCGCGATGGCGCGGGCGGCGGCGAGCGCCTGTTCGAGAACACAGGCGCGCGTGGGCGCGCCGTCGCAGGATTGCCCCGATGCCGGCCGGCCGCCAGCCACGGCGACGATCGTAACGAGTGCGACGACGGCCGCGCGGAGAGGCATTGCCGGTATTCGCCGCCTCGCAAACAATAGCTAGACGATGAGTTTAGCCGCTGCGCTGTGCGGACCACGTCCCGGTGCAAGGCCCGCCTTGCACATACCCGCGGAAACTGCCGCCACCGCTGCCGCCGCGGAGGTGTCCTGACCCGACCCCGTTGCCGGAGCTGTTCACGACGCGCACAACCACACCGCCACCGCCGCTCACGCGTCCCGAGACCTGGGCATCGCCGCCGTAGTAGCGCACGCTGTTGTTTACGATTTGCAGATTGTACGAAGTGTTGACACCGGCGCAAGTTCCGCTTCGGCCGGAGACTGAGACAGTCCAGGATCCGTCATAGGGGCCGCGCGCCTGGGCGCCATCGGCAAAGGCAAAAACGCACGCCGCTCCCACGGCGATCATCGCAAGTCTCAAGCCAGTCATGCTCATCTCCTCGTGCAGGGTAGGTGGGAAATTAGTCGGCGCTGCAGGCAATCAGGTTCACATGCCGCCGTTAATCGTCTTGTGAATTGTGCGTCAGCACCTCGGTAGCGACATAGTATTGCAGCGGCGCGATCGGCGCCACAACGGATCGCGCAGCTTTCCAAGCAAAAAGCAAGTCGTGGTGGTCGCTCCATCCGCGCCGCCATGTCCGGCTCACGGCCAGCGGAATTCATCGTATCCGCAAAGGCTTACGGATGTGACTTCAAACGCTGCGCGACGGAACAATAATGCCCCTGGGGCGCTTATCCCGTGACAGCGAAAGGTGCTCCATGCAGCGAAACGAAAACCGTCACGCCGGCAACGGCCAGCCGGAACCGCCGAGCCATCCGGGCCGCGATCTGCCGCCGCCCCCGATCGACGATCCGCCGGATGATCCGGGGCACGAGCCGCCGCCGATGCGCGACCCGCCGCTCCGCCCGGAGGGCAATCCTCCCATGACGGCGTGACCACGGAGACAGGAAATGGCGTACCAGCCAAACGAGAGAGCGCGGGACGACGTGCCCGAACAACCCGAAGTCCGCACGACGACCGAGGCGCGCCAGGGCGTCACCGGCCACAAGGTGCGCTACGTGCTCTATTGGGGATTAGGTGCCGTGATCGTGATTTACGCGGTGATTTATTTCTTCTTCCTCAGGTGAGCAGCGCAGAGCTCGCTCATCCCGACTGTTTCTTCGCCGCCGGAAGGTGGAGCTTCATGATCTCGATCAGGCGATCGGCGCTCGTGCCGGGCGGAAAGAAGCCGATGTATTTGCCGGCCTCATCGACCAGATAGATGAACGAGGAATGGTCGATCACATAATCGCGGCTGCCGGGCGGGTATTTTGCGTAATAGACCTTGTAGGCCAGCGCGACGTTACGGATGTTTTCCGCGCTTCCCGTCAGGCCGATCAGCCGCGGGTGAAAGAGCGGCACATATTCGGCGAGATGGGCGACGGTGTCGCGCTCCGGATCGAGCGTTATGAACAGCGGCTGAACCGCATCGCCGTCGCGGCCAAGCGCGTCGAGCGCAAGCGCGATCTGTTGGAGGTCGGTCGGACATACGTCCGGGCAGTAGCTGTAGCCGAAATAGATCAGCAGCAGCTTGCCGCGAAAGTCCACGTCGCTGCGCGCCTTGCCGGTGTGATCGACCAACGAGAACGGGCCGCCGATCGGCCCGCGGTTCCACATCAGGTCGTCCATGAGCCTCGCAGCACGATCGGCATCGGGCTCTTGCGCCGGCAATCCGCCCGCCGCCGCGAGCGTCAGGCCCGCGGCGAGAACGAGGGCGCGCACTGTCGTGTCGATCACGCGCCGAAGTCGAGCCGCGCCGCAGCCGATGCAAGCAGCAGCTTGTCGGGCATGATGTTCTTGACCGAATCCACGAACGTCTGTCCGCTGCAGTGCATCGGCACGACCACGTCCGGCGCGAAGGTCTTCAGCTCGGTCACCACCTGATCGGTGTAGTCCGGCGTCGCCGGGCCGAGGTGGAAGCCGCCGACGAGGGCATGGAGCTTCTTGATGCCGGAAACTTCCTGCGCCTGCCGGATGGTGTTGAGAATGCCGACGTGACCGCACGAGGTGATGACGACGAGGCCGCGGTCCTTCACGTTGAAGCAGGTGGCGTGCTCGTGGATGTGCTCGTCCGGGACCACCTTTCCCTGCAGCTCCGCCGCGGTGAAATGGGTGTATTTCGTCGCGTCGCAGCCGAGCCCGTCCTTGATGCCGAATTCCACCATCGTGTTGGGCAGCACCTTCTCGATCCCGCTGCGCTTGATCTGGCCGGTCGTAAAGGCGTGGCCGCCGATCACCGTCGGATGCTCGCACAGAACCGTCGCGACTTTTTGCGCGGCGAGCGCGCGGCGGTCGAGCGTACCGAAATCCGTCAACTGTCCGGGCGCGCCGGTCAGACGGTGGCAGAAGTTGTCTTCGCCGCCGGCATAAAGCTTCACGTCCGCAGGGAGCGCGCTGCGGTATTTGTCGAGAAACCCCATCAAGCCGCCGTAATGGTCGAAATGGCCGTGGCTGACGATGAGCGCGTCGACCTTCTTCACGTCGACGCCCATGATGCCCATGTTGTTGAGGAGGACGTCAGGCGTGTAGCCGTAGTCGAGCATGAAGGTGCGGGGCTCGTTGCCGCGCAGCGATTCGAGCCACAGCGACAGTCCCCATTGGGTGTGAATCACATTGGGAAAGCCGGCCGACACGGGCGTGGGCTGCACGCTCACGCCGTTGACCGCGCCCGGCCGGAGAAAGAGGTTGTGGGTGGAGTCGACGAGGACCTTGATCGACAGCTTGTCGACCACCGGCACCTCGATCGGCGCGGCGTCAGCAAGCTCGACGCACATGAAGCTGTTCGCTGCTGCCGCACCGGCGAGCGCTGCCGTGCCTGCGAGAAAGTCGCGCCGTGCGAGGCTGCGGGTCATGCCATTTCTCCGTTCCGGTCACTCAAGGGGCGCGGACGTTGCCACAGTCACAGCGGGATCGCCAAGAGGGTGTCGATCTGCCGGCTGTCGAGGATCACGGTCTTTTCCACGAAGTGCGGAGCGGAGCCGTCCGGAAAGGCGATGCGGTCCTCGTAGCGTCCCGTGGCGAACAGCGTCGTCTCGCCGGTGTGCATGATGCGCGCCACGAGAAAATTGGTCACCGCGCGCACGAGCCCGCCGTCGCCGACCTCGATCAGCGGCGTGCCGACGGCGTGGCGATAGCGCTGGCTCTCGTAGACGTTGGCGTTGCGCAGGGAATTGACGCGGTCGCGCATCATCGCGCGCGAAGTCGCATAGACGAGGCTCAGCGGCAGCCCGCGCTCGACGTTCTCGACCGTGGTGATGCGATAGCGTCCGTCCTCGGCGAAGAAATCCGGCCACTCCTCGAGCCGGTCCGAATCAATCGCGTGCACGTAGCGCGCGTTGAGATCCTGGACCTTCAGATACGTGGCGACGTCCACGGCCTGTCTCACAATCCCATGTGCCGCCGGTAGTCCTTCCAGAAGCCGCGCACCGCTGCTTCGGTCACGCGGTTGTCCTCGGAAGAGGTGCCGTGGCCGCCCATCTCGACGACGGAAAGTTCGTCGCCCGCCGCGCGTGCGGAGCGCTGGACGAAGCCGGTGGCGGCGCCGTCCTCCATCGACACATACCCGGCCGGCCCGATCAGGTTCGCCTGGCGCAGCCGCAGTTCAGTGAGCGCGTCGTCGTCGGTTACAAAGCCGAAGCAGGTCCACACCAGCTCCGTTTTCTCCAACCCCTGCGGCACCACGCGGCGAACGGCGAGGCTGTTCCTGATCTGCTGCAGCACGAAGCCCGGGAACACGCCGAGGATTTGTATGCCGACGCCATCGCCATACTCGTCGACGGTCGTGAGCAGTTCCGGCGCCTCCAGATGAAAATCGTCCTGCGCGGAGCGCATTCCCGCCTGCTCGTATTCTTTGCCGGCGACGTCGGCCGCCATCGAATAGGTGGTGTGATTGCCGCCGGTGTCGCTGATGATCACGCCGCCTTTTTGCGACAGCCGGTGCAGCCGGAAGGTGGTGAAGAACGCGTGCAGCAGGCTCGCGTGATAGCTGTCCCGCACGTTTTCCATGTAGAGCTTCCAATTGTTCGGCAGCATCTGGCTGTAGCCGCCGAGCAGCTTGACCGGCGCGCGCATGACGCGGCGGATGCGCGCCACGATCTCGGGGCCGAGGTAATCGGCGAGCGGCGGCGTCTCGGCCGAAAACGTGCCGAACACGAGCCCGGCGAGGGTTTCGACCTTGAGCTTGCGCGGCCCATGCGCCTCCGGATTTGCGTCCTTGGGCATGCCGCCCTTGCCGCCGAGCCCGCGACGGAACGCGATGCCGGTGAGATTGCCGGCGAGATCGTACGTCCAGTTGTGATAGACGCACACGATCTCCTTGGCTTCGCCGCGCTCCTTGAGGCAGAGCAGCGAGCCGCGATGGGCGCAGCGGTTCTCGAACGCGTGGATGACGCCGTCGTTGTCGCGCGCCACCACGATCGGCATTTCGCCCAAGCTGGAACGGCAATAGCTGTTGGGCGCGGGCAGCTCCGCTTCCAGGCAAAGGAAGTTCCAGGTGTTGCCGCGGAAGACGCGCTCCTGCTCCTGGGCGTAGAGATCCTGGTCGGAGTAGACCCAGTAGGGCACCCGCGCGAGGCCTTCGCCGGGCCATTGCCGGCTCGCAACCGCAATCGTCATGGCGACCCTCCTGGTCTGCGCCCTCGCGCGCTACTCTATCTTGATCCCTGCTGTCTTTATCACTTTCGCCCAGCGCTCGGTTTCTTCCCGGATGAAAGCCGCCGTCGCGGCAGGGTTGTCGCCGCCCGGCTCGGCCGAGAGCGTCGCATAACGCGCAACCACCTCGGGCTGATGAAGCGCACTCGCCATGTCGCGGCTGATGCGCTCGGCGAGCGCCGGCGGCGTCTTCGGCGGCGCGGCGATGGCGAACCACGTGTCGGAAACAAACCCGGGCAGCGTCTCGGCGACGGTCGGCAGCTGTGCGAAGGCGGGGAGGCGCTGCGCACTCGCGAGCGCGAGAACCTTGATCGAACCGCTGGAAATCAGCCCGTGCGCGCTGCCGAGATTATCGAAACTGAAGTCGACGTCGCCGGCGAGAAGGCCGTTGAGGGCCGGCGCTGAGCCGCGGTACGGCACATGCACCGCCTCGATGCCGGCCATCGCCTTGAACAGTTCCGCGGTGAGGTGCGAGGTGGTGCCGATGCCCTGCGATCCGTAACTCAGTTTGCCCGGATTGGCGCGCGCGTAGGTGATCAATTCGGCGACGTTCGCCGTTGTGACCTTGCGGCTCACGAGCAGCGCGTTCGGGATGCGCGCCATGACGGTGACTGGCACGAAAGCGGCCGGATCGAATGCCAGTCGCGGATAGAGATTCTGGTTGATCGCCAGCGGCGCGGGCGCGGTTCCCAGCAACGTGTAGCCATCGGGTGGCG
>Ga0153928_1000207_pt1 | contig 30416 bp, 29 predicted proteins | sample TSNJ012MetaG_FD_106656 | JGI IMG/M metagenome (GOLD analysis project Ga0153928, IMG submission 106656) | Attine ant fungus gardens microbial communities from New Jersey, USA - TSNJ012 MetaG | ecosystem: Host-associated > Fungi > Mycelium > Unclassified | place: USA: New Jersey, Wharton State...
ACGGTTCCCGGACTGCGTCGTGCAATTCGCAGGTTCGTGCCGCGGCTTGGGGCTCAAGAATGTGCAAACTACTTCAGGCATGCCGGCTATGCTTCCAAATGACCGGGGGCCGCTTTAGTGTCCTTCGATTCCGAAGTCCGCTCCGGAGCGTGCGGCAAACTCGGGCGAACTTCGGAATCGGGACACTAGCCCGCAGCGCAGCGGCCGCATTTGCAAATTAGCAACCATGGCAGATGCCACGCACGACCTTGTCCAGTTCGACTTCCCAAGGCTGCTTTTCATAAAGGCTCCGGCGCGTGGTAGCGCCCGAATCCTTGCCGGCCGGCGCGGGAGCCGTCCGCTGATCCTCCGGGATGTGGGCGACCGAGGCGCGAATGACCGGCCGCTCGGTGGGCGCGGCGGAAACCGCCGGAACCGAACCTGGTTCGATCCCGTCCGGCATTTTCGCCCAATGCGCCTCGAGCTCCTGGGTTTCCGAAAGGATGTGCGGATCGGGCTCGGGCGAGGCGTAGCCTTCGGCAACGTAGCGGGGATCGGGATCCTTGTGCACGTAGGCCGAATCACCCGGCAATTGCGCGCAGCCTGCGAGCGTGCCGACGCCCGCCAGGAACAGCAGCAATCGCATCCGATACGCTTTACTCATAGGACCATCAGGGTAGCACTCACTACAGATACATTTATTATGTAACGCGCCGCGAGCGGCGGAGTCTGTCGCATTTCAGCAACACAACGCGGAAATCGCGTTTGCCGGCGGTACCCGCCGCGATGGAAAGCGCTGCCAGGCCGCTAGTGCCGCGAACTCGAAGTTCGCACCACAATTGCCGCGAGTCCGATTGCGAACTTCGGGTTCAAAGCGGCACTAGAATCAGAGAGTTGCTAGTGTCCTTCGATTCCGAAGTTCGCTCCAGAGCGTGCGGCAAACTCGGGCGAACTTCGGAATCGGGACACTAGCCCGGCTCAACCGGGCTGCCACCCGCTCGGGTCTTGAGCCCGGGCCCGCGCTCGGGTGTGATGTCTAAGAAAAGTGACGGCGCTGCTAACGCGAGCGGAACCATGGCGGAAACCGACAAGGTATTTGCGGGCTCGATTCCCGAGATCTACGACCGCTTTCTGGTCCCGTTGATTTTCGAGTTTTACGCGCGCGACCTCGCCGCGCGCGCGGCGCAGCCGAACCCTTCGTTCGTCCTGGAAACCGCCGCGGGAACCGGCGCTCTGACCCGCGCGCTGGCGGCGCGCCTGCCGTTGCATACCGCCATCACGGCGACCGACTTGAACCTGCCGATGATCGACTACGCGGCGGCGAAACTGCAGGGCGCTGGTCGGATCGCTTGGCGCCAAGCGGACGCTCTCGCGCTCCCGTTCGAAGACCAAAGCTTCGACGTGGTGGCGTGCCAATTCGGCGCGATGTTCTTTCCCGACAAGGTTCGCGGTTACGCAGAGGCGCGTCGCGTTGTTAAATCCCACGGCCGCTTCGTCTTCAACGTCTGGGATCGCATCGAGGAGAACGACTTCGCTCTCGTGGTAACCGAAGCGCTGGCAAGGCTGTTTCCCGCCGATCCGCCGCGCTTCATGGCACGCACCCCGCACGGATATGCCAACGTCGAAGGCATCCGCACCGATCTGCAGGCTGCCGGATTTAGCACGATCGCGATTGAAACCGTGGGCACTGCCAGCAAAGCGCGCTCGCCCCACGACGTCGCAACCGCCTATTGCCAAGGAACCCCGCTGAGGAACGAGATCGAAGCGCGCGATCCCGCACGCCTCGAGGAGGCGACGCAAGCGGCCGCCCGAGCATTGGCGCAACGGTTTGGACGCGGCGCTGTCGAAGGACGCATCAAAGCGCACGTCATTACCGCTGCGCGTTGAGGCCGGCGCGCGCCACTGGGTAAGGGCGGCTCGCCGCCAAAGCGCCGTTCCCGCTCTGGAAGACCGCCCGCCGGCCGCGCAAAAGTCCGGTTGCTATGTGTGAAATGTATCACACAAAACTACCCCCCTCTGCATCTAGCGTAGGTTGTTCGATCCCGCCGATAACCCGCTCGCAACGAATACCAACCGATAACGCACGCAGCCATGCCGACCGACGATTCGTCTCCGCGTCTTGCAGTGATTTCCGACATCCACGGCAATCTCCTGGCTTTGGAGGCGGTGCTGGCCGACATCAAGCGGCGCGGTGCCGATGCGATTGTCAATTTGGGGGATTCGGTGACGAGCCCGCTATGGCCGCGCGAAACATACGATCTGCTCACCGAGCTTTCGCTCCCCACGGTGCGCGGCAATCACGATCGCGCGCTGATCGAGAGCCGGTTCGACGATCTGCCGCCGGCCGGACGGTTTGCTCACGCGGCGCTCACGGCCCGGCAGCGCGAGGCCCTTGCCGGCCTTCCCGCGCGGATCGAGGTGGAACCCGGAATCCTGGCGGTGCACGGCACCCCGGACGACGATTCCACCTGCCTGCTCGAGGAAGTCTACGAAGACCGGCTGATCCCGGCGGTACGCGAGGTCGTGCTTGCCCGATTGGGCGCACACGCGAGCGTCGACGTCGTGCTGTGCGGACACAGCCACAATCAGCAGGTACGGCAGGTGCCGGGCGGATGCCTCGTGCTCAATCCCGGCAGCGTCGGCTGTCCGGTATTCGCGGATCATCCGGCGGCGGCCACGTTCGAGCTCCGGTTCCCGCACGCCTGCTACGCCATCCTGACCAAGCGCAACGCTCGATGGGGCGCCGAGCTGCTGGCGTTGGAATACGATTGGACCGCGGCCGCGCGGCGCGCCGCGGCAAACGGCCGGCCGGATTGGGCGGAGGCGATGGTGGCGGGCGCGGTGAGTTGATGCGGGACGATTAGTCGAGGCCGTGGCGAAGCCGGGCCTCGCGGCGCGCGCGCTGTTTGGCAAAATTAACAAGAAGCTGTTTCGGTGCCGAGAAGGAGTATCTGCAAAGATAAGCCGCGAGGAGCACCGGGTTGCGCAGGGCGAAGGCCGCGTCGTTGCGCACCAGATGCCGAATTGCAAGCAGCGGAATCGGCGATCGCATGGGGCGAAAATCCCGATTCCATAACCCGCGATCGTTCGATGCGGGATGAAATCGGCCGATCATCATGCCGCGCCAAAGACAGCGCAGCTTCAGGTGATCCTGCGCGGCTTTCAAAGCGGCCATTCCATTGTCGCCATCGAGGTTGGGAAATCCGACGACGACGGTGCGCAAATGTTTCGTCGTCTGGTCGCAGACGATGTCGGCGAATTGCCGAAGAACCTCCTCCATATCCTTTTCTATGACTGCAATGTCGCCGCTTGCCGCCGACGAGACTCCAATTCGGATGGTGTCGAAGCGGTGGGCTCGGGCGGTGAATGGACAGACTTCACCCGGGCGTCCCAGATCGCGATGCGACGTCATCAGGTAGGACGTCATCCACCGGGCGACCTGATGGTAGATGGGCAGCGTATCCGACGACACGGCGCAGGCGAGCGCCGTGTCCGCCAACTGCCTCGTCGAGACGAGCACGATGGGCTCGCGCAGCGGCTTTTTACCCATCGTTTACGATCTCGCGGTCTCGACGAAACGGCGCATCGTTACCGGCCGCGCGTAAACAAGCCTTTATCGTCACGCGGGTAGGCTCGTCACCGGGATCGGCCGCCGCCAGGCAACCCGGCGCGGCCGAGGAGTAGACATGAGCATCACCGAGCGCCTCGACGGGGGCCCATTAGGCGCGCCCGCCCGGCGAGAGTTCCCTCAGCCTGACCGGTCCTTGCCGCCGCCGAGCGACCGTGCGCCGCGATCGGCGCAAGGGCGCGAATTTGCGCTCATTACCGATCGCGTGCAGTTCGAGGCGCTGGAACAGGAGTGGATCGCGCTATTCGCGCGCGCAGGTCGGCCGCACCAGTTGTTCCAAACGTTTGATTGGCTCCGGCATTGGACCAATCATTACCTCGACCATCGCACGCGCTTGTCGATCGTCATCGCGCGGCACGACGGCCGCCTCGTCATGGTCTGGCCGCTCATCGCGATGCGCACCGTTGGCTTCACCCGGCTTTGCTGGATGGGAGAGCCGGTGAGCCAATATGGCGACGTGCTGGTGGAGGACGGACCGGCTCGGATCGATCTCCTGCGGCAGGGCTGGGCGTTTGTGAAATCGCTCGATGCGGACGTTATCCATCTGCGCAAGACGCGGCGCGACGCCGCGGTATTTCCGCTGCTCGAATATGCCGGCGCCGTGGTGACCGACTTTGCGGCGGCGCCCTATCTCGACCTCGCAAGCGCCCACGACTTCGAAGCCTACCAGCGCCGTTACCCGGCCAAGAGACGGGCGCGGCGGCGCCGTCTCCTGCGCGGGCTTCACGAGATCGGCACCGTCGCGTTCGAACACCGCGCCGGCGGTCCGGCGGCTCGCAACCTTGTCGGGCACGCCCTCGCGCTCAAAGGGAAGTGGCTCCTTGCGCGCGGCGTCATCGCGCCGGTGCTGCAGGATCCTCGCTTCGGCCGATTCCTGCGTGACGTAGCGGCCGGCGGCACGGGCGCCGCAGGAATCCGCCTGACGGCCATGTGCTGCAACGGCAAGCCCGCCGCGATCGAAGTGTCGCTCGAATGCAAGGGACATCGCGTCGCCTATCTTATTTCCTACGACATCGACCTCGCCAAGCACGGCATCGGGATCATCGTGGCCGAGCATTCGATACGAACGGCGCATGAGCAGGGCCTTGTTCGCTTCGACCTGCTCACCCCTGCCGATGCTTACAAAATGGACTGGGCCGATGGAGCGGTCGAGGTGCGCGACTGGGCCATGCCATTGTCGCGCGCGGGACGGATTTATCAGTGCGTCTGGCTCTGTCTCGCGCGACAAGCGATGAGGAGCGCGACAAAGTCATCGCCCGTGTGGCTGCGGCGCGTGGTGCTGGGATTCTATCGGCGCGCCCGTTTGGCGGGCGATTGACGGGGCTCGGCGCGAAACAAATTAGCGGTCCTCAAAGCTCCGATTTCATCCCGTAAGCCTTCGCGCCCCCGGCGCTAATCTTGCCGTCGGCGAGATCGGCGCGCAGTTGTGCCGGGTCGCGCTGCGCCGGATCGCCGTAGCCGCCGCCGCCGGCGGTCTCGAACACCACCCGGTCGCCCGCGCGCAAGGTGGTGACGAGCTTCGACGGCACCACCTCCTCGCCGCCGCCGGCGCGATGGATCACGGTGCGCGCCATGGCGCCGTCGCGCCCGCCGCCCCTGCCCTTCGGCGCGATGAAATGGCGCTCGCCGCGATGGGTGAAGCGCACGTCGCCGTGCAGGATTTCGTATTCCCGCACCGTGCCCAAGCCGCCGCGCTGCGCCCCGGCGCCGCCGGAGTCGCGGCGCAGCGCCACCTGGTGCACCCGGATCGGCGCGTCGAGTTCAAGCGCCTCGGCCGGCAGGTTCATGCAGTTCGTGGCGTCGGTCTCGATCACGTCGACGCCGTCCTTCCCCGCACTCGCGCCGGCGCCGCCGGCCACCAGCTCGCCGGTAACGTAGCGCGTGCCGTCGGGCCGCTCGCCGCCGAAGGCGAGCACCAGGAGTTCGCCGCCGCTGTCGGCGGGCACGCGGCCGGGTGCGGCCCGCGCCAGCGCCGCCAGGATCGTGCCGGCGATGCGCTTGATGGTGGCGGTGCGCGCGTTGACCGGCGCCGGCTCCTGGGGATTGACGATCGAGCCTTCCGGCAGCCGCAGCGCGATCGGCCGGAAGCAACCGCCGTTGGTCGGAATGGTGGGATCGGTGATCGCGCGCACGACGTAGCAGGCCGCCGCGAGGCTCCCGGACGGCACCGCGTTGAACGGCCCGCGCACCTGCGGGCTCGACCCCACGAAGTCGATCGTCATGCCGTCGTCTGCGATCGTCACGGCAACCGCGATGCGGATGCGGGCGTCGAGGTCGACGCCGTCGTTGTCGAGAAAGTCCACGGCCCGGTAGGTCCCGTTGGGCAGCGCGCGCAGCGCCGCACGCGTCATCGCCTCGGAGCGGTCGAGCAGGTCAGCGAAAATCGCGGTCAGGTGATTGTCGCCATAGGTATCGGCGAGCGCCGAGAGGCGCCGGGCGCCGACGCTGCAGGCCGCGACCTGCGCCATGAGATCGCCTTCGAACGTCTCCGGAATGCGCACGTTGCGTCGGAGAATCCGCAGCAGCGTCTCGTTGAACTTGTCGCCCTCGCGCAGCTTGAGCGGCGGCAGGCGGATTCCCTCTTGAAACACCTCGGTCGCGTGGGTCGGCACCGACCCCGGCGTCATGCCGCCGACGTCCTGGTGATGGGTCATGGTGGCCGCAAAGGCGAGCGGGCGCCCACGGGCGAACACCGGCATCACGACCGCGATGTCGGGCAGATGGGTGCCGCCGAGATAGGGATCGTTCATGCAGTAGAGATCGCCTTCGCGCATCGTCTCGAGGGGAAATTCGGCGAGGATGCGGGCAATGCACGGGATGAGCGTCGCGAGATGAATCGGGATCGCCACGGCTTGCGCGAGCGTCTCGCCTTCGAGGGTGAACAGGCTGGCGGAGGCGTCGAGCCCTTCTTTGACGATCGGCGAGCAGGAGCTTTTGAGCAACGTCAACTCCATCTCGTTGGCGATGCCATCGAGCTTGTTGCGCACCACCTCGACGGTGACCGGATCGAGCGCTGAGCCTAATCGTGCCGTGGCTACGTGGGTCGCATTCATGCCTATCGAGCCCATCACCCCTGTTGCCGTAGTTGTCCCCTGAGCACCATCAGCAGGCATAAGGCATGTTTGAAATCCCGGTCGGCAGGGGAATTGGCCGCCTGCCAAGCGGCGATTACACGGAATACCCGCCGATTTAGGCGACTTGCGTCCCTCTCGCTAAGCTGCTTGTTCAAGTCGTAATCCGCATCGTGCCGTTTTGCTTGTGCATCCGAAAAGGCTCTCGCCAAATTCTGGGCGAACAAAGGCACGACAACCGAACCCGTGGGGGTCCCAGGCGCTCGGAAAAAGTCTTCGACGATCGCATCAACGTTCCGTCCCCTCACCCTTTCCAGCGCCGCTTTTAGTCCCGCGTGCGTGAGAGTGCGAATAAAAATGTGCCTGCGACGTCGCAAATCATTATGCGCTCCAACCAGACGTTTTCCCACTTCATCAAGCAAGAAATGAAACAAAGCATAGTACGACGTCGATATGCTCCGGCGAATACGAGCACTCGGCAGCTTTCCTCGTTGTCCCGTTCGTCGGGCCAAAAGCCGGCGAGATGCATGCAGTAATTCCTGAGGATATTTCGCCATTAAGCCGCATCGGCGAACCGAACACTCGGAAATCGGTCGTCCAATTCAAGGAGGGCCGTTTCGATGGAATCGACCACCGGATCGAGATCGGCATCTTGTACGTCATCGAGAGAGGATACCTCCAGAATGACGCGCAAGAAGTCGCTCCCTTCATCATCGCGGTCGGCTTCCAGGACAATGTTTTTAATGCGATCTCCAACGGGAGAATCGTGAGTAACATCTTCAACGCGTTTCTTGAGTACGGAAAAATCTGCTTGCTTCATTTGAGCACCTGAGGTCGTCCTAATTTTAACGTTCGTGTGATCCTATTGCAACACGTTTTCCTGCTTCGCACGACGGGGGCAAACTCGATTGTTTTCTCCCGATCCATCGGTGCGATCAAGTCAATTCGTAATCCGCTCGAGCACCAGGTTGCCGAGGCGGTCGACCTGCCCGGCCCAGCCGGGCGTCACGAGCGTCGTCGTGTCGTCCTGTTCGACGATGGCGGGCCCACTCAAGCTATCGCCCATGTTCATGGCGGCGCGATCGTAGACCGCGGCATCGACGAGCGCCTTGTGTTCGGGCAACAGTATCTTTGCCTGCCGCCGCAGCGCGGAGCGCCCGGCCGGCGCCCATGGCTCGGGGGGCTCGATGGCGACAGCGGCGCGCTGCACCGCGCGCAGATTGACGAGCCGCACCGGCGCATCCGGCGCGAAGCCGTAGGTGCGGTCGTGCGCGGCATTGAATGACTGGGCGAGCGCCGCAAACGGAGCGGCCGCATCGGGCGCGAACGGAACCTCCAGGTGATAGGCTTGGCCCGCGTAGCACACGTCGGCGAAATAATGGCGAGTGACGTCAGCAGGCGAGACGTTTTCCTGCGCCATGAGCGCGCCGCAGCGCGCATCAAGCTCGCCGAGCACTTCCCGTATTTCGGCCAGCGCGAACTCATGCGCGGCACGCGGCAAGGCGGTCGAGACTTCGTGCTCGACCGGCGCGGCAAGGAGACCGGCCGCCGAGAGCACGCCCGGATTGACCGGGACGAGGATGCGCGCGACCCCGAGTTCCTCCGCAAGCGCACAAGCGTGCAGCGGCCCCGCCCCGCCGAGCGGCAGCAAGGTGAAACGGCGCGGGTCGTAGCCCTGGCGGATCGAGACGAGGCGAATGCCTTCGGCGACCTGCGCGTTGACGATGCGATGGATGCCGAGCGCGGCTTCCTCGATGCTCATGCCGAGCGGCCGTGCGAGGCGTGCGACGGCCGCGTGGGCGAGTTCCGGCTTGAGCTTCATGCGGCCGCCCGCGAAATGCTCCGGGTCGAGATAGCCGAGCACGACGGACGCATCGGTCACGGTCGGCTCGCTGCCGCCGAGGCCGTAGCAGGCGGGCCCGGGATCGGCGCCGGCCGAGTGCGGGCCAACACGCATGCCGCGCGCGGCGTCAAGCCAGGCGATCGAGCCGCCGCCCGCGCCGATCGAATTGACGTCGACCATGCTCACGCGCACCGGATAGCCGTCGATGCGGCCTTCCGAGCGCAGCGCCGGCACGCCGTTCTCAATCAGGGCGATGTCGCACGAGGTGCCGCCGATATCGACGGTGATGAGGTCGCGCGCGCCCGCCGCCTCGCCCGCGCCGCGCGCGCCGATCACGCCGGCCGCCGGTCCCGACAGGAACAGGCGCACCGGGCGCAGCCGCGCGGTCGTCGCACCCGAGATGCCGCCGCGCGACTGCATGATCTGCAGCGGCGCCGGAACCGCAGCGGCGGCGAGGCCTGCCGCGAGGTTCGCGAGATAGCGGTCGACGACCGGCTTCACGTAAGCATCGAAGGCGGTGACGACGGTGCGTTCGTATTCGCGGAACGCGGGGTCGACGTCACACGAGAGCGAGACGAACGCGGCCGGGTGACGCGCGGCGATGATCTCGCGCGCGCGACGCTCGTGCGCATCATTGAGGAAAGAAAAGAGAAACACCACCGCGATCGCCTGCGCGCCGGCAGCAATGAGCGCGTCGGCTGAGCGTGCAACCTCCGCCTCGTCGAGCGGCGCGAGCACCTCGCCCTTCGGGCCGATGCGTTCGCCGACCTCGCAGCGAAAGCGGCCGGGCGCGAGGAAGGTCGGCGTCTCCGGGTCGAGCGCGAGATCGTACATCTGGTGGCGCATCTGGCGGCCGATCTCAAGCACGTCGCGGAAGCCGCGGGTGGTGATCAGACCGACGCGCGCGCCCTTGCGCTCCAACACGGCGTTGGTGGCAACGGTGGTGCCGTGGACGAAGCGGGCGACCTCGCCCGGCTTGAGCCCCCAATTTGCTTCGATCTGCGCGAGCGCCGCCAGCACGGCGAGGCTCGGATCGCCGCGGGTCGAGGGGATTTTCATGATCCGCGTCGCGCCCGGCCGGCGCACCACCACGTCGGTGAAGGTGCCGCCGACGTCGACACCGATCGACAGGCCGTCGTTGCCGCTCATTCGGCCGCCCGCATCGGGTCTTCGTCGTCGCAATAGCCGTGACGATGAATATCGCGCGCCAGCCGCTGCTCCATCACTGCTCTCGCTACCGCGGCGGCCTCGTCATTGCGGCCGCGATATTGGGATACGCGCGCGGAGCCGGCAAGCCTCGCCGGCTCATCAATGCGGTCGGTGACGCAACCGGTCGGGCGGACGCAGGGGGCCGGGCAATTCCTGCTCCGCCCGGCGTTCGAGTTCGGACTCATGCGCTCGCACATAGCCCATCACCAAAGCGACGATGATGAGCGCAACCACCACAAGCGCGATGGCGAGCGGCTTTGCCGCATGAAACACGGCAGTGCCGAAGCTGTAGGCGCCTAAGCCAAAGAGGAGCGACCAAAGCACGGCGCCAGCGCCATTGGCGATTTGGAAACTCCGCCAGTCCATGCGGTTCACGCCGGCGAGAGCGGCGGCCAGCACCCTAAGCACCGCGATGAAGCGGCCGAAGAACACCACCTTGCCGCCATGATGGAGGAAAAGATACTGCCCCAGCTTGATCCTGATTTCGGTGAGGCCGACGTAGCGCCCATAGCGCAGCAGGAGGCGGTATCCGAACTCGCGCCCTATCCAATACCCGACATTGCCTCCGAGGATCGCGCCGAGGGCGGCCGCCGCGATGACGCCGGCAATATGGAGATCAGGATGGGTGCTGGCATAGATCGCGCCGAAAATGAGCATCGTCTCCCCGGGCAGGGGAACTCCGATGCTTTCCAGCGCGACAATGCCGCCCACCGCTCCGTAGCCGTAATGGGAAATCAGCTGGTGCAGGGATCCGGGTTCATGCATTCGGTGCACTTATGCATTCCCAAGACCTACGAGAAGGCGGGCAGCATAGCGAGGGCCCCGGACCGCCCCATGGTGCAGGCGGTCAAGCCTCGACCCTTTCTACCGGTTGACACGCTTAGAGCTTGGTCGACGCGCGCGAGAGAAGTTTCCAATCGCTGCCCTGTTTTTGCCAGTTCATCAGGATGTGCAGGTTGGTATTGTTCTTCTTGCCGTCGGCGATGACTTGGCTTTCGCCCACCCAGTGGAACCGCACGATGGCGGCGGGGCCGACCACGCGGATTTGCGGATCCTTGTATTCCAGCGACAGGAACTTCGACTTCCCGTTGGTGGCATTGGCGATGAAGGTCGCCTTGTCCTCGATGCGGGCATCGGAGTGGCTGTAGCTCAGCTCCGCCGCGCACAGCGCATCGAGCGCCTTGGCGTCGGCCGCGACCTGCGCGCTGCGGAACGCCTCGACGTTCTTGGCGACCGCCTCTTCGTCGGGCGAAGCCGCCAAGGCGGGAAGCATGCCGAGAACGCCGACCGCAAGCGCCGGCAAAAGCAACTGACGTCGATCGATATGCATTGTTTCCTCACTCGTTCTGTTCGCACCGGCCTTGAAGTCACGTCTTCCGAAACGCCGAAGTGCCCGGGCGCAAACTATAACGGCTGCCTGTTCCGAAGGGCAATGAGTCAAGGCCAGGGGCCGACGTAGCCGCGGGCCAACGCCCGCTCAACTGAAAGCGTCCGTCACCACATTCGCCAGCTCGGGAAAATCGATCTCCGGACGGTTCGACAACACGAAGATACTCAGCGGCTGTTCGAGATAACGGCAGATATACGAGCGGAAACCGATCCACGCGCCTTCGTGATCCGCGAACGGCATGTCGTTATAGGCGCCGAGGTACCAGCCGAAACCGTAGTTGGTCGGTTCGCCGTCGTTCGTTCGGCCGCTGGCGAAGGCCTCGCGCATGCTCGCGGCGCTGACGAGCTTGTTGCTGTTCAGCGCCTGGTCATAAATGCACAAATCGCCAAGGGTGGTGTAGAACGACCCGGATCCGACCAGACCGTCGAACTCGCTGCCGCCCTGCGCCTCCAATCCGCCCCAGGCGCCGCGCCCGTATCCGGTCGCGCGGCGGGATTCGCTCGCTCCGGCGTCGGGAAGCGAAAACGTGTCTTTCATGCCGAGCGCCCGGAACACGCGGCTGTCGAAAAAGTCGCGATACGACTGGCTCGACGTTTGTTCGATGACCGAGCCGAGCAGGTCGTAGCCGGAGTTGCTGTAACTGAACACGTCACCCGGCTGGATGCCGTCTTCGGCCATCGGGCAGCCAAGCTCGGCGTAGAGGCGGATCATGTCGGCGTTGGTCGGTCGTTTCCAGCGCTCCAGCACTTCGTCGATGCCGGCTTCATCATAGAAATCGCGGATGCCCGAGGTGTGATGCAGCAACTGCTTGAGTGTCACCTCCGGTCCAAAGCCGGCTAGCGGCGCAAAGTGCTTGCCGATCGGGTCGTCAAGATCGAGCTTGCGCTCCTCGGCCAGCATCAGGATGCCCACCGCGGTGAATTGTTTCCCGCAGCTCGCGAGGTGAAATATCGCCTCGGGTACGATCGGGCGCCTGCTGTCGATATCGGCGAGCCCGTAGCCGGCCGCATGAACCACAGTGCCGGACGCAACCACCGCGAGCGCGAGCCCCGGCCCGTCCGCCGGCACTCTTTCGGCGAGGAACTCGTCGATCCCGCGCGAGCGTTCCGCATCGCGGCGGATATCAGTCGGCGCGGCGCGGCCGCGGTTCCACAACCCAGCCATTGCCATTGTCCCTAAGGGATGCTGATGCTCCACTACCGCGCGGCACCGGCCGGGTCGGCCGAGGCGGGCAGCAGGCTTGAGCTTAGCCCAAAGCCGAAATCGGGCGGCAAACCAATTTCAACGGACCGTCGCAACAGGGAGGATGGCATGGCACGCATCGGCTTCATCGGGGTCGGACACATGGGCGGGCCGATGGCGCGCAACCTGACCAAGGCCGGCCACGGCGTGAAGGTCTACGACCTCTCCGAGGAAGCGATGAACTTCGCCGTGCAGTCGGGCGCCAAGGCTGCGCAATCGGTCAAGGACGCGGCCGGCGGCGTCGACTTCGTCATCACCATGCTGCCGGTCGGCGAGAACGTGCGCGCGGTGTTCCTGGGCGATGGCGTGCTCGCGGCGGCCGATCCGGGAACCGTGCTGATCGACTCCTCGACGATCGACATCGAGAGCGCCCGTGCCGTGCACGCGGCCGCGGCCGAGCGCGGTTACGCGATGCTCGACGCCCCGGTATCGGGCGGCGTCGGCGGCGCCGAGGCGGCAACGCTCACTTTCATGTGCGGCGGCGACAAGGCGATCTTCGAGAAGGCCAAGCCGCTGCTGCAGGCGATGGGCAAGAACATCGTCCATTGCGGCGGCCCCGGCTTCGGCCAAGCGACCAAAATCTGCAACAACATGGTGGCCGGGATCATTTCGCTTGCGACCGCCGAGGCCTTCGTGATGGGCGAGAAGCTGGGCGTCGCGCGCCAGACGCTCTTCGACGTGCTCTCGACCTCCTCGGCCTCCTCCTTCATTCTCAACCGCAACTGCCCGGTGGCGGGCCCGGTGCCGACCTCGGCCTCGAGCAACGGCTACAAGCCCGGGTTTCGCGCCGCGCTCATGCTCAAGGATCTGCGGCTCTCGCAAGCGGCCGCGCAGGCCGCGGGTGTCGGAACGCCGCTCGGCGCCGCCGCAACCGCCGCCTTTGCGCTGCACGTCGGGCGAGGCCATGGCGACCTCGACTCGAGCAGCATCATCAAGCTGATCAATCCGGACCTGTGAAACAAACTCGACGTCATCCTGAGGGGCCGCTCGCACAAGCGAGCGGCCGTCTCGAAGGATGGAAGCAGACGCCGTGCTTGCGGCCACCCTTCGAGACGGTCGCGCGCAGACGCGCGACCTCCTCAGGGTGACGCCGAGTTTTTTACGCCACGGGCCGGTGCGCGCGCAGGAACGAACGGATCTGCCGCACCGCGAGCGGAACCCGCTCCTTGGGCTCCTTCCACGGGAAGAAGCTCACCTCGGCGTTGGGGGCGAGCATCGCGCATTCCATGGCGACGGCGTACGGGTGCGCCGGAATGTCGTCAGGGAGGATCAGCACCGGCGTGCGGCAATTGCGCACGAAATCGCGCGTCACGGTGAACACGAAATCGGGATCGGTGCGGTACATTTTGGTAAGGAATTTATCGACCATCTCCATCGAGATGTCGGGCCGGCCGCCGACGAGCGCCGGACCCCAGCCCTTCATGTTGTTTTCATAGAACAGGTCGCGCATCTCCGGACGCGAGCCGCTGGGTTGCGCCAGCACCGCCGCGACGACGCGATCGCTCGCGCGGCGCAACAGGTTCCAGATAAAGGGCCCGCCGATGCAGAACCCCAGCACCATGAACTTGTCGATGCCGAGGTGATCCATCAGCCCGAGATGGTCGTCCGTATAGGCGTCCCACGGCCGGTCGATTTCGAGCGGGCCGGAGGACTGCCCGCCGTTGGCGTTGCGCAGGTCGGCCGCAATGCAGCGGTGCTCCGACTTGAACTCGGCCATCGGATCGAACGGCGCGCCGTTTGAGAGATAGCCGATGGTCGCGTTGAGCCCGCCGCCGGGGATGATCAACAACGGCATGCCGGCACCGGCTTCCTCGAAGCGGATGCGGACCGCGCCCTTCTGATAGACCGGCATGGTGGCTCCTCCCCCTGTCTGCTGCGCGAACACGCGCGGCGCAGCGGCTGCCGCCGCAGCGGCCGCGGCCGTTGTCAGCATGGTGCGTCGGTTTGAATCCATGACCGCGCGGCGGGCCGGACGTCAGGATTGTACCGCGACTTCCGACGCCGCCTTGATGTTCGAGCGCTTCACATGATCGAGGTTCTCGCCCTCGATGCGCACCAGCTTGGTGAGACCGCGCCGGTTGGGCGAGTGAACCGCGCCGACGTCGTAGAGGTGGCTGTCGCCCGGCCTCATGACGTAGGTCTTTGCGGGCTCGACCAGATGAGGGGCATGGCCATCCCCGCGCCTGACGATGCGCCAGTCGACCATCTCGGTGTCGCCGACTGCCACGCCGTAGATCGCCCAGCTGGAGCCATGGTCGTGCGGCTTGCCGGTCGAGGCATCGGCATAGACGTGGCCGCACACGCAAAAGCCGAGTTCGGGATCTTCGTAGAGCACCTTGCGCGGCTTGCATTGTTCGGCCGTCAGGTGCCGGGCGACGAACTCCTGGTCGAGCAGGGCCTTGGATACGAATTGACACACCGCCTGCTTGCCGGTGACCCCGGCGTCCGCCTTGAGGGTCTTGCGAATGTCGTCGCTCAATTGCTCGAGGGTGTAGGACATGTGTTCCGTCCATCTCTTCGGGGCGTGGGATTGAATCTGCAGTATTATGGAACCGGCCGCGAGCCGAGAGCAAGTAGCCCGGCTGCGCCGGCTCCTCAATTGAAGTTGAGCCGCAACCCCGGCTCCGGCCATGTCATCACGCCCAGACAGCCGGTGTCGGAGAGCGTAACGTAGGCGGTGCGCATGTCGGCACCGCCGAAGCAGATGTTCGTCGGGTAGCGGTCCGGCATCTTGACCTCACGCACGATGTCGCCGGCCGGAGAAACCTCGGTGATGTAGCCGGTGTTCAGGGTCGCGATCGCGATGTTGCCGCTCGCCATGACGGCCATGCTGTCGAAGCGCGCATGGCCGGGAAGCCCCATGATCACCCGCCCGCTGTGCGGAGCGAACTCGTCTTTCGGCTTGAGGCGGCCGGGGCCCTGGACCTCGAACGCCCATAGCCGCGCGCCCTCGGTGTCGGCGACGTAGAGCGTCTTGCCGTCGGGCGAAAGCCCGCAGCCGTTGGGACTGAGCATCGGGTAGGCCAGCACGACGACTTTCGACCCGTCGGGCAGCGCATAATAGACGCCGCCGTTGTCGCGATGACGCGCATAGCGCTTGCCAAGATCGGTGAAATAGAACCCGCCTTCCTTGTCGAACACGAGGTCGTTGGGGGCGGAGAGCGTGTGGCCGTCCACATCCTTATAGAGAACCGTCGATCGGCCGGTCTTCGGATCGATGCGCTCGACCGTGCCGTACTTGTAGTCCGGGTGCGGCCCGAGGCCCATGGAATGGCCCTCCACGTAGCGGCTGCCGCCGTTGTTGCAGAGATAGAAGTAGCCGTCCGGCCCGATCGCGAGCCCGTTGGGTCCGCCGCCGCACGCGGAGAACACGCTGACCTTGCCGTCCGGGCTTACGCGCGAGCAGCGCCCATTGCGAATTTCGGTGAGCACCACCGAGCCGTCGGCGCACACCACGGGGCCTTCCGGAAAGCCCAGTCCGGTCGCCACGATCTTCACGTCGGTCATGATGCGTTCTCTCCGTTGGACAATCGCCAAGTCTCGCCAAGGCGATGGCGCGGTCAAGCATCGCGGTTGCTCTTTGCTCGCGACGCGTCACAATCGAGCAATCCGCATGGGAAAGGGACGCGATGAATGCCGATCATCGACGCGCAGGTGCACCTGTGGCGCAAGGGAACGCCGTCGTCGTTCCATCGCGCCACCCCTTATCTGGTCGAGGAGGCGATCCGCGACATGGACGCGGCGGGCGTCGACGGCGCGCTCCTGCATCCGCCCACGAGCTGGGACCCGGATTCGAACGAGCAGGCGGTGGAGGCCGTTCTCGCCTACCCGCGCCGCTTCGCGATCCTCGGCTATCCGCCGATGGACCGGCCGGACAGCCGCGCGCTGGTCGCAAAATCGAAGGAGCGGCCCGGCATGGTTGGCCTGCGCCTTTATTTCAACCAGCCGCACAATCGCTCCTGGCCGACGGACGGCACCCTCGACTGGCTTTGGCCGACGGCCGAACAGGCAGACCTGCCGCTCGCGCTGCTCGCGGGCGACTGGCTGCCGGCGCTCGGCGAGATCGCCGCCCGCCATCCGCGCCTCAAGCTCGCGGTCGACCACATGGGCGCGCTGCGTGGCGCCAAGGGCGATGCGGCATTTCCCAACATGAAGGAACTCACCGCACTCGCGCGCTATCCCAACGTTGCCGTCAAGGTGACGGGCGGTCCGTTCTACGCGGACGACGCCTATCCGTTCAAATCGCTGCACAAGCACTATCGCGCCATGTACGAGGCGTTCGGTCCGCGCCGGCTGTTCTGGGGCACCGACATCACCAAGATGCCGTGCTCGTGGCGGCAGTGCGTCACCCACTTTCAGGAGATCGACTGGATTCCGGAAGCCGACAAGAAGCTCATCATGGGCGAGGCGATCTGCGATTGGCTTGGCTGGAAGCCGGCATAAACAACGTGAGATCAAATGGGATGTAGCATGAGCACCATCACCAGTTATCACGCCCACGTCTATTTCGATGCCGCCGAGCGCGAGCGGGCGCAGCGCCTGTGTGAGGCCGCCCATGCGGCCTTCGGCGTGACGGTCGGGCGCATGCACGACCGCCCGGTCGGCCCGCATCCGCGCGGCAGTTGCCAGCTCACGGTCGGGGTCGATCAGTTCTCCGCCGTCATTCCCTGGCTCGTGCTCAATCGCGACGGCCTGACGGTCTTCGCCCATGCGCAGACCGGCGATGCGCTGAAGGATCACACCGCGCACGTGATCTGGCTCGGGCCTTCGGAAGCGCTCGATCTTGCCGCGTTGTCGCGGGCACGCTGAGCCGCGATACTGCGTCCTGACTCAGACATTACGGTTCCGAAGCCCGGTAGCGGGCGTGGGTGATTGCCTCCCCCGCGATCAGTGCCTGACATAGGCCTCGGTCGTGTAGCGGCGCATCATTCTCTGACTGTTGAATACCGACCCGATCTTGCCGATCGCCTGTTTCATCATCCAGATCCAGCGCGGACGGTCCGAGTAATAGAGCGGCAGGATGATGCTTTCGAGCTTTCGGTAGAGTTCCGCGGCGTCCGCTGCGGCGTCCGCCGAACCGGCGTCCTTTCCGATCGCCCAGCCGGTCACCCCCTCTTCCCAGCCCTCGATCCACCATCCGTCGAGCACGCTGAAGTTCAATACGCCATTGAAAGCGGCTTTCATGCCGCTCGTTCCCGATGCTTCCAACGGCGGCAGCGGCGTGTTCAGCCACACGTCGGCGCCGGCGACGAGCTTGGCGGCGACGCGCATGTCGTAGTTGGGGAGGAACGCGGCGACCAGCGGCTTGACCTCGTGCAGATCGGCGTGGATCGCGCGGATCAGTGCCTTGCCTTCCTGGTCCTGCGGGTGTGCCTTTCCTGCCATGACGATTTGCAAAGGATACGTGGCGTTTATCTCACGCAGCCGCTCCAAATCATGGAACACCAGATCGGGCCGCTTGTAGCCCGTCATCCGTCGCGCGAAGCCGAGGAGCGGGACATCGAGCTTCATCTCGACGCCCGTGGCGTGTTTGATCTCGGCGATCAGCTCGGCTTTGGCCCGCTCGTGCGCGGACCACAGCGCTTCGCCGGAAACGTCGTCCACCTTGAACAGGCTGACCGGCTCGCGCGCCCAGTGCGGGAGATGATCCTGCACGACCGCGGCGATCCCGGCATGCATCCAGGTCGGAACATGGGCTCCGTTGGTGATCGCCCGCACGCGATAGCCGGGGAACATGTTTTGCGCCGTCTGAGCGTGCCGCTGTGCAACGCCGTTGACGTAGCCGCTCAAGTTCAGCGCGAGATGCGTCATGTTGAGGCATTCCACGCCCGCCAGCTGTTTGAGTTCGCCGAACCCGATGACATCGCCCAGGATGCGGCGAACGTCGCGATAGTCGAAGCGATCGTGCCCCGCCTCGATCGGCGTGTGCGTTGTGAAAACGCATTGCTCGCGCACCCGATCAACCCCGTGCGTCTTGTCGGCGGCGTGTCGGTCCTCGTCGCGATTTCTCAGCAGAAGCGACAAGGCCAGGAACGCCGCGTGGCCTTCGTTCAAATGGTACGTTTCGATGGTAAAGCCGAGCGCCCGCAGGAGTCGTTCTCCGCCGATGCCAAGAACGATCTCCTGCCTGATGCGCTCACTCTTGTCGCCTCCGTACAGCCGGTCGGTGATCGCACGATCCCGCGGATCGTTTTCTTTGACGTTGGTATCCAGGAGCACAATCGGCACGTGTCGTTCGAGCGGCGATTTCAGCTCGTAGACCCAGGGCCGGATCCACACCGTCCTGCCTTCGATTTCGACCGCAACCATGACGCCGACGCCCTGCGTATAATCCTCCGGATTCCATGGGTCCGGGTGATCGATTTGCGCTCCCCGCGAGTCGATCTCCTGGCGCAGGTAGCCGCTGCGACTGGCGAGCGTGACGAATACCATCGGAAGCCCCAGATCCGCTGCCGTTCGCGCCGCGTCGCCGGCAAGAATGCCAAGGCCGCCCGAATAGGTGTGCATCTCCGGGCGGATCCCGATCTCCATCGAGAAATATGCGATCCGAGTCGTCCGCAGGTATGGTGTTATGTCGATCATGGCAGGAGGCGGCGGGGAAAATCGCGCGCCTCCGCATATGCATCCGTGCGCGCTTTGGCAATGCAGTTCATGCTGCGCGCAAGGCGGTGTCCACAGCCACACAACTTCTTTGCGGCGTACGCGCAGTAGCGCGACTGCTAACCGTCCTTGCCGGTACACGATCCCCGGCTAAGATCGGCGCGATTGGGGGAAGCGGCATGACCGACGAGGCCATCTACGACTTCATCGTCGCCGGCGCGGGCTCGGCCGGCTGCGCGGTCGCGGCGCGCCTGAGCGAGGACGGCCGCCACCGGGTGCTCCTCCTCGAAGCCGGCGTGAAAGACCGCAATCCGTGGATTCACATCCCGCTCGGCTACGCCAAAATCTTCACCGACCCGCGGGTGAACTGGATGTTCGACAGCGAGCCCGAGGCGCAGTTGAACGGCCGCGTCCTCTATCAGCCGCGCGGCAAGGTGCTCGGCGGCACCAGCTCGATCAACGGCATGGTCTACATGCGCGGCACGCCGCGCGATTACGACGGCTGGCGCCAGCGCGGCTGCGAGGGCTGGGGCTATGACGACGTGCTGCCGTATTTCCGCAAGGCGGAGAATCAGCAGCGCGGCGAGGACGAATTTCACGGCGTCGGCGGCCCGCTCAACGTCTCCAATCCGGTGCGCTCGCTGCTTGGCGATGCGATGGTCAAGGCCGCGCTCGAAGCCGGCATCGCTCCCAACGACGATTTCAACGGCGCGCGCCAGGAAGGCGTCGGCTACTACCAGACCACGACCGCCAATCGCCGGCGCTGGAGCGCCGCGCGCGCCTATCTCGGACCGGCCAGGCGACGGCGCAACCTCACCGTCGAGACGCAGGCCCACGCCACCCGCGTCGTCTTCGAGGGCGCCCGCGCGGTCGCGGTCGAATACGCGACCCCGCACGGCCGCAAGATCGCGCGCGCCCGCGGCGAGATCGTCGTCTCGGGGGGCGTCTACGGCTCGCCGCAATTGCTGCAATTGTCCGGCGTGGGTCCGGGCGATCTGCTCGCGGAGTTCGGGATTCCGGTGGTGCGCGACATGCCGGGCGTCGGCAAGCATTTGCACGACCATTTCAACACCTACCTGGTGTGGCGTTGCGCCCGCAAGGTGACTGTGAACGACCTCGCGGCGAGCCCGCTGCGGCAGTGGCTCTCGGGCGTGCAATACGTCTTCACCCGCTCCGGCCATCTGTCGAACGCCGGGATTTACGCCGGTGCGTTCGTCAAAAGCGATCCGCGCCTCGACGAGGCCGATTTGCAAATCAACATGTTCGGCTGGAGCACCTTCGAGCGGCTGCGCACCGGCATGAAGCCGCACCCGTTCTCCGCCTTCACGCTTTCCCCCGTGCACCTGCGCCCGGAGGGCCGCGGCACGGTGCGGATCAAGAGTCCGGATCCGCTCGCGCCGCCGGCGATCCGCTTTAACTTCCTGGCCTCGGAATACGATTTCCAGGCGCTCATCTACGGCACCCGCCTGTGCCGCAATATCGCGAGCCAGCCGGCGTTGAAGCCCTATGTGGCCGAAGAGATCATTCCGGGCGCGGCTTGCCAGAGCGAGGATCAGCTACGTGCGGAAATCCGCGTGCGCGGCGTCTCCAACCTGCACCCGGTCGGCACCTGCCGCATGGGCCGCGAGGTCGACGCGGTGGTCGATCCGCGCCTGCGCGTGCACGGGCTTTCCGGCCTGCGCGTCGCCGATGCTTCGATCATGCCGCAAGTTCCCGGCGGCAACACCAACGCGCCCTCGATCATGATCGGGGAAAAATGCGCCGCCATGATGCTGGAGGACGCGCGGGCGAGATGAGTCTCGATCGCATCACGGCGGTCCGCGAAAGACCGTTAACTGCGGAACTCGGCAACGTCGGGCTTTGCGCCCCATTCGCAAAAGCCCTTCGGGTCGAACGAGAGCTGGCGCTCGCGGTATAGTAGTTCGTCGGCAATCATTTTCACGCCCGACGAATATTCAAACACCATGCCGTCCGGGCCTTCGAAATAAAGAAACTTGGCGGAAGAACTCGGATGGCGTCCGGGCCCGAACACGATCCTAACTTGCCGCTCGCTGAGAAAACGATACGAGCGCATCACGTCGTCGGCGCTTTCCACCTGATGGTTGATGTGCTGGATGCCGGGATGATCGGTCGGAAACAACGCGATCGAGTGATGCACTTCGTTGATCCGCAGTAGCGGCGCATCGCCGACGCGGTCGCTCACGCGCGCGTTGCAGACCTGCGTCCAGAACGCCTCGTCGCGCGCGGCGTCCGTCGTGCACAAGCCGACGTGGCTAAAGCCGGTGATGCCGGCGTCGCGCACGCCGTGGTAACGCGCGCCGCTGTGGGCGGGTCGCCACACCAGCTCGATGCGGTTGCCGCTCGGGTCATCGAACCCAATGAACTCGCGCACCTTGCGGGCCTCCGCCTCGCCCGGCGTGCCGACGTGAACCGCGTGGCCGAGCCGTTCGAGTTCGCTCGCCGCGACCGAGAGCGCCGCGCGCGAACCGACCTCGAAGGCAACCGCCCGATCCCGTGGATCGCCTTCCAGGTAGCACAACGTGTGCTCGCGTTCGTCGGACTTGAAATAAACCGCGCCTTTGCCGACTTCGCCGATCTCGAGGCCGAGCACGTTGGTCGCGAAGCGGGTCGCGCCCTCGATGTCCCGGGTGCCGAGCCGGACGTAGCAAACGCGTTGCAAGTCGATCATGTGCTCGTGTCCCGATTCCGACGTTCCGCCGGTTCAGTCTTCGCTGGCGTTGAATTCAGGCACCGCGCTCTCGCTGCCCCAGGCGCAGAACGACCGGCGTTTGCGGGGAAACTGGCGCGGACGGTGGGCTTCCTTGTCGGTCACCGTCGTTCCCTCGGCCACGTAGCTGAACAACATATCGTCCGGGCCGGCAAATGTCAGGAAAATCTGGCCGGAGCTCGGCCGGCGGCCCGGTCCGTGCATGATCTTCACCTGGGCCGACTGCAGGAAATACATCGCCTGCATCACCTGGTTCAGACCTTCGAGCGCATATTCGACGGCGAGAAGCCCGGCGCGGTCGGAGGGGTAGAGCGCCAGCCGGTGATGGACGTCGTCGAAGCCGATGAAGGCGGCATCGCCGACCCAATCGCTCACGCGCCCGTTGAACAAAGTCGTCCATAGCGCCTCGTCCGCGCCGTTCGCGGTGGTGCGCAGCGCGACCGCCGCGAGCCCGGTGACCCCGGCATCGCGCGACGGGAAGTAACGCCAGCCCGAGGTTTGCGGCCTGACCACTAGCTCGAATGTGTTGCCGCTGCGATCGCGAAAGCTTGCCATCGCGCGGGCCTTGCGTCGACGCAACGCAGCGCCGTCCGCGGGCGTCGCGGTGATGCCGTGGGTCGCAAGCGCCGCGACCGCGCTCTCCAGCGCCGCCTGGGTGCGCAATTCCAGGCCGATCGATTGTTGCGAGGGGTCACCGGCCTCATAAACCAGGGTGTGATCGCGGAAATCGGAGCGAAACGTGGCCTGCTCGTCATTTCTCTCGACCAATTGCAGGCCGAGGATGCGTTGCGCAAAGTCGATCGCCGCCGGCAGGTTGCGCGTGCCCAGGCGGACGTAACGCAATTGCTCGACTTCGATCACCGTCGGGACCTGCCGTATGTTTTAAAGCGGCACCACTGTAGGGCGCAGGTGAACAGTGTCAACGCGATGTGCGCGCCGCGTTGACCGCGCGTGAGGGTCCGCCTAGCCTTCGTGTCGTGGGATGACAACATTCGATCGCTTAAATCCATGAACGACACCGCACCTTACGTCGGGCGCTCGCTGTTGCGGCGCGAGGACCAGCGGCTCTTGACCGGACAGGGGCAGTTCGTCGCCGATCTCGTGCTGCCGCGCATGCTGCACGCGGTGTTTGTCAGAAGCCAGGTCGCCCATGCGCGCATCCGCGCGGTCGATGTGGCCCCCGCCGCGGCGATGCCGGGCGTGGTGTTGGCGGTCGCCGGCGCCGAACTGCTCAAACTGGCGCCGCCGGTGCCGGGGGCGCAGTTGTCGCTTCCGGCCAAGTGGCGAACCCAGGTGCAGCACAAAGTCCATTTGCCGCAGCAATCGCTGCTGGCATTGGACAAGGTCCGCCATGTCGGCGAGGCGATCGCGGTCGTCCTCGCGGAAAGCCCGCACGAGGCGCAGGACGCCGCCGAAGCCGTGACAGTCGATCTCGAGCCGTTGCCGCCGGTCACCGACGCCAAGCGCGCGCTCGAAGACGGCAGCGCCCTCGTCCACGAGCAGTATCAGACCAACCAGATCGGCGAGTTCGTCGTCGAAAAGGGCAACACCGCCGCCGCTTTGGCCGGCGCGCCGCACCGCCTGCGCCGCAGCTTCTACACCCAGCGATACGCCGGCATGCCGATGGAATGCCGCGGCGTGATCGGCGCTTACGATCGCCGCACCGATTCCGTCACCATCTGGTCATCGACGCAGATGGTCCACTGGGTGCGGCGCGAGGCGGCCGCCATCCTGCGCCTGCCCGAGGCGCGCGTGCGCTGCGTGGCGCTCGACGTGGGCGGCGGCTTCGGCACCAAGGGACACGTCTATCCCGAGGACATGCTGATCCCGTTCCTCGCGCGGCTCGTCGCACGCCCGGTGCGCTGGATCGAGGAGCGGCACGAGCATTTCATCTGTTCGACCCACGCCCGCGACCAGCTGCACGAGGTCGAGGTCGGTTTCGACGGCGAAGGCCGCATCCTTGCCTTGCGCGACGATTTTCTGGTCGACGCCGGCGCCTGGAATCCGATCGGCGCCGGCATTGCCTACAACACCGCCGTTCATTTGCTCGGACCGTACAAAATCGAAAACTTCGCGGCGACCGCGCACGTCATCGCCACCAACAAGGTGCCCAACGCGCCCTATCGCGGCGCCGGGCGCCCCGAGGCGGCCTTCGCCATGGAGCGCACGATCGATCTGATCGCGCGTACACTCGGCCTCGAGCCAGCCGAGGTGAGACGGCGCAACATGATCCGCCCCGAGGACATGCCCTGTCCGATGGGACTTCCCTATCGCGACGGCGAGCCGATCGTTTACGACGGCGGCGACTTTCCCGGCGGGGTCGAGACGGTGCTCGCGGCGATCGGCGGCCTTCCGGCGTTTCGCCAACGCCAGAACGAGGCGCGCGCGCACGGGCGCTATCTCGGCTTGGGGCTTGCGACCTATGTCGAGGGCACCGGAGTGGGCCCGTTCGAAAGCGCAACCGTGCGCATCGAGCCGAGCGGAACGGTGTTCGTGACCTCGGGTGCCTGTCCGCAAGGCCAGGGCATGGAGACGATTTTCGCGCAAGTGGTCGCCGACGCCTGGAAGGTCAAGCCCGACGACGTAGTCGTGGCGCTCGCCGACACCTCGCTCATCGCGATCGGCTTCGGCACCATCGCGAGCCGCAGCACGGTCACGTTCTCATCCGCCATCCATTATGCCAGCGAGCGGCTGCGCGCGAAAGTCTACGCCATCGCGGCCAACATGCTCGAATGCGCGCCGGTCGATCTCGAGTTGCGCGACGGCAAGGTGGGCGTGCTCGGCGTGCCCGGCATGGAAGTGACGCTCGCCGCGGTGGCGCAGGCGGCCCGCCCGGGATGGGACCACGGCCGCCCGCAAGGGGTCGACGCCGGCCTCGAGGAAAGCTTCTACTTCGAGCCGCCCACCGTCACCTGGTCGAACGCCACGCACCTCGCGCTCGTCGAGGTGGATATCGAGTCGGGCGGGATCGCGATCGAGCGCTACGTGGTGGCGCACGACTGCGGCGTCGTCATCAATCCCATGCTGGTCGAAGGGCAGGTCGTCGGCGGGTCGGTCCAGGGCCTCGGCGGCGCGCTGCTCGAAGAGTTCACCTACGACGAGCAAGGGCAGCTCCTCACCGGCTCGCTGATGGATTATGCCGTGCCGCGCGCGAGCGATGCCCCGAGCTTCGAATTATTCCATCAGGAAACCCCCTCGCTGCTCAATCCGCTCGGCGTCAAGGGTCTGGGCGAGGGCGGCGCGGTCGCCCCGCCGGCCGCCATCGCCAATGCGGTGTGCGATGCGCTTAGCGCCTTCGGCGCCGAGTTCAACGCGACGCCGATCAAAGCGGAGCACATCGTGCGGGCGGTCGCGCGCGCGAAAGACTGAATCGCCGCGTGCTCACACCTTGTGCGATTCCAACGTCGCCGGATGAAACAATTCTTCGACCGCGAGGCGGCGAGGAGAAAGCCCCTGGCCGTGGTGATGGCGCAGGAACGCGTCGATCACGTGCCGGTTGGGTTCGACGCCGTAGGACCAGAAATCGTGGCCCATGAGCGCGCGCGTCGATTGGAGCTGCTCTTCGACGAACGGCAACGTGACCTTAGTGGCGGAGGTGTCGCTGAGCTTCGCGAGCGCGATCGCCTTCGCCTCGCTGAATGCCTTGAGCACGGCGGCGGGGAGCCACGGGTGGCGCTCGGCGATCGCGCGCCGCACGCCGACGAGATGCATGATGGGAAAGATGCGGGTGCGTTTGTAATAATCCACGGCGGCCGCGGTCGGATCGGCGAACAGCCAGCCGACGTGCGGGTTGGCGCGCTCGAGCGCGGGCGGCCGCGGCGCCATGAAGCCGTCGATCTCGCCGCGCTCGATGAGCTGCGAAATCGTGGTGCCGTCGGGCGCGCTCTCGATCCGAATCTCCTTGGCAAGATCAAGCCCGATCTTCTCCGGCCGCCCCGGCGTCGCGATGCCGCCGCGCACCCAAATCACGTCGGACGGCTTGACGCCGTGGTCGTCCTCGAGGATCGCGCGCGCCCACACGTTGGCAGTGAGCTGATATTCCGGCAGCCCGATCTTGCGGCCCTTGAGGTCGGCGGGCGCCCGCACGCGGTCGGTGCGCACATAAATCGAGGTGTGGCGAAACGCGCGCGAAACGAACGCCGGCACCCCGACGTAAGGATTGTCGCCCTGCGCCGTCTTCACCGTGAAGCTCGAGAACGACAATTCGCAAATGTCGAACTCGGCATGGCGGAACGCGCGGAAGAAAATTTCCTCCGGCACGAGATTCATGTAGGTCGCATCGACCCCGTCGATCGCAACGGTGCCGTCGACGAGCGGCCGCACCCGGTCATAGTCGCCGACCGCGACGGAGAGTTGAAGTTTGGCCATGACAGTGACCAGGTATCAGGTATCAGGTATCAGGTATCAGGTATCAGGCATCAGGAATTGGGTCGAAACGCTGCGCGTATCTATTAGTCATGTTTTGCTCTCCTCTTTCCTGATTCCTGATACCTGATACCCGATCCCTAATGCCTGATTCCAGGCACGTTGAGCTTGAGCCCGTTGCTCTGGGCGGCGAGATAAAGCTCGAGGTCGCCGTATTCCTTGGCGTCGGGCGGCAGCTCGTTCGCCCAAATCGCGACCTGGCACCACTGGAAGCGCTTGCGCACGTCCCAGATCGCCTGCAGGCTCGTGCGCCAGGTGGGGAAGTGATCGAGCGTGCCGCGCATTTGCGCGAGCCACTGCCCGCGGATCCATTTGCCGGCGCCGCGATGGGCGCCGTGACAATCGACGCAGGCGAAGTTGAGCTGCCCGACCTTGCGGCGACTGAGCGCCTCCCCGCGCGCGTAGGCGGCCTTGGCGGGAGCGCTCTCGGTGTCGACGTTGATGGCACTGCGGTTCGCAAGGAACCGCAGATAGACCGCGAGCGCGGTATTCGCTTCGCTCTCCATCGGCCACGCGTGGCCGGTCGTCGCCTTGGCATGGCGCGTGACGAACTCCTCGACGCCCAGGATCTTGCCGAGCCGCGGCTCCCAGCGCGGCATGGTCGCCGCCCACGTCTTGAACGCCTGCGCCGGCTCGCGGTGACAGGTTGCGCAGGCGGCGCCCGCCGGCCCCGGCGACGTCCACAGCGCGGGCGCCTTGTCTTCCACCGCCCACATGGCCGGATTGAGCATGGAATCGAGATTGTCGCGCTTTTCCACCGGTGGCGGTCGCCGCGACGGATCGTCGAGCTCGCTCTTGAACGGCGCCGGCGCCTTCAGGGTTTTCAGGAAGGCGACGATGTGGCCGATTTCCTCGTCGTTGAATATGCCGTGCGTGCCCCACGGCGGCATCAAAGTATCGGGAACATAGACGCGCGCGTCGTAGATGAAATTAAACAGCGTCTCGTCGCTCAGATTCGCGTTGCCGATTTCGGAAAGATCGGGCCCGAGGTTGCCGGGAAGATCGGCGCCGCCCGCCGGTCCCATGACGTGGCACGCGAGGCATGAGCCGCCGCGGGTGCGGTCGGCCGCAAGCTTCGCGCCGATGGCGGGATCGCCGGCGAGCGGCCCGGCAAGCTTGCGCGGCGCCGTGGGTGCGGGCGGCGACGCGAGCGTGGCGAGCGTGTTGAATTTCGTCGCGTCCCGTTGCGGCCATTCGTGATAGCGCCGCCACGGCCGCGCTGAAGCGTCGCCGTCGAGCGCGAGCGGCGCGGCACCGCCGCTTTGCGCCGCGGCGCCCGATGCCTGCGCGCCCGCCCCGAGCGCAACCAGCGCGAAGATTGCCGCGAGCGAAGCGAAGCGCATCTACGTGACCGTGATGGTCTCGTCCGCCGTAATCGCGCTGCCGTCGTCGTCGATCCAGGTGAAGCGGAACGTGCCGCTTTGTTCGAGCTTGACGGTGAACTGAAAATAGGGATTGGCCGCGATCGCCGGCTCGAGGTCGCAGGCGAACGCCAGCGCGCCGTTGAACTCGCAGGTGAAACGGTTGATGATCTTGCGCGGCACCAGCGCGCCGGCCTCGTCCTTGCGCAGCCCGGATTCCATCGGATGCGCGAGCAGGGTCTTGATCTCGATGACCTCGCCCTTCTTCGCCTCTTTCGGCACTTTGATGCGCGGCTTTTCCGCCATTGAACCTCCGGTTCAAGATATCAGATGTCAGAGATTCAGATTTACGTCTGACATCTGACATCTGATCTCTGCCTACCCTCCGCATCCCCCGATGGTCACCTTCACCTCCTTGCGGGCGGTGAGGAAGCGCCCGTCGCCGGTGCGCGCGATGACGATCACGTTTTCGGTGGCGTTGAGGCGGATGCGGGTTGCGACCTCGGCGCGCGCGGAGAGCGGCGTAAAGCGAAACGTGACGACGCGCGGATTAGGGTTGCCGTCCGCCACCACCAGCACGTCGGTGATCCGGTCGGCGGCGGTCATCGGGCTCTCGACCGCGACGCCGAGCGGCACCGCCGTGCCGTTCTCGGCGATCTCCGGCAAGTCGATCGCGATGCGGCCTTCCTCCAGCTGCTTTCCGCCGGTGAATTTTGCGATCGCCTCGTCGGCTTCGCTCGGCGTCGCGCGTGCGTGCCGGCCGCCGGCCAAGGCGGCCGCCGTGCCCATTCCCAAAGCCAGTGCCGCGCGACGGCTCAACGCGCGCATGTTTTTCTCCTCGCGGTCGGGCGACCATAGCCAAGGCCGCCCGCGGGTTCAAACCGGCGGCCCCGGCCGGGCGGAAGAGGCTTGTTTCAGTGCCATTTTGTGCTGTATGGGTACCCATATTGATCGGCCCATATAGAAGGGTCTCATGAAGACGACGATCGAAATTTCCGATGCGCTGCTGCGCGAGGCGCGCAAACTGGCGGCCCGCGAGGGAGTGACCTTGCGAGCGTTGGTGGAACGTGGGCTGCATCGCGTCATCGCCGAAACAAAGCGGCCGCCGTTCCGCATGCGCGACGGGCGCGTCGGAGGGGGCTGGCTCCACCCGGAACTCCGCGACTTGTCATGGGCCCAGATACGCGACCTGTCGTATGAGGGCCGCGGCGGCCTGTCCTTGGAGCAGTTGCGCGAGAAGGCAGATGAGGAAAGCGGCGGGTGATCGCAGTCGATACAAATATCCTCGTTTACGCCCATCGCTTTGAGGCGCCATTCAATCAAGCCGCCTTTGAACGGCTCACGGAACTCGCGAACGGGACGGCGGCTTGGGGTATCCCGTGGCCGTGCCTGCACGAGTTCCTCGGAGTAGTGACCAGTCCTCGCGCGTTTCCGCTGCCCACATCGCTTGAGCGAGCGCTTGGCCAAATCGAGATCTGGCTCGAATCTCCGTCATTGGTCTTGCTGACCGAGTCGCCAACTCACTGGACGACGTTGCGCGCCATTCTTGTCGAGAGCGCCATAACAGGTCCGCGAGTCCACGACGCGCGCATCGCAGCCTTGTGCCGCCAGCACGGGGTGCGCGAGCTTTGGTCGGCCGACCGGGACTTCAGCCGTTTTGCCGGCTTGAAGGTGGTCAATCCACTGATCGGACAAAGCGGGTTCCACGAGCAATAGGGTGGCCTCATGCGTCGTCTCGCTCTTGCGCTGTCATTGATCCTCATGCTCGCCTTCGCCTCGGCAACATCGGCGCAGGCGCAGGACAAGTGGGTCACCGCCTGGGCCGCCTCGGTGCAAGGCCCCTACCCGGTCGGCAACCCCTCAGCGCAGCCCGACCTGCGCTTCGCCTTCCCCTCCCCCGAGACCGGCGCGCGCGACCAGACATTCCGCCTCATCGTCACGCCCGACATCTGGGGACGCGAGGCGCGGCTGCGCCTCTCGAACGCGTTCGGCACGCGGCCGGTGAGTTTCGACGGCGTGCGCGTCGGCCTGCAGCTTGCGAGCGCCGGCGTGATGGCAGGATCGAGTCGTCCGGTGACCTTTGGCGGCAAGCCGACCGTCACCGTCGCGCCCGGCGAATCCGTCTGGAGCGACGCGGTCGCGCTCCCGTTCGTGAGTGACGGTGCGGCGCTTGCCGGTCGGCGGCTCGCGCTCACCTTGCACATCGCGGGCGAAAGCGGCCCGATGACGTGGCACGCCAAGGCGCTCACCACATCCTACGTCAGCGCGCCGGGCGCGGGCGCGATCGCCGCCGATGACGAAGCCGGCTTCCCGTTCAGCACCGCGTCCTGGTACTTCCTCGACGCCGTCGACATGATGGCGCCGGCCGACACCAAACTGATCGTCGCCTTCGGCGACTCGATCACCGACGGCACCGCCTCCACCATGAACGGCGAGGATCGCTGGCCCAACGTGCTGGCGCGGCGCCTGCTCGCGGCAAGCCGCAAGGTTTCGGTTATCAACGCCGGCATCGGCGGCAATCAGGTGGTTGGACCGCCGGAATATTCGCCACAGAAGCCGTTCGCCGGTGGGCCGTCGGCCGGCGCGCGGCTCGAACGCGACGTGCTCAGCCTCTCGGGGCTCTCCGCAGTGATCTGGCTCGAGGGCATCAACGACTTCAGCCGCAACGGCAATGCCAGCGTCGAGGCGGTTGAGGCCGGCATGAAAGACATCGTGGCGCGTCTGCGCGCACGGGCGCCCGGCGTGCGCGTGATCGGCGCCACGGTCACCTCGGCGCTCGGCAGTTCCAACGCCGCGCACGGCTTCCCCGAGCAGGATGCCAAGCGCAAGGCGCTCAACGAATTCATCCGCACCTCGGGTCTGTTCGACGGCGTTGCCGATTTCGAAAAGGCCACGCTCGACCCGGCGATCGGCGGGCTCAAGGCCGAATTCATTCCCGAG
>Ga0153928_1000208_pt1 | contig 30345 bp, 22 predicted proteins | sample TSNJ012MetaG_FD_106656 | JGI IMG/M metagenome (GOLD analysis project Ga0153928, IMG submission 106656) | Attine ant fungus gardens microbial communities from New Jersey, USA - TSNJ012 MetaG | ecosystem: Host-associated > Fungi > Mycelium > Unclassified | place: USA: New Jersey, Wharton State...
AAAAGATAGCTTATAAATTTACTTGAGTATGATGGCACGCCGTATGATGCGAAAGTATCACGTACGGTGTAGGGCGGGGGAAAAGGTGGAGATAGTATCAAAGCCTTACCTATCGCCATCGGTTTTAGTTGAGTGCGGGACGCTGCTGCAAAAGGCCAAGTACCGGATCAAGGTATTGAACACCATTAACTTTAACAAAAGTATGCGCTACAATCCCTTCGCCTACCTTAAAACGGACAAGGATATATTAAAGCTGGTGAACACGTTAATCCTGAACACAAAGGGCGAAGGCGATAAATCATCGGAGGACTTTTGGATCAAGGCCGAACGGCTGCTGTACACGGCATATATCGCCTATATCCACTACGAAGCGCCGGAGGAAGAACGCAACTTTATCACCCTTTTGGAAATGATAAACGCCAGCGAAACGCGGGAGGATGACGAGACGTACAAAAATCCCGTTGACCTGCTCTTTGACCGGCTGGAGGAAAAAGACCCGGCGCACTTTGCCGTGCGGCAATACCGGAAATATAAATTGGCGGCGGGCAAGACGGCGAAATCCATCCTGATAAGCTGCGGCGCAAGGCTGGCGGCGTTCGATATTGCCGAGCTGCGGGAAATCATGTCCTATGACGAAATGGAGCTGGACACGCTGGGCGATACGAAAACCGCCCTGTTTATTATTTTAAGCGACACGGACAGCACATTCAGTTTTCTGGCGGCGCTGATGTTCAGCCAGTTATTTAATCTGTTATGCGATAGGGCTGACGACCACTACGGCGGCAGGCTGCCGGTGCATGTAAGGTGTCTGATCGACGAGGCGGCCAACATCGGCCAGATCCCGCAGTTGGAAAAGCTGTGCGCGACGGTGCGCTCACGGGAAATCAGCATATGCCTTGTGCTACAGGCGCAGAGCCAACTAAAAGCCATCTACCGTGATAATGCGGAAACTATCATCGGCAACATGGACAGCACGTTATTTTTAGGCGGGCGGGAAAGCACAACATTAAAAGAGCTAAACACCGTCTTAGGCAAGGAAACCATCATGCTGTACAACCAATCGGAAAACCGGGGCCGGGAACGCTCTTTCGGCACGAATTACCAGAAGTTAGGCAAAGACCTGATGAGCCAGGACGAGCTGGCCGTTATGGACGGAAGCAAGTGCATTTTACAGGTGCGCGGCGTCCGTCCCTTTTATTCGGACAAATACGACATTACGAAACACCCGTATTACAAGTACCTGTCCGATTACGACAAACGCAACACATTTGATATTCAAAAATACCTGAGTACGCGGCTGAAAGTAAAGCCGGACACGGTACTCGACCTGTACGAAGCGGAATGACCGCTTCTTTTTTAATTCCAACAAAAACCAAATTTACGAAACGGAGGAAATATTTATGTCATTTTTCATTGAGGCAGTCAAGGTACTGCAAACCCTTGTCATCGCGCTGGGCGCGGGGCTTGCCATATGGGGAGTTGTTAATTTACTCGAAGGGTACGGCAACGACAACCCCGCGGCCAAATCACAGGGGATCAAACAGCTTATGGCGGGCGGCGGCGTTATCGTCATAGGCGTTACACTCGTTCCCCTGCTGTCCGGCCTGTTTTAATCCGTCATGGGATGGCTATTAGAACAGATTGTTGAAGCAATCAAGGGGTTTTTGATCGACATTATCAAAACCAACTTAACAGGTATGTTTAACGACGTAAACAACAAAGTCGGCACGATAGCCGGGGATGTGGGGCAGACGCCCGCGGGATGGAACGGGGAGATATTCAACATGATCCGTAACATTTCCGATACGGTCATTGTCCCCATCGCGGGCATGATTATCACCTTCGTGCTGGTCTATGAGCTGATTACAATGGTGCTGGACAAAAACAACATGGCCGACATCGACACGTTTTCGTTCTTCAAATTCTTTTTCAAGGCCGCCGTCGCTATCATTTTGGTGTCCAATACCTTCACGATTGTTTCGGGCATTTTTGACGTGGGGCAATCGGTGGTGAACGCCAGCGCAAACGTCATTGGCAGCAACACCTATATCGACATTGCCGCCGTGCTTGACAGTATGCAGGCGGGGCTTGAGGCAATGGGCGTAGGCGAACTGCTGGGGCTTGTTCTTGAAACCTATATCGTCAGCCTGTGCATGACCGCGATCACCGTATGTATTACCATCATCATCTACGGGAGAATGATCGAGATTTATTTGTATACCAGCCTTGCCCCGATCCCCTTTGCCACGTTTACCAACAAGGAATGGGGGCAGACGGGCAACAACTATTTGCGGGGGCTTTTAGCCCTCGCGTTCCAAGGGTTGTTAATTATGGTCTGCGTCGGCATTTACGCGGTGTTGGTCAACACGCTGACAATTACGGAGGACATACACGCAAGTATCTGGATGGTAGCCGCCTATACAGTCTTGCTTTGCTTCACATTATTTAAAACCGGGAGCTTATCGAAACAAATTTTTAACTCGCATTAGAGGAGAAATTTCTATGGATATATCAAAAGAAACCCGCCGCGAGAGTTATCACGCGGTATTAGGAGGCGTCGCCGCACGGCAGGACGATATACTGAAAATCCTGCGTGATTGCGGTGATATGACCGCGCAGGAGGTGGCAACTGAGCTGCACCGGCGCGGGATTACCCCCACGGACGAACGCAACTTTGCCGCGCCCCGCCTGACCGAACTCAAAGAAGCCGGTAAGGTGCGGGCGGTTGGCAAGAAACCATGTACCAAGACAGGCCGGAATGTCACCATCTGGTCTGCCGGAAAGGAGTGATTAAATGCCCTATGTGCAGATACCCAAAGACTTAACCAAGGTCAAAACAAAAATACTTTTCAATTTAACCAAGCGGCAGCTCATATGCTTTGCTGGCGCGGCTGTAACCGGCGTTCCGTTTTATCTTCTGACAAAGGATTATCTCGGTACGTCGAGCGCAGCGCTGGGCATGGTGGCGCTTATGCTGCCCTGCTTTTTCCTGGCTATGTATGAGCGTGACGGCCAGACGCTGGAAAAGGTACTGAAAAACTACATACAATCGCGTTTCATACGCAAGCGCACCCGCCCGTATCAAACGCAGAATTTCTACAGCTACCTGCAAGAGCAGGTCAATATCAAAAAGGAGGTAACAGCGATTGCCAAAGCAGACGCCGCAACAGGCAAAACGAGAAAAACAGCAAAAAGAGCTGGCCACTCGCGCACGGGCAAATAAGGCCGCGCGCAGCGCACTCAAAGGCTCTCCCGATAAACCGCTTTCTAAAAGCGATAAGAACCGGATCGTTTCTGTCATGAAAAGGGGCAAAAATGACCGGAAAAATCCCCATACAGCGCAGGAAACCATCCCCTACAGGCAAATGTACCGGGACGGCGTTTGCCGCGTCACAGACCGGCTTTTTACCAAATGCCTTGAATTTTACGACATCAACTACCAGTTAGCCATGAACGAGGATAAGACGGCGATCTTTGAGAACTATTGTGATTTCTTGAATTACTTTGACAGCTCCACCCCGTTCCAATTATCCTTTATCAACCAGAGCGTGGATATGGCGGCATACCAGCAAAATATCGAAATACCGCCGCGGGACGATGCCTTTAACGATGTGCGCGAGGAATACGCCGCCATGCTCAAAGAGCAGCTTTCCAAGGGCAACAACGGCCTTGTCAAGCGTAAGTTTATCACGTTCGGCATAGAAGCCGACAGCTTGAAAGTCGCAAAGCAAAGGCTGGAGCGAATCGAAAGCGACGTGATAAACAATTTCAAAGTATTGGGCGTGCGGACAAAAACACTCTCAGGCTATGACCGTTTGGAACTTCTGCACCATACATTCCACGCGGACAGCAAGGAACCGTTTTTGTTCAACTGGGATTTGATTCATCAGACGGGATTATCCACCAAGGATTTTATCGCCCCGACCAGCTTTGATTTTAGGGATACGCGGACATTTGCTATGGGGCGCAAGGCGGGCGCAGTATCACACTTGCAGATTTTAGCGCCGGAGCTGTCCGACAGGTTGTTAGCTGAATTTCTGGACATGGACAGCGACGTCATACTCAATCTGCATATCAAGTCGATCGACCAGAGCGAAGCCATTAAAATGGTCAAACGGAAAATCACCGACCTTGACGGCATGAAGATCGACAGCCAGAAAAAAGCGTCCCGGCAGGGCTATGACTACGATCTCATGCCCACCGACCTTGTGACCTATTCCGGCGAAGCCAAACGGCTGTTGGAAGGTCTGCAAAATCAGAATGAACGGATGTTTTTAGCCACCATCCTTATCACCAACCTTGCGGACAACAAACAAAAGCTGGGAAACAACGTCTTTCAGACATCGGGAATCGCACAGAAATACAACTGCTCCCTGCGCCGTCTTGACTTCCAGCAGGAAGCGGGGTTAATGAGTTCCTTACCTTTGGGGCTGAACCAAATACCCATTGAACGGGGGCTTACCACAAGCGGCGTCGCTGTGTTCGTTCCCTTCACCAGCCAAGAGATACAAATGGACGGTGAAGCGTTATACTATGGACTCAATGCTTTGAGCAATAACATGATCATGGCAGACCGCAAGCAGTTAAAGACGCCAAATGGCCTTATCTTAGGTACGCCGGGCAGCGGAAAATCCTTTAGCGCGAAAAGGGAGATCACCAATGCGTTCCTGATCACCAATGACAGTATCTTGATATGTGACCCGGAATCGGAATATTCGGCACTTGTGCTGAAGCTGGGCGGTCAGGTTATCAAGATCAGCCCGGTAAGCAAACAGTACATCAATCCGCTGGACATTAACCTGAATTATAGCGAGGACGATAACCCTGTTACCCTGAAAAGTGACTTTGTACTGTCCTTCTGTGAGCTTGTCATGGGCGGCAGGGACGGTTTGGAACCGATTGAACGGACGCTGATAGACCGTTGCGTGCGCCTGATTTACCAGCCCTACATTGCCGACCCGCGCCCGGAGAACATCCCCATTTTAGAGGATTTATACAACGCGCTGCGCGACCAGCCGGAAACGGAAGCGCAGCGGATCGCCACCGCGCTGGAAATCTACGTCACCGGCAGCTTGAACGTATTTAACCACCACACCAATATCGACCTCAATAACCGGCTGGTCTGTTTTGACATCCGGGAGTTGGGAAAAAGCTTGCGTAAAATCGCCATGCTGATTATCCAGGATCAGGTATGGAACCGCGTTACCGTCAACCGCTTTTATGAGGGCGGGAAATCCACACGGTACTACTGCGACGAATTTCACCTTCTTTTCAAGGAGCAGCAGACGGCCAGCTACAGCGCGGAAATCTGGAAGCGGTTCAGGAAATGGTCAGGGATACCCACGGGGATTACCCAAAATGTGAAGGAACTGCTTCTTTCGCCGGAGATCGAAAATATCTTTGACAATTCGGATTTTGTGTATCTTTTGAACCAAGCGCCCGGCGATAAATTACTGCTGGCAAACAGGCTGAACCTCTCACCGACGCAGTTATCGTACATCAGTAACGCGGGCGAAGGTGAAGGGCTGCTGTATTTCGACGGCGTGATTATCCCATTTATTGACAAATTCCCGCGTGACACACTTCTGTATTCGGTACTAACGACCAAACCCTCCGAGGTTAATACGGCATGAGCAAAGACGAACGCAGGGAGTTAAAAACAAAAGATAAAACCGTCGTTAAAATGAGCCGGGACGGTCTGGTAGAGGAAAACCTTGCGACGGGCGGCACAAAAAACGTCAGCCGCAAGGAGAAGGACACAGGATTTTCCGCGCCTCCGGCTGAACAGTGTCCCACACCTGACGATCCGCCCGACAGGAAACAAAAACCGAATATCCCCCTTGAAGCTGGAGCGCCGCCCGAACAGGACGGCGTTTCTTCTTCCCCTGTGAAATACGAACGGGAATCCAAGTTACGCCACGCGGAAAATAAGGCGGACAAGATTGAAAATAAGCTGGATAAGGCCCGTAAAAAACAGGCGCACAAGAAGAAACTGAAATCCAAGCTGATCTATGACGAACAGGCGGGCAAAGCAAAGCGCAAGCTGTACTTTGAGGATGAGCCGGTAGTACCCAAGGAACGGCTGATAACGAAGGGCGCGAAAAAGGCGGGCGCAGCCTTATCCCTGCAAGCCCATAAAAAAATCCATCAGGTGGAGAAAGAAAACGCCGGCGTCGAAGCGGCGCACAAGTCGGAGCTTACGGCGGAGGGTGCGGCGCGTGGGATCTCCCGTTCCCGCAAAGGCCGCACCCGGAAAATGCAAAGACGAACGGCCAGGCTGGAAAAACGTGCGGCAAAGGCGCGGGCGAACCTCTCCTATGAAAAGGCGTTAAAGAACAATCCGGCGCTTAGTAAACAAAGCGCCGTCAAAAAGCTGTGGCACAAGCGGAAAATTCAGAAGGAATACATCAAAAAAACGCGGAAACAGGCGGAAAAAGGAACGCAGAGGGCGGCGAAGGCCGCAACAAAAATCATTACTTTCCCGGCGCGCCACCCGGCAGCCACGGCGATTCTCATTATCGTGATACTTCTTGTTTTCCTGTTTATGTCCCTGCTGGGTGTTGGTACAAGCATGATAGGACAAGGCGGCCTGACGATCATTGGCAGTACCTATGTCGCCAGCGACGGGGCGATCAATCAAGCGGAACTATATTATACGGGGCTGGAAACCGACCTGTATTACCGGGCGTATGCCCTTGAAAGCCAGAATCCGGGCTATGATGAGTACCGCTATAACATTGGCGAGATCAGCCATGACCCCTATGTGTTGATGGCGTATCTGAACGCCAAGTACCATGACTTTACGTTTGAGGAAATCAAGCCGGAGCTGGACGCCCTGTTTGCCGAGCAGTACACCCTATGGACGGAAAAGACCACCGAAACCCGCACGGAAACCAAGACCATACAGGTGGGCGAAAGTTTAGGAACGGTGGTAACGTCCGGTTACTGCAACTGTTCCATTTGCTGCGGGCAATGGGCGGGCGGCCCTACGGCCAGCGGCGCTATGCCAAAGGCCGGTCATACCATCGCGGTGGACGCCAGTAACCCCACCGTACCTATGGGCACAAAAATCGTGATGGGCGGCGTGGAGTATACCGTCGAAGATACCGGCAATTTTGCCCGCTACGGCGTGGATTTTGACATCTATTTTGACAGCCATGCCACAGCGAGTAATTGGGGACACCGGAGCATGGAAGCTTATCTTGCCGAGGGCAACGTCAATTCGGTCACAGTCACCAAAGAGGTGACGGTAAAAGTGTTCCATGTCAACGTGTCGGCCAAACTGTTACCCAATCTCCTGTTATCCAAGATGGACGAGGAACAGTATCAAATGTATTCCCTATATATGACAAGCAAAGGCAACCGCTTCTACTTCTCACCCCCGTTTGACTTTAACTGGACGTACTACGTTTCAAGCGGATACGGCTGGCGGGTACACCCCATATCCGGGGAAAAGAACTTGCATGAAGCGGTGGACATTGCTGCGACGGAAGGAACCCCAATCAAAGCGGTACAGCACGGGAAAGTGACGTTTGCCGGAGTAAACGGCGGGTATGGAAACTGCGTCATCATTGAGGACGACGAGGGCTTAAAATCCCTGTACGCACATTTGAGCAGTATATCGGTACGAAACGGACAGGCAATCACGCGGGGCGACGAAGTAGGTAAAGTGGGCAGCACGGGCAACAGCACCGGCCCCCATCTGCATTTAGAGGTCTACAAGAACGGGAAAACCTTAAACCCCATGTATTTTGTCGATCCCGGAAACGGGTACATGGGCGGCAACACCGGCTATCCCGGCGAAGCTTACGACGACGAAACATTCCAGCGTTTGATGGCCGAGGCCACAAAGTATATCGGCTACCCCTACGTTTGGGGCGGCAGCACCCCGCAAACGTCCTTTGACTGTTCGGGCTTTGTGTGCTGGTCTTATACGCAATCGGGCGTATATAACCTTGGGCGCACCAACGCGCAGGGCATATACAACAAGTGTGTCATTGTGACCGATCCTAAGCCCGGCGATTTGGTGTTTTTCCACTCTACCTATTCCACTTCCAACTTAGTGACACATGTAGCTATTTATGTTGGAAACGGGCAAATGCTGCACGCCGGGAAACCCATCGGCTACGCAAATATGAACACCAATTACTGGCAAAGCCATTTCCTGTGTTTCGGCAGATTATCATAAAATCATGATAATCTGCCTTATCAGAAATAAAAATTTAAGGAGGAACCTATGACAAAGTTAGAGCGCATTGACGCGGATATTCAAAAAGCAAAGACAAAAGTATTGGAATTTCAGAACAAGGTTAAGGAGTTAGAGCAGCAAAAGACGGTGGAAGAAAACGCGCTGATCGTCCAGATGGTACGCAAGGTGAGACTGACACCTGATGAGCTGGAACGGTTTTTACAGCGGCACAAGCATACCCTGACCAATCCAACCAAGACCCCGCCCGTGATGGCGGCCACTTATAACGAAAGAAAGGAACAAACAAATGAAGATACAAGCGAAGCGTAAACCCTTTATCCTATGCGCCGTGTTCGCGGCATTGATGATACTTTCCCTGTTTGTAAGCCCGGTAATGGCTTATGCGGACGCGCCCAGCGAATCCGAACAGGAGGCGGCAATCGACCGAAGCGACAGCGCGGAAGAGGAAACCGAAACCTCTATCCTGACGCCAAACAGCGCGACGCCACCCAGCTCCGCAACCGGCACGACCACTACCGAAGCGCAGGACGGCACAGGCAGCGTCACCGATAGCGGCACACAAACGGATGTCAATACCGGCAAGCAGTTTGTCACGGTGCAAACCAAGTCCGGTAAGATTTTCTATTTGATTATCGACCACGATAAAAGCACCGACAACGTATTTTTGCTCACCGAGGTAACGGAAAACGACCTCTTAAATTTCGTCGAGGGCGACGGCACGAACGACGGCACAGCCGCTGCAAGCAATACGGCTGGCGGCAACAATACGGAAACACAGAACAGCATTGGCCAGCAGGAACCGGATGATACGGATACCACACAGCCCGCAACCACGCCGGAACCTGAAACGTCGGGCAGTTCCGGCCTGATACTCGTCGTGATCCTTGTGATTGGCATAGGCGGCGCAGCTTTCTACTTCTTTAAGGTAAAAAAGAGAAAAAGCGATCCGTTAGGCAGCGCGGATGATTTCGATTTAGACGATGAAGAATACGCGGACGATTTGGACGAACCGGCAAATGAGGACGACGCGGACACAGAACAGGAGGACGAGAACGAATGAGACTTGTAATCACAGAAAAACCAAGCGTCGCCATGTCCATAGCGGGCGTGATCGGTGCAGGCCAAAAACAGGACGGATATTATGAGGGAAACAATTATCTTGTGTCATGGTGCGTCGGCCATCTGGTGGAACCGGCAAACGCCGACGCTTACGACGAACGGTATAAAAAGTGGGCGTATAACGACCTGCCCATCATACCGGAGAAGTGGCGTTACGAAGTGACGCGGGACAAGCAAAAACAATTCAAGGTATTAAAAGGGCTTATGAACCGCCCGGACGTGGACACTCTTATCTGCGCCACCGACGCGGGGCGCGAGGGCGAACTCATTTTCCGGCTGGTGTACCATAAGGCCGGATGTCAAAAACCGTTTGAACGGCTATGGATTTCCTCTATGGAGGACAGCGCGATCAAGGACGGTTTTAACAGCTTGAAACCCGGCGCGGAATACGACAACCTGTATGCTTCCGCGCTATGCCGGTCACAAGCGGATTGGCTGGTGGGCATTAACGCGACGCGGCTTTTCTCCGTGCTGTACGGCGCGTCGCTCTCCGTGGGGCGCGTACAAAGCCCGACGCTGGCTATGCTGACCGAACGCGACGTTCAGATACGGGATTTCAAGAAAGAAAAATACTACCACGTCCATATCAACCCCGGCGGCGCGGACGCCACCGGAGAAAAAATCAAGGTGAAAACCGAAGCCGAAGCGATACAAGCGGCCTGCGATCAACAGCAGGCCGTTTTGCTTTCCCTGACGACAGAGCAAAAGACGGTAAACCCGCCCAAGCTCTACGACCTTACTACCCTGCAAAGGGATGCCAACCGTATCTACGGCTACACAGCACAGCAGACGCTTGATCTGGCGCAAGCCCTGTATGAGAAAAAGTTACTCACCTATCCCCGCACGGACAGCCGCTTTTTAACTTCCGATATGCTACAGACCATTCCCGTGATCGTCAACCAGGCCGCGCTTCTCGTTGGTTTTATCCGTGGCAACGTCGGTATACCGATTGACTATATCGGACAAGTGATAAACGATTCCAAGGTCAGCGACCATCACGCCATCATACCCACCCTGAAGATAAGCGATTATGACGCTTCCACCCTGCCGGACGGAGGCCGTCTGCCAGAAACCGAGCGCAACATACTCCATCTTGTCTCCACCCGGCTGGTATGTGCCATCCATGAAAAACACGTTTTTGAAGCGGTCACGGCGGTATTCGAGTGCGGCGGCCACAGCTTCACGGCGAAGGGAAAAACCATCACTGCCGAGGGCTGGAAAAAGGTTGACTTGCTTTTCCGTAATTCGCTGAAGCTGAAAATAGAAAAAGAGGACGAGGAAAAGACCCTGCCAGAACTAACCGAAGGACAGACCTTTGACAGCGTGGACGCTGCCATCACCGAGCATACCACCACCCCGCCCAAGCCTTACACCGAGGACACCCTATTATCCGCTATGGAACGCGCGGGCGGCGAGGACATGGACGAGGACGCCGAAAGGCAAGGTTTAGGGACGCCCGCCACCCGTGCCGGTGTGATTGAAAAGCTGGTACACAGGGGCTTTGTGGAACGCAGGAAAAAACAGTTGATCCCCACCGAGAAGGGTATCAACCTGATCCGGGCGTTACCGGAAAACCTCACGTCTCCCAAGCTGACCGCTGAATGGGAAAACGCCCTGACTGAAATTGCAAAGGGCGGTTATGCCGCGCCGGAATTTATGGCGGGGATCGCGGAGCTGACCCGGACATTGGTACAAGAGAACACCGCCGCGCGGGAGGATTTGAAACCGCTGTTTGAACATAAAAAGCAGGCCATAGGCGTTTGCCCCCGGTGCGGGGAAAGTGTGTTTGAGGGCAAAAAGAATTTCTATTGCAGCAACCGGGATTGCAGTTTTTCCATGTGGAAGAATGACCGGTTTTTCACCGATAAGAAAAAGACGCTGACGCCTGAGCTGGCGGCGCGGCTCTTAAAGGACGGCAAAGTCCCGGTCAAGGGGCTGCACTCTGCGAAAACCGGCAAGAAGTATGACGCCGTTGTTGTTTTGGCCGACACCGGCGACAAGTACGTTAATTTCAAACTGGAATTTTCTGAAAATACGAGAGGTTGATTATGGAGCAATCATTAAAAAAACGGCTGGATGCCGCGAAAGAACAAGTGAAGGAACCGAAAATCAAAGGACACGCGATAGACGGTTTAGAGCGTTTTATGGAAGATACCCGGCACATGCTTGTGTTTGACGTTCTTATGTGGGAATGCCCCATAGGTGACAAAGGGGATCGGGTACGGGTATTCCTGACCGACGAGGGCTATCAGGAAGCGTTGGAATCCCAAAAGCGCGGAGATATGAAGATTATACGGCACGCCAAGATCATAAACGGTTCTATCCACTACGACATGCAGGAAAAAGTCTTTGAATAAGCGGTAATACAAGGCTTTTCCCCTTTTTATGAAATTACCATTTGTGGAGTAGCAAGCATAGGAAGCGGGTACTCACGTCCCGCCTTCCATCATTTTGCCGCCCTGTCTGCTTGCGCGGACAGGGTGTGCAAAATTGCTTGATGGGGAAACCCCATACCCCCTGCCAGAATCGAAAGGAGTTGATATTTATTGGCAGAACAGAAAAACAATCGTGAACAGCAGTTAAGGGAATATACCGAACGCTTAGAGCAAGGTATAAAAGATATTTTTGAAAGCGGCAGATACGCGGATTACCTGACAACATTATCCCGCTTTCACAGCTACAGCGCACGAAACACCGTGTTAATTCACATGCAAAACCCAAACGCGACACATGTTGCCGGATTTAGTGCGTGGCAGAAAAATTTTAGTCGTAATGTAATGAAGGGTGAAATGGGTATCAGGATATTTGCCCCTGCCCCCATTACTAGGACAAGAGAGATGGAAAAAATTGACCCGGATACGCAGTTGCCGGTACTGGACGAGAACGGCAACCCGGTAGTGGAGGAAGTCAAAACTACCATACCGGCCTTTAAGGTGGTATCCGTGTTCGACGTATCACAGACGGACGGAAAGCCCCTGCCGGTATTGGCTGAAAACATCGAGGGCAACATAGCGCAATATGACCTGTTCCGGCAGGCGTTGGAACAGTCCACGCCCTATTCCGTTTCCTATGAGCCGATGGCGGATGATACGGACGGAGCCGCCAATGCGGAAACAAAACATATCCGTATCCGGCAGGGCATGAGCGAGGTACAAACCGTTTCCGCATTGGTGCATGAAATGAGCCACGCCGAGTTGCACAGCGCAGAAAACCCCGAAGGGGAAACCTATGAGGAACGGGCGGCGCGGCGCAGCCGTGAGGAAGTCGAAGCGGAAAGCATATCCTTTGTCGTATGCCAGCATTTCGGGATTGAAACCGACGCTAACAGCTTTGGGTATATTGCGAATTGGAGCAGCGACAAAGAGCTTGCCGAACTGAAAGCGTCCCTTGATACGATTAAAAAAACCGCAAGTAAAATGATAGATACGATTGACGCCCGGTTTAGCGAGATTAAACAGGAACACGGCATAGAACAGACGGTGATTGAAGCCGAGGCCCCCACTGAACAGAAGCCCGAAAAGCAATATGATTTACCCGATCTCGGTATCGGCCTGTCCGAACGGGATTTATACGGTTATACCAGTCCTGATATGCTGCCCTTGCTCAAAGAACGTGCGCTGAAACTGTACGACGAGGATCATACCATATACCTGTTGAACAGCGACGGCACGGAGCTGATGGCATTAAGCCAAACAGAGATTAGGCAACATCCTGGTATTTTCGGCATTGAGGCCGAGGAATGGCAGGCGGCGTTAGAGTACCGGGAAGTACAAGCGGCGGTTAAAGACAGCGAAGCGGCACAGGAAACCGAGTTGTTACGCGGCACGGGTGATCGCTACGGTATTTACCAGATTGAAGATATACGGAACACGAAATATGTGTACCGTCCATTTGATCAAGCCGGAGCAGATTTTAACCGCACTGACTACAAGCTAATGTACACCGCCCAGCTTGACCCTAACACGACTCTTGAGAACCTGTTTACATTACATAATAGGGATAACCGCCCGGGTGGTGACAAAATGCGCTCCATGTCCATGAGCGACGTTGTTGTGGTGAAGCGCGACGGACAAATATCCGCACACTATGTAGACACATTCGGTTTTCAACCTGTGCCGCAGTTTTTGGAAAGCCATATTAAGACGGCTGAAATGAGTACCGAGCAGAACTACAACATGATAGACGGTATTCCCAACAACACCGCGCCGGAGTTGGTAGAAATTCGTTCAGCCGCACATAGCAATTATGAGGGCATGACCGCTTTAATCGGCGCGAATGATAACGCTGTCTATTTAGGCAGAAGTGAAAATTACGACAACAACGGACATTATGATAATTCCGACTATTCCCTGACCTTTATTACACACAACCCTATTGTGTTCCCGCTCTTACATGGCGAAGGCTTTATAATGTCACAGGATAAAATGCTCAAAGAGGGGGTGTTTTCCGTGGATACCTTTGAGGAATATGCTGCCTTGCAAGCTGGTGTACTGGCGCAGTTTACGCCCATGCGTGAAATCCTGTTTGATGGACAACCTTTCAAAGCCCCTGATCATGCTCCCACTGTAGCTGAACTGGAAGCCGACGTTAAGGCCGGTGAATCCATATCTCTGCTTGACCTTGCCAACGCGGTAAAGAATGAGCGAAAGACGGAAACGCACAGTAAAAAGCCGTCTGTGCTGGGACAGCTTGACCGCAATAAACAGGAGCTTGCGAACAAGCCCCGTGAAAGCAACAAATCTACAAGACAAAAGAATACGAACGATCTGGAGGTAGACTGATGGCCATTAAAAAAACGGTCTATCCCCATTCTGCCGACATTGCCCGTGAGCGCGGCGAACTGGCTGCATACCGGGAAAGCAACAAAGCGAATCGTGAGTGCGCCGCTGCGATTGACAAGGCAATCAATGACAGTTGCTATGAACTTTATCATTATGATTTAAAATCCGCAATGCAAACGGTAATAGCGGCATACGGTGAAAAGCGTGTTGCATGGGTAATGGCTGCCGCAGTACGGGCAGCCAATTATGACGGGCGGTATTCCTCTCAAAACAAAGAATGGGCGCAAGGTTTTCACGTTCCATACGAACAACATTATGGAAATCCCAAACCTTTTCCCGCATATTACGGGACTAACGCTCATCCGACATTGATTGACGGTTTTATTAATTGTTTGCGGGAGCATTGGGAGCGTATTCCAAACGAAGCGAAAAAACTTGCCGTTGCTTTAAGAAAAACGGAAGAACCGAACAGCCCGTCAAAGACCCATTTTATAGCCGAAGTGAGTACGGATTTTCTGCAATCCGCGTCGTCGCGGGATATGGAGAAGCTGTTACAAGCTATTCCCTATAAAGGCGCGTCCATGTCAACTCTTAAAGGTCAGCGCGGCGTATTCGTGTTTATAAGCAAGGAAGATATGCTACGGGCGCGGAACAAGCAGGAAAAAAAGCCCTCCGTCACCGGCGCGCTCAAAGAGGCGGCGAAACAGGCCGCCGAAAAACCGGACACAGCTAAAAACACTGTCAAGAAAAAATTAGAACAGGAGCTATGATATGGAACATTTTACGATAGAAGAAATCAACTTATTGTGCATTTACAGCACCAATACAAGGGCGGCGCTCCTATCCGCCCTGCGCCTTGCCCTGCCTGATATTTACGACCTGGAGCTACGGGAAATCGTCATAACGGCCACCCGTAAACTGGAAGTCATGACCGACGCGGAATACATAGAGATTGCCCCCGGTCTTATCCCGGCAGATGAATACACGGACGAGGGGGATTGAGAGTGGCAAATATACAAACTGTTGCACAGTTGGCGCAGGAATCGGCGTCCCACATATCGGGTAGTGTGTCCGAGTGGACACACTTTCTCGACACGGCGGCGCGGCTGTACCGCTACCCCTTCCCCGACCAGCTTTTAATCCATTACCAAAGACCCGACGCTACCGCTTGTGCGTCGTATACGCTATGGAACGATACCATGCACCGGTTTATTAAAAAAGGCAGTAAGGGTATTGCCCTGATCGACTATACCGGCGATGTTCCGCGCATACGGCATGTATTTGATGTTGCCGATACCGGAGAATCACGGCGGTTAAATTCCCGCAGCCCTAACCTGTGGAAAATGGAAAACAGGCACATGGAAGCGGTCACGGGCATGTTGCAGGATACTTACAACGCAACGAATGCACCGCTGCAAGAACAGCTTTTTGAGATCGCGGAACAACTGGCGGCTGAATACTATGCCGACCATGAAAGTGAAATCCTCGAACAGACGGAAAACAGCTTGTTTGTCGGGCTGGACGATGGAAACATCCAAGCGGAATACCGGGACACGCTGGCGGCCAGCCTTGCCTATACCCTTTGCAGCCGGTGCGGTTTAGATACCGGAAGGATATTTACAGACGAGGATTTTCCTCATTTATATAACTTCAATACCCTTGACAGTATTACCGCGCTGGGAACGGCAACGAGCGAATTATCCGAACAGGTTTTGGTAGAAATAGGGCGCACGGTAAAATTTTATGATCGTGGCCTGATAAGCCAACAAGAAAGGAGCAACCAATATGATAACGTACACATGGAACGGGGAATATCTGGTTCCCCATCTGATAATCGAGGAAGCAGACGGACAGATCGGCAAGTACGGGCTGATGTGCAAAGCGTACCTGAAGGGACACCGGACGGCGAAGTACAACGCCCTTCTGTTATCCGGCAGCTTAACGAGCTATCTAATCGAAATCGACCAGACCGCCAACAGGCAGATCGCGCAGGTGATGGACGAGCTGACGCGCAGCGACCCGCCCCCGGACAAACAGAGCGACCTGCAGGCGTGGACGCGGCACATGAACGCTCTGCACCAGCAAGCGGAGGAAATGATTCTCAGCGAATTGATTTACAGGTAGAACCGGAAACAGAAGTATTCGATTTGGACGGCGTTTCCGCGTCCGGTATCGAAATCACCGACGCCGAGATCGACGAGTATCTTAAAACCGGCAGTTTGACACAAGACGGCAAATACCGTATTCTCTCGTTTTTCCTACACGACCACAGCGCAAAAGAAAAAGCGGATTTTCTAAAGCATGAGTATGGACACGGCGGCGGGACGTATACTTTTGCCAGCGGCGAGCGCGGCCACGCTGACGCAACTCCCGGAAAAGGCATCACGATTGCAAAGGGCGGGTATATAAACCCGGACGCCGAAAAAAGGCTGACATGGTCGAATGCCGCCAAACGCATTGACAGGCTTATCACTGATAACACATACATGTCACAGCATGAGCTTGACCGCTTACCGAGATACGAACATCAAATGCTGGGCGCAGAGGTTATGAGCTTTTTCTATCATTTGCCGGAGGATGTGCAGCGTCCTATTGTGATTGATAAAAGCCTGAGTGCCGATTATTGGAGCGAAGCGGCAAAAATAGGCGATACGCTTGATAATCCTGAAACCGTGGCAGCGATCCTCACCGCCATGCGCCCGATTATGGAAAACACACCGGATTCTGACCGATATTATGAAACCCGAAAGACGGCGTTTGAAAACCTGACAGCCTTTGAAAACGGTACGTTTACCTTATTCCCGCACCTTAATCCTGCCCGGTCTGATTTTGAGCAACTAACCCTTTTTCCTACCGAACAGGAACAGATCACACACATAGCGGAGGCGGCACACGCCTCCGCTGCTTCTATCTCACAGGATGAGATCGACGAGATCCTTCTTAAAGGCAATCATGAAGAACAGCATAAATTCCGCGTGTATGACTATATGCAGGAACACGGCAGGGAGCGCGGCGCAGCTGCCTTTTTGAGAGAGGAATTTGCAGCCCGGTCTTTCGCAGAATCCTTTGCGGACGGTCACGGCGGGGCGGAATACAGCCCTGCCGGATTGACCGTATTTAAGGGAAGCATGGCGAACCCCGACGCGAGAGCAGTATTATCCTGGCCGAAGGTGCAGGCGCGGATTATGCGCTTGATTGTGGACGAAAGCTATTTGAGTGCAACCGAGCTGGCGGCATACGCCGATTGGAAACAGGAACCGGCCACATCTGAACAAGCGATACCGGCCATGCCGGTACAGGCTGCGCCGGAGCCTGACTTTGATACGGTGGCGAAAACGGCCTTGGAGCGTGTCATGCAGGATGTGGATTACCTTGCTGCGCTTACCGACGCAAAAACACGCGCTGCATTGAGAAATCCTTGCGGCTGGGCTTTGGAGCAATCCATACGCGACCATGAGCAGGATGAGCCGGAAATATTTCACAGGTATTTCCATGACAGAGATTTTAATGAGCGTCTTTATGATTATGTCCTAAAAGAAAGTTACGCGAACCGCCCCCAGCCGGAACAGGCGCATAGTCCTGATCGCGCCGTGGAAGCTGGACGTTCCGCAACAATGGCAATAGCGGATTTTGTTAAATCCAAACTTGAAACAGGTGAAAAATTTTCAAGCGCGGAATTGTTTGCAGAAGCGGCAAAAGTATACGGCGATACAATGGCAAACAACGCTTTTACCCCAAAAGACGCTTACGACGCTATGGAACTCGGTGTAAATCAGTATATGCTGTCTTTGGATCATGTTTCGCTTGAAAATATATTGAAAACACTTGACTTGTTACCCTCGCAAACAAGGCGTACTGACAGTATGGAAAAATTCCAGCAGTTTTCTTCCCCGCCGGGTATCGCGTATCTTGCGAACCTAGCGGCGAACATACGCGCGGACGATATAGTCGTTGAACCCTCTGCTGGTATTGGCGGTATAGCGTTGTTCGCTAAAAAAGACGGCGCGACGGTATATGTAAACGAACTTGATAAGCGTCGGCTTGAAATCATTAAAAATCTGCCCTTTGACGGTTTCTATAACGAGGACGCAGAGCAGATCAACAATATTTTGGGCGATAAAATAGAGCCTACGGTTATTGTTATGAACCCGCCTTTTTCGTCGTCGGCTGAGAGGAATATCCAAAACACCAAAATCGGAGCGAAACACATTGAGGAAGCGTTAAAAATGCTTGCTCCAAACGGACGGCTGGTTGCCGTTGTCGGGCAGGGCATGGCAGACGACGCACCCGCTTTCAGAAATTGGTGGAGGGGAATTAAGGAGCAGTACAATGTTAAGGCGAACATCGGCGTAGACGGCAAAAACTACAATAAATACGGCACAAGTTTCGGAATACAAATGTTGGTCATAGATAAAAACGGGGCTACCATCGAGCCTGTAAAGACTGCTTTTGTAGAAAACCTGCTTGACTTACAAACTATTTTGGGAGGAATCAGAAATGACAGACCAAGCAACCAACTTGAACACGATAATAACAATGAACAAAACCCCATTGCAGCAACACGTCTTGAAGCTGCTGCTGAACGAGAGCCGGAACGCAGACCAAACAACGCTGTATCTGACACAGGCGGCGGCGCTGATACCGCAGCTATTGGAGATAGACGGGAGCAGACCGTCACATCAGAAATTGATACGGCTGTTAGAGGAAATTCCGGCGCTTCACCCGGACTTGCAAATGTCAATGATAATGGGCGTACATCAATCGTCAACGCAGAACGACATAGCGGAAATGAGGTCGGAAATGACGGGGATAACCGAATTGGACGAGCTGGCGCTCTTGATAGCGGACAATCTATTGGGAGTGTTAAGCCGTTAATAAAACCACCAAAGCCTGTAAAAACGGAACTTACCGACAGCATTTTTGAGAATTACGAACCGCAGCCGTTATTACTTGAAAACGTACAGCCGCACCCGGCCAACATCAGTGAGAGCGCGGCAATGAGCGCGATACAGCCGCCGCCTGTAATGTACAAGCCTACTATAAGTCAAGACATCATTGACAAAGGCATATTGTCGGACGTCCAGTTAGAAGCGGTGACTTATGCCGGGCAAAGCCATAACCAGACATTGCCTAACGGAAACGCAAGGGGCTTCTTTTTGGGCGACGGTACAGGCGTTGGCAAGGGGCGCACCATAACAGGCATTATTTTAGACAACTATGTACAAGGCAGACAAAAAGCCGTATGGTTAAGCGAAAACAGAGGGTTAATCCCGGACGCGAAAAGGGACGTTAAGGCGTTATTCGGGGACTCCGATTTAGTAGTGGAGTTTCAGGGGGGCAAAAAAGCGGACGCTTCTTTAAGCATGGACGAGGGAATACTCTTTGCCACTTATTCCGCGCTTTCAAAAAGCTTCGACCAAAGCGGTTCTAATTTTGAAAAGATCGTAAACTGGCTTGGCAAGGATTTCGACGGCGTAATCGTATTTGACGAAGCGCATAACATGGCAAACTCCATTGCAACGAAAGGCAATCGAGGAATAAAAAAGGCAAGTCAGCGCGGAATGGCAGGGCTTGCGATACAAGAAGCGTTACCAAAGGCAAAAATCGTTTATTCTTCCGCTACCGGCGCGACAGAAGTAGAAAATCTACGGTATGCGGAGCGTCTTGGTCTATGGGGCGAGGGTACGGCGTTCGTCAACGGCGACGATTTTGTTCATAAGATAAAAGCCGGAGGGCTTGCCGCGATGGAACTCATCGCAAGGGATATGAAAGCGATGGGCGTATATCTGTCCCGCAATATAAGCTATGAAGATGTGGTCTATGATAAGATCGTCCATGAACTAACACCGGAGCAGCGGAAAATATATGACGAGCTGGCGCGGTCATGGCAAATAGTCCTGCAAAATATAACCAAAGCATTAGAAACTACCAATCAAGATAAAGACGGTACGGCAAAAGGACAGGCATACAGCGCCTTTTGGGGCGCGCAACAAAGGTTTTTCAATCAGATTCTTACCGCTATGCAAGTGCCGAGCATGATAACGGATATTCAAGGGCAATTAGACAATGGTAATTCTGTCGTTGTTCAGCTTGTTAGCACGAATGAAGCGGCACAAGAGCGGGAGTTTACCCGTTTGCAGGAACAGGATTTAGACCTTGAAGATTTTGACTTGACGCCAAAGCAGATGTTAATGTCATATATCGAAAACTCATTCCCTACCGTCCAGTTTGAGGAATATACGGACGATAACGGAAACATCCGAAGCAAGCCCGTTTTTGACAGCGAGGGTAATGCCGTAATCAACCGTGAAGCCGTCAGGCAAAAGGAAATGCTGCTTGATAAGTTAGGCAGCATTAAGGTTCCCGCGTCCGCGCTTGATATGATTATAAACCACTTTGGGAGCGATATGGTTGCGGAGAATACCGGGCGCAAAAGGCGCGTTGTTGTTAAGGACGGAAAAGCCAAAGAGGAAAACATAGCAAGTAAAAAGGAAGCCGATGTCACAGCGTTTCAGAATGGCGATAAGCGTATCATCGTTTTCTCAAAAGCCGGAGGTACAGGCAAGAGTTATCATGCGGACAAGTCGGCCAAAAACCAGCAGCACCGCGTACATTATTTGCTGCAAGCGGGCTGGCAGGCTGACGCGGCGGTACAAGGCTTTGGACGTTCCCATCGGAGCAACCAAGTGTCCGCACCTACGGTTGCGTTGGTAACTACGGACTTAAAAGGGCAGATGCGCTTTATTTCCACAATCGCAAAACGGTTAGACCAATTAGGGGCTTTGACAAAAGGCCAGCGTCAAACCGGAAGTCAAGGCTTATTTACCGCTGGCGATAACTTGGAAAATGCGTTTGCGGCGGATGTTCTGGCGTTGTTTTACAAGGTTTTAATTCAAAACGGCGTACACGGTGTTCCGGACGGTATTTCGATCATTGAAAAGTTAGGGCTAAAAGATAAGCTCATTGACGAATATGGACAAATCAACCCAAACGCGCAAGAGCTGCGTGAGGTCAATAAGTTTTTGAACAGAATCTTATCCCTTGAAAGCAGCGAACAAAACGCCGTCTTTGACGGTTACGCGGAAAGGCTGCACATAGCGACCGAAAGAGCTTTGCAAGATGGCACACTTGATAAAGGGCTTGAAAATTTCAGAGCGGATAAGGTTGTTTTGAAAGAAGCCCACGACATTAGGATTGACGAAACCACCGGGGCTACGACAAAGTATTACAGCCTGACCGCTTATAATAAAATCAAACCTTTGCAGTTTAGGAAAGTAAATACACAGCACTCTACTTTTATGGGATTTTATCAAAGTAAAAACACGGGCGCGGTTAGAGCGGCTTTCAGGACATCCTCTATTACCGATGAGTACGGTAATGTTTGTGAAAATTGCAGGCTGACGGGGCAAGACGGAAATGAGTATATGCCGCAAAACAGACTTTTGAGTAACTGGAATAAACTTACCCCCGAAACAGCGGAAATACTTTGGGATAAAGCTGTTAAAGAATTGCCCGAATTTCGTACAAATAATCTGCATTTGATAGGCGGTACGGTACTGCCGGTATGGGATAAACTCCCCACCGAAAATGTACGGATATACCGTGTGCTTACAAGCGACGGCGATCTACTTATAGGCAGGGTTATCCCGGAAGATATGATTGACGCGACGTTGCACAGATTGGGGGCTACAAGGGAAAAGGAAAAAATACCAACGGAGGATTTGTTAAAGCGCATTAAAAACGGCGATACGGTTTACATTGATAACGGCTGGCGGATCGTGCAAAAGAGGGTGTCGAACGAACAACGCATTGAAGTCATAGGAGCGGATTATCTACATTCTGACTTGTTGGCTAAAAAAGGTGTGTTCACCGAGCGGATAGCTTATCAAACAAGATACTTTATCCCTGCCGAGAAAGACACGATTAGGATTTTGGACGAGGTGATTAAAATTTCACCTGTCAGCAGGGTTGAGAGTAACAAGGAACGATCTGCGGTAAAATCCGATCCGTCCGTGGTGGAGCAAACACAGCCGGAGCTTGCCGCTAAGACCGCCAAACGGGAAACCGTGGCCAAGAGCGCGCGCCCTTCTATTCTGGAACAGTTAAAAAGGCCGGGAGTAGCCCGTCACACCCCACAGCCAAAAGAAAAAGCGGCTGAGATTTCTATTTAGGGGGTGGGATGATGCCAAGAATGAGCAAGAAAATGAAACTGGAATGGGCGCTGTTCATCGGGCCGAATGGCAGGCGGCAGTATAACGAGCTGTGCCGGAAGTGTCGGCGGCGTGATTGTAAACAGAGCTTTCGTGTTGTGATCGTTGAGTGCCGGAATTACGAGAGCAAGCGGAAAACCATATAAAGACGAAACAGGGACGCGGTAAACCTTACGGTTGCTGCGTCCCTGTTTTTGCGTCTTAGGTATCTTTTACCGTTCCATCCCGACGGCAGACAGACAGCGCGAAAAACTGTATGGAAAAGGTGCGTATTTCGCTGAAATAATCGCTTGTAAGAGGCTTTTGGAAGGGCGGTAGTGTATTTATATTCCCGATACAATCAGGGGAAAAGTGTAAAAAAAGGGGCTTTTTTTATAGCAAAATCTCCCTTGCTTCTTGTTCCATCTCTTTTGCCAGCCTGACCACCTGTTTTGTGTCCGTGTCCTGTCTGTCATGTATGGCAATCAAACGGCTGCATAAAGTTACAAGAGCATATAAACGAGGCGAAAAAGTTGGACAAAAAAGCCCTGCAAAATTTTACGGAAATTGCAAGGCAGCTAAACGAGAGGTAAAACGAAACGCCAGCCGAAAGGCTGGCGTCATTTGTTTATTCCGTGATCTGTGCGGGAGCTGGTCTAAAGGTCAGTATTTTTATCACCCGGTAAATCGTCTTGAAGAACGTCGTTACGACCCGGTAAATGAGTATCGCCCATCCAATGACCGCGCCTCTATTGCCAAGCAGCTAAACGAAAAGTAAACGAAACGCCGACAGGAAGGCTGTGAACCTGTCAAAAAAAGCCTTATTTCTCATTTCTCCTGCGTCATTCTCTTAAAACCGTTGCAATGCGCCGCTTTTTGGAGTAAAATAGCATTAACAAACCTTGTCGTAACCGCGCTTCTTTAATTTGGAGGTATAATCATGCCATATAATAAAACAAAGTTGCCCCAAAAACTGCTTGCCATCGCCCTTTGCGCCCTGCTGATGCTGGCGCTGTTCCCCGTGACCGCGCTTGCCGCTCCGGTTGGGCCTGCGGAAATCACCTTCTATATCGGACAGTACGGGAGATATTCCTACGAATCCGGCTCCGGGGGTACCATATTGCCCGGCGGCGTCGTGCCAAACGACATAGGATTTTCTACTGGGAACGCCGGTGAGTGCATTATCGAGGGTACGGCTTGGCGGGGGACTGTGGGAAGCTATGATATAACGCTTTTGAATAATGATGGCTTCCTAGACGTCACAATAAACGTCGCAAAAGGCCCTGTGACCATTGTGCAGAACGATATTACCGTAAGCGCGGCGGATATCGGAAACACGGTTCAACTTACGCAGACCGCAAGGAACGGAAACGGCGCGGAAATACTATCAGGCTCACAAGACGCGCCCACGCTCACCTATTCGGGTGGAAACCCAAACGTTGCGACAGTAGACGCAAACGGGCTTGTCACGATTCAGGGTGTTGGAACGACAACGGTGACTATTGATTCCGACGTGACGGACAGCTACACCGCGGCGCAAAAGGTGGTTACAATTAATGTAGAAGGGCCGCCCGCCATCACCGGCCCCACGAGCATGGAATTAACCGAGGGCTACGCCGCCGCGTCCACCGGCGCATATACCATAACGGGCTGGCCTGCCGCAGTGGTCACGCCTTCGGGTGACATCTCCCATATCATATGGGACGATACGAATAAAACTCTCGACATCGCGCCGGGGCTTACCAAAGGCACATACACCGTAACGCTGACGGCTAGCAACGGCATACTCCCTGACGCAATGTATACCTTCGAGCTGACTGTAATTGAACCCGCCGTAAACAATGTAAGCGTTTCGCCCAAAACGGCAACCGTACAAAAGGGCAGGACGCAGCCGTTTACAGCAGCCGTAATTGCGCAGGGCGGCGCGTCCACAGACGTGACATGGAGCGTTGACAGCACGCTTTCAACCATTGACAGCGCGGGGTGGCTCTCCGTAAGCCCGGATGAAACGGCAGCCACCCTGACCGTAACGGCAACATCCACTTTTGATAACAACAAATTCGATATCGCAAAGGTTACGGTGACGGACGCGCCGCCGCAGGATACCGTCTATCCCTTCACCGCGAATTTCGGAACCTATACCGGCCAGAGCGAAGGCTTAACGGGCATCATCGACGCGAACATTTCCGCGTTTACAGGGCTGGAGGTAAACGGGCAAACGCTTCACGGTTCCAACTATACTACAAATGCCGGAAGCACGATTATCACGCTGCACTCTAACTACCTCGACACACTTGCCAACGGAACATATACCGTTCGCGCGTTGTTTACGCACGGTTACGCGGAGGGTTCGTTTATTGTCAATAAGCAGGGTAACGCGGTTTCCGTAACGGGCGTTACTCTTGATAAATCCACAGCCGCGCTCACCGTGGGTAAGACGATGCAGTTGACCGCAACCGTATCACCCGACAATGCCACGAATACGAGCGTGACATGGGCAAGCAGCGATACCTCCATCGCCACAGTGGACGCAAACGGTAAAGTAACGGGTGTTAAATCAGGAACGGCGACCATTACCGTCACTACCGATGACGGCGGCTATACTGCAACATGTAAGGTGACCGTAACGAACGCGGCTGGTTCGCCGCAGACAGGCGATAGCGGCAATATGATGTTATGGATCATAACAGGGCTTTCGTCCATACTGATTGGTCTATACTTGCTGGTATGGCGAAAACGGCAACAATTAAAAGAAAACGCTTAACTGGAATTGCACTCCATATTTTAATAGAACAGCACAAACGCCAGCCGAAAGGCTGGCGTCATTTGTTTATTCCGCGATCTGTGCGGGAGCCGGTCTAAAAGTTAGTATTTTTATCACCCGGTAAATCGTCTTAAAGAACGTCGTTACGACTCGGTAAACGAGTATCGCCCATCCAATGACCGCGCCGCCGATGATGTTAAGCAGCAATATCATAACGGATGCCGCGACGCTGTGGCCGCCAAACGGGACAATCCACAGGAACATCCTGCGTACACCGAAGGGAAACCCCACCAGCATAAACGTGAATATCCCTCTATTCGTGTTTTCGGCAAAGCCCAGCTCTGCCATGTAATACAGAAACCCCGCCACCGCCAAAGGGATAAGCAGATACAAAAACAGCTCTTTAACCATCACTTTAACGGCGCATTTCCGGCACATAGGCGTACCGACGAATACCGACCCGTTTACCAATACCTTTCCACAATTAATACATTCCATACCTTCATCTCCCATCTAAATAGTAGCGCATAATACAACAAGTTTCAATTTTCAATTATTTTCCACAAAATTCTCCCAGACAAGCCGCGCATGTACGATCATGCGGGCGTTGTCATAGGTGTAGTCACAGGTGGACAGCGTTACAATCCTGTCTTTGGCGGCGGGGGTAACGCCGGTCTGAATCAGCGAACGGGAAACCGCTTCATTGATATATCCCGTAAAATCCATGTCCCCGTTAAAGTCCAGCGTGTAGGTTGCGCTGACGCCGGAGGTTACATAGGCCGCAAACACCTCACACCGGTATTCCGCGTCCGGCGTGTAGATGATAAAGGCCGGGTGCTGTTCATAAAAGCCCTGCTCTTTGTACTCCGTCAGCCCGGCGAACATGGAGCCGTTTTTCATTTTATGACCGTAGACAATGCTATTTCTATCCGAAAAGTCCGGGGCATTGCGGCAATCCAAAAAGATTGATCCGGAAGAATTGCGTTCACCGCTGAACGTCTTATGCAGGTAGGCGTCGTTATCGCTGCCCTGTACGATAGGGTAGTCGATATTTGTCCCGTCAATCACGATCCATCCAATGATGTCCGGGTTGATGGCCGCAAGCGCCGCAAAGTCAATCGGGCTTTTGTAGCCGTCCGCGCCGTTTTCTGTTTCGCCATCTGGTATGTAAGCAATACCGGTCAGCGATTCATATTCAGTCTCGGCGGCGCGGTAGGTCATATACTGTGATATGAGTTGGTACGCCGCAAAGAGAAATACGCATACAGATATTAAGAGCAGTATGCTCCATAGGATTCTCCTCTTTTTCTTCACTTGCTTTTCTTTGTTATAGCTCATGTTTTCCTTTCGTCTTTTGTCTGTCCTGTTCCGGCGTCCGCTGCCGGTCAAGGATTTGGTCTATGTTTGTTTTAATGGTGTCGTACTCTTTCACCTGTTTTTTCAGGCTGCCATATTCGCGGTATAACGATGTCTTTTCCCGCGTGAGCCGGTCATGCTCTTTTTTCAGTTCCGTAAGGCTTGGCAGCTTTCCGTCTATCCCTAATTCCCGCAAAGCTTTTTTCGCGGCTTCATGCACGATCAACGCGCTTTCATTCTGCCGGTAAAACCGGCTTTTGTTTCCGGCCTGCCGGTACTCCTGATAAACGGGAAGGGTACGGCGGTAATTCTCCATATGCTTAATCAGCAAGGCCATATCCGATAATTTTTGTTCCACGCCTTTGAGCGTTTCGGCGGTATCGACGTAGAGGGTTTGCACTTCCGCGATTTTGCTCTGTAGCTGCGTGTAGCTTAATAGGTTATTTTCCTGTAGGAACGTCACCGTTTTGGCCGCCTGCCTTAAGTTGTACAGCTTCGCCCAATGCTCGTACCCTTTGCTCTGCTGCGCCTTGATATTGTTCTCTATATCAATGACAAGGCTGATTTTTTTATCGTCCTGTATCTGTACCGGCTTGCGCTTCGGCGCTCTCACAAGTCCGGCGATCCGTTCCTTTATGCGCTCGTCGGTATACTCCGCGCCCAGCGTCGGGCCGCCTGTAAACCGTCCCTGTCCCGGCAGCTTATACGACGTGTATTTCGCCCGCTTGATGGTGAAGCCGTCCGCTTCCATCCGCTTTAACATATCCTCAAAGTCGCGGGATAGTTCTATGTAACCGTCAATAGCTTTTTGCAACTGCGCTTTCCAGCTTGCGCCCCGCTTTTCAGCGTTATACTCCGCACGGCTTTTCCCCCGGCCTTTGGCCGGGCGTATGACCCGCTGACCGTCTTTGGTGTATTCAATAAAGCCCTTGTCCTGCCCTTTGCCCGGTATGATTGTTGACAGGTTGTGTTCCCGGCATAGCCGGTCGCTGATATTGCGGATATGGTAGCGCGTTTTGTTGTTGGACACATACTTGTGGTGGTCAGCAAAATTGGCGGCGCAAAATATCAGGTGAGTATGAACGTGATTTTTATCTATGTGCGTCGTCAGCACATATTCATATTTGCCCTGCAATACCTTGTCGGCAAGCTCCTTGCCGATCCGGTGCGCTTCTTCGTAAGAAACTTCGCCGGGGTCGAATGACTGTATCAGATGGTGGGCTAAGTTGTTGCCCTTTCTGCCCACGCTCCCGGACAGGGTATATTCAAACTCCAGATCAGCCGTTTCCGGTTCGCAGCCGTAAGAGGATATAAGGATTTTTCCGTCTGTCTTTTCGGGATTGCAGATGTAGTCAAGCGCTTTTCTCAGGGTTGATTTGATAGGATGAATCTCAGTCCTTGCCATACCTGCTCCATCATTTTTTTAATCTCGTCCATATCCTCCCTGTAAACCGCGCCGGTGGCATTTACCCGCTTGGCGATCTGGTTGATATTCCGGCTGATAGAGCCGACTTCCTTTGTCAGCTCCTTCACCGCCGAATAATCAACCTCAATCACATACCCTTTCATTGCCATTTCACGGACATAATCGCCATAGTTTTTCATCCCGGCCTGCTTCACTTTTTCCATGATAAAGTCCCATTCGTCGGGCGTAACGTAAAATTTTTTTTGGATGGGACGTATTCGGTTCTCCTTCATTTTTTTGCCGCCTCCTTTCCGGGGTTTGGGGTTTCCCCAACAAGCAATTTTACATACCCTGTCAGCAATCGCGGACAGGGTGGTAAAATGACGGAAGGCAGGACGTGAGTACCCGCTTCCTATGCTTGCTACTCCACTATATATCCCCGCCCAAAAGCCGGAAATGTTGCATTGCTTCGACAAAAAAGATGGTAAAATTGGAAAAACATCTGCCGTTTATGGTATAAATATATTGTTTGCGCCTATTGTAGCAAAGCGTTTTATCCGCGTCAATACACGAAAAAGCCCGCCTTCCAGCCGGAAAGCGGGCGATATTTTTGCAATGGAGTTTTCTTTGTCGCACTAATACCGAGAAAAATGTGATCCAGTACCAAAGTAAAAATGCTGACGAATTGAAACGAAAAATATTACTTTTTATATTGTAGTAGATTGCTGGCGTTCTGTCAATGGGTACTCACACTTTTTTTATATAAACCACAATAGAATGCGTGAAACAGCTTCTATGCCTTTGCAAAACAATTTGGCGCGTGGATTGGATATTTATCGAACTATTTCACACGGCTGCTTTGACAGCGCAAGGATTGGCATTTCTCCTGAGTTTTTTTAGCCGTCAATTAAGCCGTCAAAAAAAGGAGGGAGTACGCCTATGGCAAGGAAAGGCGAAAATATCTACAAACGAAAAGACGGTCGCTGGGAAGGGCGATACATTAAAGGCCGCAAGCCGGACGGCAGACCGTTGTACGGCTCCATATACGGCAGGAAGTATGGGGAGGTTAAGGCGCGGCTGATCCCCATCAAGTCCACCTATGCCGCTGCGCGGGAGCATAGCAGCGTCCGCTATATTGGGACGGTGCGGGATTGGCTGTGCTACTGGCTGGATGACCTGCAAAAACCGCACATCAAGCCGTCCACTTATGCAAGCTACCGGGACAAGTTGGTACGCCATGTGCTGCCGGATTTGGGCGATAAACGGCTGGAAAAGCTCACTGAAAATGACATACAGGATTGGATTGACGGCCTTACCGCAAAAGGACTTGCGGGAAGCTCCGTCCGGACGATCTACCGGATATTTAATGCCGCTTTGCAAAAAGCGGTATACAGGCATTGTCTCTTTGTCAATCCCTGCCGGGGCGTAACGCTGCCCTGTGAGCAGCCGCCTGAAATACATGCCCTTACAATTTCACAGCAAAAGGAATTAGAAAAACAGGCGTTTTTGGGCAAGGGAAACGAAGCGGTAATCCTTGCGCTGTACACCGGCATGAGAATCGGAGAAATCAGCGCATTGACATGGAGCGATGTTGATTTTGAAAACAACTTGATCTATGTGCGCCGGACATTGCAGCGCATCCCGGATTATGACATTGGCGCGGACGCAAAAACGAAGCTTATCATTGATATTCCCAAAACCCGCACCTCTTACCGGATGATACCCTTTGGCAGCCATTTGAAAGCATCCTTACTGGAATGGAAAGCCGTATCTAAGAGCGAGTATGTCATATCCTGCAAAGGGCATTTTGCGGAACCCCGCGTAATCTCTTACCGGTTCAGAAAAATAGCGGACAAGGCGGGGCTTGCAGGCACAACCTTCCACAGCCTGCGCCACACTTACGCGACGCGCTGTATCGAGCGCGGTATTGATGTTGTGACGCTTTCCCGCCTGCTCGGACACGCCTCGTCCAAGCTGACGCTGGATACCTACGCCGACTCCACAATGGAGCAGCGCAAATATGCGATGGCAGTATTGGATATGCTCTTGACGCAAGAGGAACCGGAGCGGGAAAACTTCGGCATAGGTATGGCAAACAAACAGAAATTTGCCGCCTTGCTCATGCAGTTGTTCAATCTGGATATCCCCACAGCGTCTTAAAATAAATGAATATCTGAATACGAAAGCCGCCCGATGGACGGCTGGCTTGTCGTGCGATCTTTATTTTTTATCTTCCTATCTGACGAGCGCATGGCCGTGTCCAATTAAAATATTTTTAAAAATTTTTTTTATTGCAAATACTTACTTTTTTTATTAGAAATTTGACGGTTATGTGCCGTCATTTTTTTGGTCATGCACTCAAAAAACGCCCTGTACATCAGGCTTTCCAGCGTTTTCAACCCGGTATTAGTGCTGACAAGAGTATTTGTAAATCAGATTGAGTTTATGCACACGGAATTAAGAAAGGGTTGGGGGTATGCCATACAGCGGGACGAAACAAAACATATTTGATGTGTCCGTCA
>Ga0153928_1000209_pt1 | contig 30339 bp, 30 predicted proteins | sample TSNJ012MetaG_FD_106656 | JGI IMG/M metagenome (GOLD analysis project Ga0153928, IMG submission 106656) | Attine ant fungus gardens microbial communities from New Jersey, USA - TSNJ012 MetaG | ecosystem: Host-associated > Fungi > Mycelium > Unclassified | place: USA: New Jersey, Wharton State...
ACATCTGGGCTTGATCCCTTAATAAGAAATGACATATTGGCAATATTAAGGGACTATGCTAAGGATCATCATGCAAGTATTATGTTCTCTTCGCATATCACGGAAGATATGGAAAAAATTGCGAATAAATTATTATTTATATACAAGGGAAAAATTATAGATAAGTGCGCTACAGAAGAACTGACAGGCAAGGGCATTGCCATAGATGTTCATTTGGAGAATTTAATAAAGGGAGGGGAGCGTTCATGAAAAACTTACTCACGAAATATATACTTTTGAACAAAAAGAATATTATGTTCGGTGCCTTGGCAACGGTTGTTTATTCGTTCATCAGTTTTGATGAACAGAGGTTTTATCCGGTAGCATTATTAATGTGCCCTTCTTTGCTGTTTAGCTTTGTGGTCGGGAAAATGTGTTATATGGAGGACTCGGATGCTACACAGCAGTTTCTTTTATCATTACCAATTTCTAAAAGAGACCTTGTATTTGAAAAAAATATAGTGTCGTACATATGTATTGCGGCTGGCATGGCAATTGCAAGCTTCATGCAATTTTTGGCGGTTATTATTATGAAAAGAGAATTTGACTGGAATGTTAATTTGATAATCATTTTTTTTGTTATTTCGATTTTGTATAATACAATATATATTTCTTTGAATTATAAGTATGACTATTCAAAAGTACAATTTACTTCGTTTATTCTGGTAGGACTAATGTTGGTAGCAATTAAATTTGGAAACGATATTATAAATACAATTAATGCAAGTGGATTTTGGATTTTTACGTGCATAGGTATAGTGACAATAGCATTAAATTATTTAGTTTTAAGAAAGATAGCAAGTTTGTAATACAACTATTTTATCCAAAGGGAGAAGTAAGCGTCAAATCTTGACAATCCAGACAGCCGGCGTTACCATGGAGGTACTTAGTGATAAGGAAGAATCCTTTTGGCAGGAGACGTGGCCGTATGAATCTGGAACAGCATTTACAGCAATATAACGAGCAGGACATTTATCCGATGCACATGCCCGGCCATAAGCGGAATAGGACGATGATGGGTCTGACCAATCCTTACGAGCTGGATTATACAGAGGTGGAATATCTGGATGACCTTCATGAAGCGCGTGCGAATCCCCGGCAGGGGGGAATTTTGGATGAATCTATGGGAAGGGCATCCCGGCTGTATGGCAGCAGGCGGAGTTTCTATACAGTAGGGGGGAGTACCACAGGGTTATTGGCCGCAATTTTGTCCCATACCTGCCGGGGAGACAGGGTACTGGCAGCGCGGAACTGCCATAAGTCCGTGTATAATGCGCTGGTGCTGGGAGGCTTATCGCCGGTTTATCTGTATCCGGAGATGGAAGAGACTTTTGGTATTCATGGAAGCCTGTCGGCGGAAGCGGTAGCGCAGGCGCTGGAGGCTTACCCGGATATCCGGCTGGTGGTGGTGACATCCCCGACCTATGAAGGAGTTCTGTCGGATATTGGGGTGATTGCGGAGATTGTCCACCGCTATCAGATTCCACTATTGGTGGATGAGGCTCACGGGGCCCATTTGGGGCTGTCGCCGCTCTTTCCGCGGAATGCGTTGCAGCAGGGAGCCGATCTGGTGGTGCAGAGCCTGCATAAGACGCTGCCGGCTTTTACCCAGACCGCGATTGTGCATGTGGGAGGTTCTTATGCAGACGCGGGTGCGCTGGTTCGTACCCTGTCTATGCTGGAGAGCAGCAGTCCCTCCTATCTGCTAATGCTGAGTGCCGACCGCTGCATTTCTTTACTGGAAGAACAAGGAGAGATACTGTTTGAAGCCTATCATCAGAGGCTGATAAAATTTTATAAAAGAATGGAAGCCCTAAAGGGCTTGCGGCTTTTTAAGAAAAGCAGCGGTGATCTGCCGCAGGAGCTGTTTGGCCACGACCCCGGTAAGCTGGTGATTTCCTGCCGTGGAACCGGGCTGACCGGCAGTGCGCTGCTGGGGGTTCTGCGTAAGGAATATAAAATCCAGCTGGAGATGGCTTCCGGTGATTACGCCATTGCCATGACCAGCATTTGTGATACGGTGGAGGGCTTTGACCGGCTGGCAGCTGCGCTGTTGGAAATTGACAGCCGGCTGGGAGCCGCGCACGCCGCGCCGGTCTGTTTTTCGCCGGCAGAAAAATACTTTCCGCCGGTATGCATACCGGCGGATGCGCTAGCGGCGGCCGGTGAGTGGAAAGCCCTGGAAGAATCCGTCCTTTGCATTTCCCAGGAATTCCTTTATGCCTATCCGCCAGGTATCCCTCTGTTAGCGCCCGGTGAGCGGATTACGAAGGGGATCCTTACACAGGCAGCGGAACTGGAGCGGTCGGGCATTCGGCTGATCAGCACGGAACACGGTTATCCGGAAAAAATCCGCACCGCGCTATGCAAATATTGACAAACCCACGCAAAACTGGTACACTACGACCATAAGAATCGATGGCGTTTGTCTAAAAAATAAGAATAAGTGAGGCATATTTCATGAAGAGAATTCAGACATTAGAGACTAGAAATTTACAGGAATCTGCGAAGCGGGGCGGATGCGGTGAGTGTCAGACTTCCTGCCAGTCTGCCAGTAAGACTTCCTGCAGCGTAGCGAACCAGTACTGCGAGCAGGTTAAGAAGCAGGCATAAGGGATACAGATCAGATTGACGAAGAACCAATCGCTGTGGAGTCTCCGGACTCTTCAGCGATTTTTCTTCGGGTAAAGGAGTACCTTCGGGTATAACGAATGGCCATTCGGCCAGGAATAAGGAGTACCCTTCGGGTATAACATATGGCCATTCGGCCAGAAATAAGGAGCACCCATGATTCACCAATTCAAACGAAACGGCTACAATATTGTCCTGGATGTGAACAGCGGCTCTGTGCACAGTGTGGATGAGGTGGCCTATGAAATTATTGCCTTGTATGAGACCCATGACCGGGAGGAGATCGTCCGGATGATTCTGGAGCGTTTCGGAGATCGCCCGGATGTAACCGAGGCGGAGATCCGGGAAGTGTTTGATGACCTGGAGACCCTGCGGGAGAGGAACCAGCTTTTTACCGAGGATCCCTACGCCCCCTTAGCGCCGGAGTTTAAGAAGCGTCAGTCGGTGGTAAAGGCGGTCTGCCTTCATATTGCCCATGACTGTAACCTTACCTGCCGTTACTGCTTTGCAGAGGAGGGCGAATACCACGGAAAGCGCTCGCTGATGAGTTACGAAACAGGCAGGCAGGCCTTAGACTTCCTGCTTGCAAACTCCGGCGCCAGGCGTAACCTGGAGGTGGACTTCTTCGGAGGAGAACCGCTTTTGAACTTCGAAGTGGTAAAGCAGCTGGTGGCTTACGGGCGCAGCCAGGAGGAGGCTCACCATAAGAAATTCCGTTTTACCCTGACCACCAATGGCGTACTGTTAAATGACGAGGTCATTGATTTTTGCAACCGGGAAATGAGTAACGTGGTGCTAAGCCTGGACGGACGCCGGGAGGTCAATGACCGGATGCGGAGGAACCGCGGCGGCGAAGGCAGTTATGACCGGATTTTGCCGAGGTTTCAGAAGCTGGCCCAGTCCAGAGAACAGAAAGATTATTATGTGAGGGGAACCTATACCCGTTACAATACAGACTTCGCGCAGGATGTCCTGCACATGGCCGATCTGGGTTTCAAAGAGCTGTCCATCGAGCCGGTGGTGGCAGCTCCGAAGGAGGATTATGCGCTGCGGGAGGAGGATCTCCCGGAGCTTCTGTCGCAATATGACGATCTGGCAGAGGAGATGATCCGGCGGGAAAGAGAAGGAAAAGGCTTCCGCTTCTATCACTATACGCTGGATCTCACCGGCGGTCCCTGCGTGGTTAAGCGAATTTCCGGCTGCGGTGTCGGCATGGAATATCTGGCGGTTACACCGGAAGGAGACCTCTATCCCTGCCACCAGTTCGTGGGGGATGAGGCGTATCTGCTGGGGAATGTCTGGGACGGCATTGTCAAGGAAGAAGCCAGAGAGGAGTTCCGGACCTGCCATATCTATTCCCACCCCGAGTGCGGTGAATGCTTCGCGAGAATGTATTGCAGCGGCGGCTGTGCGGCCAATGCGTATCATACTACCGGGAGCGTCCACGGCGTGTATGGCTTTGGCTGTGAACTGCACCGGCGGCGGATTGAAAATGCCCTGATGATCCAGATAGCCCGCATGCAGACGCTTGACAAGCCGCCGGCAGAGTGATACGATGGGTGTGCTTCGCAGAAACACATGGGAAAATTAGGATAAATGGGAGGGACTGGCATGTCGTATCAGATTATCAGCGACGGGTCCTGTGATCTTGGAACCGAGACGGCGGCAGCGCGGCAGATACAAATCGTACCTTTTTACGTTGCCTTTGAAGAGGAACAGTATTTAAAAGAAATTGAGGAAATGCCCGTAAGGGACTTTTATCAGAAGATGGTCGAGGATTCCCGGCGTTTTCCGAAATCCTCCCTGCCGTCCGTTCAGGACTTTCTGGATACATTCACGCCCTGTCTGGAACAGGGTAAGGATGTGATCTGTATCTGCATCACCACGAAATTCAGCGGCTCTTACAATTCTGCGATGAATGCGGCACAGATGCTGGCAAATAAGTATCCGGACCGGAAGATCGCAGTGATTGACGCAATGGTGAATACGGTGCTCCAGGGACTTTTAGTGCTGGAGGCTGTCCGTATGCGGGACAATGGACTGGAGTTTGCAGAGACCGTCCGGCAGATTGAACGGATTCGGGAGAGCGGCCGGATCATTTTTACGATTGGAAGTATGGACTATCTGGTACACGGCGGCCGTGTGGGTAAGGTAAAGGGAGCAGCTGCCTCCACGCTGCGGATTCGTCCGATTATTGTATTAAAGGAAGGGGAGATTTTCTCCAGCGGAATCTCACGTAACCGGAAAAACTCTCTGCGGAAGGTGGTGGAGCAAGTCCGGAACCACCTGGAGAAGGAGGGCGCGCCGCTAAGCGATTATCGGCTGGTGGTGGGATATGGCTATGACCGGGAAGAGGCGGAAGCTTTTCGGGAGCAGCTGGCCGAGGTGTTAAGAGAGCTGGGAGATCCCGGTGAGCTGGGGCTTTGTCAGATCGGCGCGACGATTGGCGTGCATACGGGACCTCATCCTTTGGGAGTGGGTATTCTGAAGAAATACGATGTCTGACAGGCGAATGATGGATATTACAGATGATAATGGACGCAGCTCCGCCCACCTGACGGTGGGTTTTTGTATTTCTTTTATTGAGAATTTCGCTGTGTGACAGTGCCTATAAAGCAGTGAGTGAAAATTCAAACGGCAAAATAGGGTTGACAACATAGCACAGCGTGCTATAATGCTTTTGGATGGAAATAATTTGGGAATCAAAGTAACTTTTGATCGTACATCATTTAAAGAATATACCAATTAAGAGAGGCGATATGAGAGCAAGAATTATCGGAACCGGGAGTTATCTCCCGGAGCACTGCCTGACGAATGGCGATTTATCTAAAATGGTAGACACGAATGATACGTGGATTCAGGAACGGACCGGTATCCGGGAGAGAAGAATTACGGATCAGGGAACGACCTCTATGGCAGTGGAAGCGGCGAAGGCGGCTTTGGAAGATGCCGGTAAGACAGCCTCGGATCTGGATCTGATCCTGGTGGGAACCACGACGGCCGACTATGTGTTTCCCAGCGCGGCCTGCCAGGTACAGGCGGCTTTGGGAGCGGAACATGCGGCCTGTTTTGATATCAGCGCGGCTTGCTCCGGTTTTATTTTTGCGTTAAATACGGCACAGGCCTATATTGCTTCCGGAATGGCACAGACCATTCTGATCATCGGGGCGGAGACATTATCCAAGATCGTAGACTGGACCGACCGCAGTACCTGTATTCTCTTTGGAGACGGTGCCGGAGCGGCTGTGGTGCAGGCGGAAGAAACCGGTGTCCTGGCGGCGGACATGGGCTCCGACGGGGCGCGGGGCATGGTGCTTCCCTGTGAAGGGCGTCCGTTAAGAAATTCTCTGGTACAGAACCCCGGTGACGGCGGCTATATGCATATGGACGGTCAGGAAGTCTTTAAATTCGCCGTGCGTACGGTGCCGGAGAGCATTCAGAAGACGCTGGATTCGGCAGGGATCCGGCCGGACCAGGTGAAGCAGTATATTCTCCATCAGGCCAATCAACGGATTCTGGCGTCGGTGCGTAAGCATCTGAAGGTTCCGGAAGAGGTATTTGCTTCTAATATTGCCCGCTGCGGCAACACGGCGGCGGCCAGTGTGCCGATTCTGCTCGATGAGGTCAGCCGGAGCGGAAGCCTGCATTCGGGGGATATTATTGTATTGTCCGGCTTTGGAGCCGGTCTGACATGGGGCACTACGGTGCTTCAGTGGTAAATGGTATTTCATGCAAATGCATATTGAATACAAATTTTATTTAAAGGAGAACAAAGACATGTTAGAGAAAATGCAGGAATTAATTGCGGATCAGTTAGGAATCGGCGCAGACGCCGTGGAGCCGGAGAAGTCTTTAAAGGATGACCTGAACGCAGATTCTCTGGATCTGTTTGAGTTGGTAACCAATCTGGAAGATACCTACAGCATTGAGATTCCTTCCGAGGATCTGGAGAAATTGATAACCGTTCAGGATGTCATGGACTATCTGAAGGCCAAAGGCATCGAAGAGTAAATCCGGAAAGGGGCAGGAAAGCCATGAAAACAAGAGTAACCCAGGTGTTGGGAACTGAATACCCGATTATACAGGGCGCCATGGCACACATTGCCGAGCATCATTTAGCAGCAGCCGTTTCCCAGGCCGGAGGCCTGGGAATCATTGCCGCGGGCAACCAAAAAGCAGAGCAGGTGCGCGAAGAAATTCGCAGAGTTAAGGAAATGACAGATAAGCCCTTCGGGGTTAATATTATGCTGCTCAGCCAGCATGTGGAAGATATTGCGCAGCTGGTGGCGGAGGAGAAGGTTCCGGTCATTACTACCGGAGCCGGTAATCCTGAGAAGTACATGTCCCCCTGGAAAGAGGCCGGAATTAAGGTGATTCCGGTGGTAGCGTCGGTGGCCCTGGCCAGGAGAATGGAACGTTATGGTGCGGATGCAATCGTGGCCGAAGGCTGTGAAGCCGGCGGACATATAGGCGAATTAACCAGCATGACCCTGATTCCTCAGGTGGCGGACGCGGTGCAGATTCCGGTAATCGGAGCCGGTGGTGTCGGCGACGGCAGAGGAATGGCGGCGATGTTTCTGCTGGGTGCCGAGGGCGTTCAGATCGGAACCCGCTTCGTGGTTTCGACAGAATGCATCGTACATGATAATTATAAAAAGAAAATTTTATCCGCAAAGGATATTGACAGCGTTGTGACGGGCCGCACATGCGGACACCCGATTCGTTCTCTCCGGAACCAGCATAGCAGAGAATACCTGCAGAAAGAGAAGGAAAATGTGCCTTTTGAAGAGCTGGAGCTGTTTGCGCTGGGATCTCTGAAGAAGGCTGTGCAGGACGGCGACGTGGTAAATGGAAATGTGATGTCCGGCCAGATCGCCGGATTAATCCAAAAGGAGCAGAGCTGCCGGGAGATTATAGAAGAGCTGATGGCAGAGACGGCTGCTTTGTTAAAAGGAGCGGCGCTATGGGTAAGTTAGTATTTGTTTTTCCGGGTCAGGGAGCACAGAAGGCAGGAATGGGTAAGGATTTCTATGAGAATTCGACTCATTCCCAGGCGATTTTTGAGCAGGCTTCCGAGCTGCTGGGATTTCGTCTGGAAGAGCTTTGCTTCGAAGAAAATGACCGGCTGGATATTACCGAGTATACCCAGGCCGCGATGCTGACTACCAGCGCCGCGATGATGGGAGAAATCACTTCCCAGGGGGTTATGCCGGATTTGACGGCAGGTTTAAGCCTGGGAGAATATTGTGCGCTGACCGCCTGCGGCGCCATGTCCTTCCGCGATGCCGTGCAGGTGGTTCGTCAAAGAGGTATTTTGATGCAGGAGGCAGTTCCGGCAGGCCAGGGCGGCATGGCCGCCATTCTGGGGATGACGGGAGCGGCGATCGAAGCAGTACTCCAGTCGATCCAAGATGTCCAGATCGCCAATTATAACTGCCCCGGGCAGATTGTAATATCGGGGAAGACAGAAGCCGTGCGGACCGCTTGTGAGAAGCTAAAGGAAGCCGGCGCTAAGCGTGCCGTCCGGCTGAACGTCAGCGGGCCCTTTCATTCGGAAATGCTGAAGGAGGCAGGGGCGAAGCTGAGGGAGGTTCTGGCGCCGGTAGCCATTTCCGCGCCGGTGATTCCTTATGTTACGAATGTGACGGCAGAATTTGTGACGGACAGTGCTCCCATTAAGGATTTACTGGCCCGTCAGGTTAGCAGCTCCGTTCGCTGGGAACAAAGTGTGGAGCGGATGCTGGCGGAAGGCTGTACGCACTTTGTGGAGGTTGGTCCGGGGAAGACCTTGAGTGGTTTCATCCGTAAAATCTCGAAGGAAGCAGCCGTTTATAATGTAGAAAAGTGGGAAGACCTTGCAGGCTTGCGGGAATTTGCAGGCAGATAAACGTTTGGGAGGGAGAATCTATGCTCGGGAATAAAATCGCTGTTGTTACCGGCGCAGCCAGAGGAATCGGCCGTGCCATTGCGTTCGCGCTGGCCGCGGAGGGAGCGGTAGTTATTGTAAACTATAATGGCTCTGCAGCTAAGGCAGCGGAGGTAGTAAAGGAAATCACACAGGCAGGCGGAAAAGCGGAGAGCTTTGCCTGCAACGTAGCCGACGGCGCCGCGGTGGAGGGCCTTTTTACCGAAGTCCTGAAGAAATACGGACGTATTGATATTCTGGTGAACAACGCCGGAATTACGAAGGACGGCTTGCTGATGCGTATGACGGAAGACGATTTTACGCAGGTCATAGATATTAACCTGAAGGGTACGTTCCATTGTACCAAGGCAGCGGTGAAAGTTATGCTGAAGCAGCGTGCGGGACGGATCATTAATATTTCCTCCGTGTCCGGCGTTATCGGTAATGCAGGCCAGGCCAATTACAGTGCTTCGAAGGCAGGTGTGATTGGTTTAACCAAGTCTGTGGCCAGAGAGGTGGCCTCCAGGGGAATTACGGTTAATGCGGTAGCCCCCGGATTTATTGAAACGGAGATGACAGAGGTACTGCCGGAGAATGTGAAAACAGCCGTTACGGCACAGATTCCGCTGAAGCACTTCGGAAAGCCCGAGGACATTGCGGCAGCGGTGGCGTTTTTGGCATCGGACAGAGGCGGATATATCACCGGCCAAGTCATCTGCGTAGATGGCGGAATGGCCATGTAAGGAGAGCGCAGATATGAAGAGACGGGTAGTGATTACCGGCCTGGGGGCCATTACGCCAATCGGCAATAGTGTGGAGGAATTCTGGAATTCCCTGAAGTCCGGGGCAGTAGGAATCGGTGAAATAACGAAATTTGACACGACAGATTATAAGGCGAAGCTGGCGGCAGAGGTAAAGAACTTTGACGCCAAAGAGTATATGGATCCTAAGGCCGCCAAGCGGATGGAGGATTTCTGCCGCTTTGCGGTGGCAGCCGCGAAGGAAGCGCTGGAGGATTCCGGCCTGGATATGGCGAAGGAGGATCCTTTCCGGATCGGCGTAAGCGTCGGCTCCGGTATCGGCAGCCTGCAGGCGATGGAGAGGGAGCACCAGCGTCTGCTGTCCGGCGGTCCCAGGAGGGTAAACCCCATGCTGGTACCGCTGATGATCAGCAACATGGCGGCCGGCAACGTGGGGATCCAGTTTGGCTTAAAGGGCAAGTGCATCAATGTGGTAACCGCCTGTGCGACAGGCGCAAACTCCATCGGGGAAGCCTTCCGTACGATCCAGTACGGTGACGCCGATATGATGGCCGCCGGAGGCACGGAAGCGTCCATTACCCCGATTGGGATCGCCGGATTTTCCGCTCTGACGGCCTTGAGTACCAGTAACGATCCTAAACGGGCTTCCATCCCCTTTGACAAGGAGCGTTCCGGCTTTATTATGGGGGAAGGCGCCGGTGTGATTGTCCTGGAGGAGCTGGAGCACGCGCTGGCCAGAAACGCGAAGATCTATGCAGAGCTGGCAGGTTATGGCGCTACCTGCGATGCTTACCATATCACTTCCCCTGCGGAGGACGGCAGCGGCGCGGCGCGGGCGATGCTGGAGGCCATGAAGGACGCCGGTGTAACGCCGGAACAGGTAGACTACATCAACGCGCACGGTACCAGTACCCACCACAATGACCTGTTTGAGACCCGGGCGATCCGCCTCGCGCTGGGAGATGCGGCAGAGAAGGTTAAGATTAGCTCTACCAAGTCCATGATTGGCCATCTGCTGGGAGCGGCCGGCAGTGTCGAGCTGATTGCCTGCATTAAGTCCATCGAAGAAGGCTTCGTGCATGCGACGGCAGGATATCAGCTCCCCGATGAAGAGTGTGACCTGGATTATGTGGTAAACGGCGGTGTGCCAATGGAAGTAAACTGCTGCCTGTCGAACAATCTGGGCTTTGGCGGACATAATGCAACGCTTTGTGTCAAGAAATACGTAAAATAGGAGGACGCAATGGATTCAGAACAGATTTTAAAGTTAATTGAGGCTGTATCCGCCTCCCGGCTAACCGAATTCAAATACGAAGAAGGGGAGACCAAGCTGGTCTTAAAATGCGAGCAGGCCCCCATTTATATGATGCCGCAGAGCAGTGGCGATAACAGGTCTGTCTCAATGCCGGGAACATCGGCAGTATCGGGACCTGCCGCCGGAGAAGAAGCGGGGGAGGCGGCCGGACTTGATGCGGAGACGACGGTAAGCTCTCCGCTGGTGGGGACCTTCTACAGCGCCGCTTCCGAGGATGCAGAGCCTTTTGTGTCCGTAGGTGATACGGTGAAGAAGGGACAGGTGCTGGGTATCATTGAAACCATGAAGCTGATGAATGAAATTGAATGTGAACGAGACGGTGTTATTTCCGCAGTTTTGATTGAAAATGAACAAATCGTAGAGTATGGGCAGCCGTTGTTCCGGATTCGCTAAGGAGGTTTTTATGTCTTTGGGAGTTAGAGAAATCGAAAAAATCATTCCTCACCGCCATCCGTTTCTTCTGCTGGACCGGATCGACGAGCTGGAGCCGGGCGTTCGGGCGGTCGGCGTCAAAAGCGTTACCTTTCATGAGGATTTTTTCGCCGGACATTTTCCCGATGAACCTGTAATGCCGGGTGTTCTGATCATCGAAGCACTGGCTCAGGTAGGGGCTGTAATTATTCTGAGCATGGATGGCAATAAGGGTAAAACCGCATTTTTTGGTAACCTGGATAAGGTGAAGTTTCGAAGGAAGGTAGTACCCGGCGATACCCTGCGCCTGGAATGTGAAATTATCCGGACAAAGGGTCCGGTAGGAGTCGGAAAAGCTACCGCTACCGTAGACGGTAAGGCAGCGGTAGCGGCAGAGATGACGTTTATTGTTTCTTAGGAAATACCTTTTAAGAAAGAGGCTTGTATGTTTCAGAAAATTTTGATTGCAAACCGGGGAGAAATTGCCGTACGCATTATCCGTGCCTGCAGAGAGATGGGGATCCGTACTGTGGCTGTGTATTCTGAGGCCGACCGTGAGGCCCTTCATACGATGCTGGCCGACGAAGCCATCTGCATTGGTCCCGCGCCTTCCTCCGAAAGTTATTTAAATATGGAACGGATTCTCAGTGCAACCATTGTGATGGCTGCCGATGCCATCCATCCCGGCTTTGGTTTTCTGTCGGAGAACAGCAAGTTTGCTGAAATCTGCGAGAAGTGCCATGTCAAGTTCATCGGACCGGGCAGCAGCGTGATTGCAAAGATGGGCAATAAAGCAGAAGCCCGTAACACGATGGCGGCCGCCGGAGTTCCGGTCGTACCCGGCAGCAAGGAACCGCTGCTGCATGCGGCGGAAGCGAAGCTGGCAGCAGCGAGCGTAGGTTATCCGATCATGATTAAGGCGGCTTCCGGCGGAGGCGGCAGAGGCATGCGGGTGGCTCGTACGCCGGAGGAATTGGAAAGCCAGTTCTTGACCGCGCAGCGGGAGGCGGAGAAGGGCTTTTCTGATCCCACCATGTATATGGAACGCTTTGTAGAGAACCCCCGCCATATTGAATTCCAGATTCTGGCGGATTCTCATGGAAATGTAATTCACCTGGGAGAGCGGGATTGCTCCGTGCAGCGCCGCCACCAGAAAATGATTGAAGAATCTCCCAGCCCGGCATTGACGCCTGCGGTCCGTCAGGCGATGGGAGAGGCCGCGGTGAAGGCGGCAAAGGCCGTCGGCTATGAAAATGCAGGAACGATTGAGTTCCTGTTTGACAAGGATCAAAATTTTTATTTTATGGAAATGAATACAAGAATCCAGGTAGAGCATCCGGTAACGGAAGCAGTGACCGGCCTGGATCTGATTAAAGAGCAGATCCGTATTGCTGCCGGGGAACCTCTGCGGCTGACCCAGGAGGAGGTGCGGTTTCAGGGACATGCGCTGGAATGCCGGATCAATGCAGAGAATCCCCAGCGGAATTTCATGCCTTGTCCCGGCGTGGTAGAGGATTTACATTTTCCGGGAGGCCATGGAATCCGGGTGGACAGTGCCGTCTATAGCGGATACCGGATCCCAGCCAATTATGATTCGATGATTGCCAAGCTTATTGTCTACGGAGAAGACCGGGAGACGGCTATCGCTAAGATGGAAAGCGCGCTGGATGAAATGGTGATCGAAGGAGTGGCGACGAATCAGGAATATCAGCTGCGGATTTTGGAACATCCGGTATTCCGGGAAGGATGTCAGGATACCTCCTTTATCGAGAAGTACTTGACGGAGTAAGAAAACCAGAAATGAGGTGCGGGCATGATGAAGAGATCTTTGCGTAAAACCCCTTCTAATACCAATATCAAAAAGGAAAAGGCAGACACTCCGTCTACGGAGATCCCTCAGGACCTCTGGACGAAGTGTGTACACTGCGGAGGTACGATTTACCGGCCGGATGTTAAGTCGAATTATTACATCTGCCCGAAGTGCAAGGGGTATTTCCGCCTGAAGGCCTTCCAGCGGATTCGGATGACCGTGGATAAGGACAGCTTTATTCCCTGGGACGCGGATCTGAAGACGAAGAATCCTCTGCAGTTTACCGGCTATCTGCGGAAGCTGGAGGAGACAAAGGAGAAAACCGGCCTGGATGAAGCCGTAATCACCGGCGAAGCGGAGATTGACGGTCACCGGACGGTGCTTGGTGTCTGTGATGCCCGTTTTCTGATGGGAAGCATGGGAGAAGTGGTGGGAGAGAAAATTACCCGGGCCGTGGAACGCGCCACCAAGGATCGTCTGCCGGTGATTCTGTTCTGCTGCTCCGGCGGTGCCAGGATGCAGGAGGGAATTGTGTCCCTGATGCAGATGGCGAAGACCTCAGCTGCCCTGAAACGCCACAGCGACGCAGGCCTCCTCTATGTTACGGTCTTAACGGATCCTACTACGGGAGGCGTGACGGCCAGCTTTGCCATGTTAGGCGATGTTATTCTGGCGGAGCCGGGAGCGCTGATCGGCTTTGCAGGCCCTCGCGTCATTGAGCAGACCATTAAGCAAAAACTGCCGGAGGGCTTCCAGCGTGCGGAATTTCTGCTGGAGCACGGCTTTATTGACCAGATTGTAGAACGCCAGGAGATACGGAATACACTGGCACAGATTTTGGCAATGCATGAAAAATCTCCGGCTGAGGCAGCCGCTTGCACCAGGGAGAAAAATGCAGAGACGGCAGTGAAGGCGCCTTCCCGTCACTGCGGGGAGATACCTGCCTGGGAAATTGTGGAGCGTTCCCGCCAGACAGACCGCTTGACGGCATGGGACTATATGCAGGGAATTTTTACCGGTTTCCAGGAGTTTCATGGAGACCGGTACTATCAGGATGATGGCGCGGTAATCGGCGGTATTGCCTGGTTCCAGGGAAGGCCGGTGACGGTAATCGGCCAGCAGAAGGGCCGGAATCTGAAGGATAATCTGAAGCGGAATTTCGGGATGCCTTCGCCGGACGGATACCGGAAGGCACTTCGTCTGATGAAGCAGGCGGAGAAATTCGGACGTCCGATTATCTGCTTTGTGGATACGCCGGGTGCTTTCTGTGGCCTGGAGGCCGAAGAGAGAGGCCAGGGACGTGCGATTGCGGATAACTTGTTCACCATGTCTTCTCTTAAGGTGCCGGTGCTTTCTCTGGTAATTGGGGAAGGCGGCAGCGGCGGAGCGCTGGCAATGGCAGTGGCCGATGAAGTCTGGATGATGGAGAATGCCATTTATTCGATTCTGTCTCCGGAAGGCTTTGCATCCATTCTCTGGAAGGACAGCAAGCGTGCCGGCGAGGCATCTGCCGTTATGAAGATCACGGCGGACGATCTGTTATCCCTGGGAATCATTGAGAAAGTGATTCCGGAAGCAGAATCGGCCAGCCAGAATAATGTGACAGAGCTTTGCGGGATCATTGAGGAAGAAATCGCCGGATTCCTTTCCCGGTATGAAGCCCTGCCGCCGGAGGAATTGGCAGAGCGCCGTTATCAGCGGTTCCGCAAAATGTAGAGAGGGTAATGGGATGAACTTTAAGCCTTTAAAAATTGGTAATTTAACAGCAAAAATCCCACTGATACAGGGGGGAATGGGCGTTGGTATCAGCTTGTCCGGCCTGGCGGGAGCCGTGGCAAAGGAAGGCGGCATCGGTCTGATTTCCACAGCGCAGATTGGATTTCGCCGGAAGGATTTTAACCAGCATCCGATTGAGGCGAATCTGGAGGCCATTCCGGAAGAACTGGAGAAAGCAAGAAAGATTGCGCCGGGTGGAATCATTGGCTTTAATATTATGGTAGCGACGAAACGCTACGAAGAATATGTAAAGGCGGCGGTAAAGGCCGGTGCGGATCTGATTGTATCCGGTGCCGGTCTGCCGGTAGATTTACCGGCCTATGTCCGGGGATTTCAGACCAAGCTGGCACCGATCGTTTCTTCCCTGAAGGCTGCGGCATTGGTCTGCAAGCTTTGGGACCGCCGCTATCAGACCGCACCGGATCTGGTAGTCATTGAAGGACCTCAGGCCGGCGGACATCTGGGTTTTTCCCATGAGGATGCGGAGCATCTCTCTCAGGCAGAATTCGAGGATGAAATCCGAAAGATTCAGGATGTGGTTAAGACCTATGAGGAAAAGTACGAGAAGGGCATCCCTGTGGTAGTGGCCGGAGGCATCTATGGCCGGGAGGACGTACGCCATGCATTAGAGGATCTTGACGCAGACGGCGTACAGATCGGGACACGCTTCGTCACGACGGAGGAATGCGATGCACCGATGGCCTTTAAACAGGCCTACCTGGATGCTTCGGAGGAAGATATTATTGTAACGAAGAGCCCGGTCGGAATGCCGGGACGGGCGCTTCGGAATAATTTCCTGAAGGAAGTGGCTCTTGAGCGGAAGAAGCCGGGCCGTTGCCGTCAGTGTCTGGAGAAATGCAAGCGGGAGGAAATTCCCTACTGTATTACCGATGCATTGCTGAACTCGGCAAATGGTAATACCGATCAGGGACTGGTTTTTTGTGGGGGAAAAGCATATCGTACGGATAAAATTGAAAAAGTAACCGACGTGGTAGCCGAGCTGTTTGGTCTCTGCGGCCCTCAGACATAAAGTGAAACTTAGTGCAGACGGCGCAGGAATCTCAGAAAGGAGGCCCCATGGAGAGCAGTTACGAAACCCTCAATGATATTTTGGTAATTCTGTTTAATGAAATTATGGATATTGAACAGAACGCGATTATCACCGATGAGTTTCGGGATATTACGAATAATGACATGCATGTGATTGAAGCGGTGGGAATCGAGGAACCGAAGAATATGTCCACGATTGCTAAGCGCCTGTCCATCACCATGGGAACTTTGACGATTTCCATGAATAATCTAGTGAAAAAAGGCTACGCCATGCGGATCCGCAGTGAAGAGGACCGCAGGGTGGTCTACATCCGTCTGACGGAGAAAGGCCAGCGGGCCTACCGTCATCACGCGCAGTTTCACCATGAGATGATCGAGGCGGTGGTGCGGAATCTGGACAATGAGGAGAAGGGAATCCTGATTAAATCGCTGGTACGCCTGAAGAAGTTCTTCCTGGAATATAAAAAAGATCATACCCTCCTTTGACCGTGCAGTACATGGTCAAAGGAGGGTATGAAGCGCTTTCTACGCAGCCTGTTCAAACTGGCTGTTATAAAGCTCGGCGTAGAACCCTCCCTTCTTAAGGAGTGCTTCATGGGTTCCGCTCTCAATGATACCGCCGTCCTTCATGACCAGGATAAGATCGGCATTTTTAATCGTGGAGAGCCGGTGAGCGATGATAAAGGAAGTACGTCCTTTCATCAGTTCATCCATGGCATTTTGGATCTGAAGTTCTGTCCGTGTGTCTACAGAGCTGGTGGCTTCGTCGAGGATCAGCATAGGCCGGTCGGCAATCATGGCACGGGCAATAGTAAGCTGCTGCTTCTGCCCGGCGGACAGGTTCACCTGATCATTCAAAACCGTGTCATAACCGTGAGGCAGTGTACGTATAAAATGGTGAAGCCCAACGGCTTTGCAGGCAGCTGTGACCGTTTCATCCGAGACATTTTCTGTTGAATACACCAGGTTCTCCCGGACGGTTCCCTCGAAGAGCCAGGTGTCTTGGAGGACCATACAAAATTGCGCGTGCACATCCTCGCGCCGCAGTTCGCTGATGGGAATCCCATCGATAACAATTTGGCCGCGCTGTATTTCATGGAAGCGCATAAGTAGGTTCACCATGGTGGTTTTGCCTGCACCGGTAGGCCCGACAATGGCGATCTTTTGCCCAGGCTTCGCTTTGGCAGAAAAATCATTAATTACGATCTTATTCGAATCCTCATATCCAAACTGAACATGGTTAAATTCTACATTCCCCTGTGCTTTCTCGAAGCGGAATTCTTTATCGCTTTCATCTGCCATTTCTTCGGCTTCCAGGAATTCGAAGACACGTTCACTGGCGGCAGCAGTGGATTGCAGGGACTGCGCTGCCTGGGCAATCTGTGTCAGAGGCTGTGTAAAATAGCGGACATACATCATAAATGCTACAATCACGCCGAAGGAAATCGTGCCGTTCATCACCAGCATAGCGCCGGCCACACAGACAGCCACATAGCCGAAATTGCCGATGAAGGACATAATGGGCATCATCAGGCCGGAAAGGCACTGTGCCCGGAAGCCGCTGTCACGCATATTGCAGTTCATTTCGTGGAAGGTTTTTTTCGCAGCCGCTTCGCCGTTATATGCTTTAACGACGGTATGCCCGGCATAGATTTCCTCAATGTGTCCGTTGATTTCCCCCAGGTGCTGCTGCTGGCGCGTGAAGTATTTCTGTGACCGGCCCATAATCACCATCATCAGTCCAAAGCCGATGAGGGACGCCGCCACTGCTGTGAAGGTCATGATGACATTAGTCGTGAGCATCATGATCAGGGAGCCGGCCAGAAGTGTTATGGCAGAGACCAGATTGCCGACACTTTGGTTGAGAGACTGCCCGATGGTATCTACGTCATTGGTGACCCGGGACAGGACATCGCCGGTAGTCGTCCGGTTATAATAGGATATGGGCAGGCGGTTGATTTTCCCCGAGATATTGCTTCGCAGGCTTTTGCAGACCTTCTGTGTAACCGTTGCCATCACGACCCCCTGAATCAGGGAGAGGATGGTGCTGATACCATAAATTATAACAAGTGTAATGCCAATCCCCGCGACTGCTGACAGATCAATGCCGGTCATTAAACCGTTTTGGACCAGGTCGGTGAGTTCCGAAAGCTTATCCGGGCCGACCAGCGTCAGTACGGTGCCGCCTGCCGCGCAGAGGAGGGCGACGATCATGACCACCAAATATTTCTTACAGTACTGCAGCAGCTTTCTCCAGGTAGCCTTAAAATCCTTTGCTTTTTCGCCGCCGCCCATTCCGGGGCCGGGAGGGCCCATTTCTTTTCTCTGCCGCTTATGCTGACCGAGTTTATATTCAGCTCTTGCCATTATGCCAGTTCCTCCTTTGATAATTGTGAGTATGCGATTTGCTGATAGACTTCGCAGTCTCTCATGAGCTCTTCGTGGGTTCCGATGCCGACCACGATTCCCTCATCCAGGACAATAATCCGATCTGCATCCCGGATTGTGCCAATACGCTGTGCGACGATCAGTTTGGTCGATTCAGCACAATCTTTCTTTAACGCATTCCGCAGCTTCCGGTCAGTCTGATAATCCAGCGCAGAGAAGGAATCGTCGAAGAGGAAGATTTCAGGGCGGCGGCAGATTGCCCTGGCAATAGAGAGACGCTGCTTTTGCCCGCCCGAGAGGTTGGTACCTCCCTGGGCGACAAAGCCATCATAGCCCTCCTCCATGCTTTCCACGAAGTCGGAGGCTTGCGCGGTATATACCGCATCCACGATGTCGGATTCCAGGAAGCTGTCTTTACCATTGTCGCCATAGGCAATATTCGATTTGATTGTGCCTCCAAACAGGGTAGCTTTCTGTGAAACATAACCAATCTTGTTATGCAAAGCGTATTGCGTATACTCTTTGACGTTGATGCCATCCACCAGGACTTCTCCCTCAGAGGCATCATAAAAACGTGGCACCAGGTTAACCACAGTACTCTTACCGCAGCCTGTGGATCCGATCAACGCGACGGTCTCGCCCTTGTGAGCCGTAAAACTGACATCTCGTATTACATATTCTTCCGCATCGGGATATTTGAAGCTTACATTCCGGAACTCCACCTCACCCTGAGACGTCGTGGAGGTGTCGGACATATGGCCATCCCGGATCGTCGGCTCTGTTTCCAGTACCTCCAGAATTCTTTTGGCAGAGACAGATGCCCGAGGCAGCAGGATGAAGATCATAACCAGCATCATGAAGGCCATTACGACCTGCATGGCATAGGAGGAAAAGACCACCATATCGGAAAACAATGTCATTTTCGCCATCATGCCGGCGCCTTGGATCAGCACGGCACCGATCCAGTAAATCCCCAGGGACAGGCCGCTCATAACCAGCTGAATGCCTGGCATCAGGAAGGCCATAACCCGGTTGAAATAGAGGTTTGTGCCGGTAAGTTCGGTGTTGGCGGTTTCAAACTTTTCTTCCTGATAACTTTCTGCGTTATAGGCTCTAACGACACGCAGGCCGGTAAGATTTTCTCTGGTAACGTGGTTCAGGTTATCGGTGAGCTTCTGCAGCTTCTTCATCTTCGGCAGGGAGAGGGCGATGCAGATGCCGACGATGATGACTAGCACGAGGATGGCAACACCGGTGGACAAGGTCCACTGCCAGCTTTTACCGGAGATCTTCACGATCGCCCATACCGCGAGGATCGGCGCCTTGATGAGGGCCTGTAAACCCATTACAATCAGGCTTTGTACCTGGGTGACATCATTGGTGGAGCGGGTGATCAGGCTGGCCGTCGAAAATCCGCCGATTTCCTCCAGGGAGAAAGACTGCACTTTATCGAACAAAAGCTCCCGCAATCTTGCCGCGAAATTGGTTGCGATCTTGGCCGCAAGAACCGCAACCATTATGGATGCGGCCAGGCTGCCGAGGGCACATGCCAGCATCATGCCGCCGCAGGATAAGATTTCGCCCATAGAGCTGCCATCCGCCTGCACGAGCATTGTGATTTCACTCATATAGTCCGGAAGCTTCAGGTCAAGCCATACCTGCACCACTATGAACAAAAGGCTAACTCCGGCACATAGCCATTCTTTTTTCGTTAGATGTTTAAATAATTTAAGCATATTTAAGGACTCCTTCCTTTTATGAAAGTATCATACAAAGGAAAGCTAAACTGAAACGAAACAAAAACCGCCGTAAAAAATTACGACGGTTCTTGCTTTACCATACTTTTTACTGAGGCAACACTACGGAGAAGATGGTTTCTCCGGATGCACTCATCACGGATATGCTGCCCTTGTGAAGCTCGGTGATCCGGCGGGCAATAGACAGTCCGACTCCGGTTCCTTCAGAGGAGTGGGAGGTATCACCCTGCCAGTATTTATTGAAAATATGTTTCTGATCTTTTGCGCTGATTTCCAGTCCGCTATTTTTAATGGATACGGTCAGTACGCCGGATGCCTGTGAAATAGAGATGCCGACTTCACCGTGTTCCGGTGAGAACTTAATCGAATTATCCAGGATATTAATCCATATCTGCTTTAGCAATTCTTCATTCGCATGGATTTCGTATTCATCGAAATCAGCGAGCATCCGGAGGTTTTTCTGAGACCACTTATTTTCCAGCAGCAGAATACAGTCGCGAACTTGTTCGGAAAGGTTAAAATAGGTAACTTCCGTGAGAATACTCTGGTTTTCCACCTTTGTGAGGTTCAGAATATTGGTGGCCATCTCGGAGAGACGGGTGGATTCTTCTACGATAATACCCAGATATTCCTGCTGCCGGTCCGAGAGCTTTTCCTTCTGGAGCAGTTTGGCAAAACCCCGGATCGAAACAATCGGCGTCTTAAACTCATGGGAAAAATTATTTACAAAATCAGAGCGAAGCATTTCCGTGTTCTGAAGCTCATCAGCGAGAAGGTTAAAGCTTTCGGATAAATCCCGTGTAACAGGATGCGGGCCCAGATCCAGTCTGGCCCCGTAATCGCCGGCGGCTAACCGGTTCAGCCCGGTGATCAGTCTGTTCACCGGCTTAAGCGGAATACCGCTGATGATGGTCGCGATAATGGTTCCGGTCACAATACTGGTAAGGGAGAAGATCAGGATCGGCAGCGGCATCCCAGATTCGCTGATGTCCCCCAGTACACCGATCTGGTCCAGCAGGTAGACAACACCGCCCACCAGAATCATGGTAATAACAAGAATGCTGAATACAATGATGGTAAAGACCAGTGTAAGCGCAGCGCGAGGTGGTACTTTCGCTTTTGGTTCTTTCATACCTTTTTCACCGCCCTATATCCGAGTCCCCGTACGGACTCTAATTCAAATTCCGGCCATCCCTCGAACCGCTTGCGCAGCCGCCCGATATGAACCGTGACCGTTTCCCATCCACTGTCGCTGTCCACGCCCCAGATCTCGTCCATGAGCTTAATGCGCGTAAAGATCTTGCCGGGATAGGAAAGCAGCATGTAGAGGAGCTGAAATTCCTTCTGGGGCAGTATTTGCGTTTCGTCCTTCCTTGTAACCGTCAGGGAATCGTAATCAAGTGTCACATCTCCAAGGACGATTTTGCGTTCATAGGCAATCTTGGCACGGCGCAAAAGTGCTTTGATCCGCAGGAGCATTTCTTCCTCGTCCACGGGCTTGGTCATGAAATCGTCGATGCCCATACGGAAGCCTTGCTTGCGGTCAGCGGGGAGCTGCTTAGCGGATACCATCAGAATCGGCAGTTCGTTCCGGACGCTTCGGAGTGTCCGGGTAAATTCATAACCGTCCATTTTGGGCATCATGATATCCAGCACCACGAGGTCAATGTGCTCTGTATCCATGACCTCCAGTGCTTCTTCCCCATCTCCGGCGGTGAACACCGTATAGTATTCGGACTCCAATACGGCCCGCATCAGCCGGCGTGTGTTCTTATCATCATCCACTACTAGAATATGAAACATTTCGGATCACCTCATCAAGAAGGATACACCACAAACCTAAACTTAATCGAAACCAGTGTACTGTAGCGCTCATCCCCTATGGATATCCTAAAGGGGTTTGAGGGAAATTTCAAGTAAAATGTTAAGGAATGGAAATAATCCGTCCAATGGAGGGACAGGGGAGGCGAAAAAGTGCTTGCATTACAGAGGGGGGCATGTTATGGTAGTACCTGTCAATTGAATAGCAGCCAAGGGGAGTCCGTGCGGCGGGCTGAGAGGAAATAATGATTTCGACCCTGATACCTGATTTGGATCATGCCAACGTAGGAATGTGCGGAGAAGAGGCTCCTGTTTTTAGGGAGCGGAGTAAAACGTAAAGATCAGGTAGAAATGCCTGGTTTTTTTTATAGGAAAGTAGGATGACCGCTGCGGACTTTAGGGTAGGAGAGAGAACATGAAAACGGCGTTAGAATTCAAAGATGTAACCTTTCAATATGAGGAGGATGGAGCTCCGATGTTCCAGGGGCTTTCGTTCGCGGTGGAGCAGGGTGAATTTATCTCACTGATTGGGGCCAGTGGATGCGGTAAGAGTACGGTGTTTCGATTGATTAACCGGTTAGAAACGCCATCGGAAGGACAGATTCTGGCTTTGGGAGAGGATATCCGCACCTGCCCTGCCCGCTGCGGCTTTATGCCGCAGAAGGATTTGCTGATGCCATGGCGGACGGTAGGAGAGAACCTCCAGCTGCCCCTGGAGCTTCAGCGGGTTCCCCGGGAGGAACGGCGGAGGCTGGCGGAACAGATGCTGGCGGAGGTGGGTCTGCCGGATACTGCCGGCCGCTATCCAAGGGAATTGTCCGGCGGCATGCGTCAGAGAGTTTCCTTTGCCAGAACCCTAATGACCGGAAGTGAGCTTCTGCTGTTGGACGAGCCTTTTGGCGCGTTGGATTATCTGACCAGGGTGTCGCTTCAGGAATGGCTGTCGGAGCAGTGGCCAAAACGCCAGGCGACGGTACTTTTTGTGACGCATGATGTGGAAGAGGCATTATTTCTATCTACCAGAATCCTGGTGTTAAAAGGACATCCGGTGCGGCAGATGGAGAGTATTTCGGTGCCGCTTCCCTTTCCGCGTACCCGGAAGATGCTGGATCAGCCGGAGGTAACTGCATTAAAGGCGCGGCTGATGGAAGGGCTGCGCCAAGGGGAGGTGGTATTGTGAAACATAAGAGAGAGAAATCTGCTAAGAAGCTTAGCTGGTTGGTTTTGCTGGGCCTTCTGCTGCTTTGGCAGGTGGGAGCCATGATAATCGGTGCGGCTTACATACTTCCATCCCCTGTGCAGGTCTTTATCCGGCTATGGGAGCTGCGGGAACCCCTTCTAATGCTGCACCTGCCTTTTACTATGGGGATTACGCTGCTGGGATTGTTGATTTCGCTGGTGCTGGGAATTCTGCTGGCGGTCTGGATGGATCAGAGTCCTGCTGCGGAAGGGGCCTTGTATCCAGTAATTGTAGCCTCTCAGACGATTCCTACCACCGCCATTGCACCATTGTTTGTGCTGTGGTTTGGTTATGGAATCTGGAGTAAGGTACTGGTGGCGGTACTGATGACTTTTTTCCCGATTACCATTACCGTTCACGATGCCTTGCGCTCCGTTAAGCGTGAGATGGAGGAATACCTGCTGACCTGCGGTGCGGGAAAATGGGATGTCTTCCGGAAGCTGAAGGTTCCATCGGCTCTGCCGGCCTTGTTCTCGGCCATTCGCATGGCGATTCCGATCAGCGTGATTGGAGCGGCGATTGGGGAGTGGCTGGGAGGACAGAAGGGGCTTGGATACTTTAGCAAACGGATGATGACCCAGCTGGATGGTGCCGGAGTATTCGCGCCGATCGTATTATTGTCTGCGGTGGCAATGCTGGCGGTGTGGATTGCCGGCAGAATAGAGAAACGCCTGGTGACCTGGCGGAAGGAATTATAAGCAAGGGAAGAGGAGAAGAGAAATGCGTAAAAGGATTGGAATTTTGTGGATGGCCATACTGCTGGCAGCTGCCGGCTGTGGAAAAGTGGCAGGGGATGAGGCCGGGGCGACGGCCATAGGAGAATCTGGAATGAAGACGGAGCTGGAGAAAGTGTCTCTTGTGCTGGACTGGTACCCAAATGCAGTTCACCAGGTATTTTATGCAGGCATGGAGAAGGGCTTCTATGAGGAAGAAGGTATTCGCCTGGAGATTCTTTTTCCCAGCGGAACCAGCGACGGATTGTCTATGCCGGCAGTTGGAGCAGCGGATCTGGGCTTATATTATATGCACGACGTGATTATGGCGGCGGCGGATCAGGATGTTCCGGTTAAGACCATCGGAACGCTGGTACAGGCCCCCCTGGCAGTGGTGATGTCTCTTGGCGGCCAGGAGATCTACACCCCGGCAGATCTGGAGGGGAAGACATTGGGCCATGAGGGGTCAGCCTTAAGTGAAGCCAAAATCCAGGCAATGCTGGATTGCGTAAAGGTAAGCGGCGATCAGGTGGCCGCTGTGGATGTGGGTTTTGATCTAATGTCTTCCATGACTACCGGACAGGTGGATGCGACGATCGGCTGCCTGATTAATCATGAGGTACCGCAGCTGGAGGAGGAAGGCTTCCCGGTAAATTACTTTTTAGTGACCGAATACGGGATTCCCGACTACTATGAACTGGTATTTGTGATCGGAGAAGAGCAGCTGTTGGAGAACCCGGAGAAGTATGAGCGCTTTCTGCGGGCTACGAACAAAGCCTATGAATATATGGCGGAGAATCCGGAAGAAGCTCTGCAGATCCTGCTCCAGAACCAGAATGCGGAGAACTTTCCCCTAAGTGAAACCGTGGAGGAAAAGAGCAGCGCTTACCTGGCAGCCGTTTATGCGGCGGAAGGACATTCCTTCCTGGATCAGGATAAAGCGGTCTGGGAGGAAAACATTCAATGGATGAAAGAGAGGGGACTGATTAAGGGCGAGATCACGGCAGACGAGATTGTGGCGGAGCTGGACTGGATAAGATAGAAGGATCAATGAAAATGTTGCGTTTCCTGAAGTACTATGCTATAATCCGTTATGTCTATGAAAGAATAGGGCTTTTATTCAAGGAAACGAAAAAGTGAGGATGAGTGTATGAAAAAAATGAGTAAACTGCTGTCCCTGCTGCTGGCATTCAGCATGTGCCTGTCGCTGGCGGCCTGCGGATCCGGCACGGACACGACTACCACGGCACCGGACACGACACCTGCTGCGGAAACAGCCACGACCGAAGCAGAAACAGAAGCGGACACGACCGAAGCGGAAGGGCAGTACCCGGTAACCCTGACCGACCATGCAGGCCGGAGTGTGACGATCGAGGCACAGCCGGAGAAAATCGTCAGTGGCTATTATATTTCCTCGACCCTGCTGATCAGCCTGGGGCTGGAGGATAAGATGATCGGCATTGAGACCAATGCAAAATCCCGCAGCATCTATGCTTTAGCAGCACCGCAGCTGCTGGAACTGCCCGGCGTAGGCACGGCAAAGGAATTTGACATAGAAGGCTGTGCGGCACTGAATCCCGACCTGGTAATCGTTCCCCTAAAGGCGAAGGACGCTGCGGCTACACTGGAAGAGCTGGGCATCACGGTTCTCGTCATTAACCCGGAGAACGACCAGCTGCTGGCCGAGACCATCGCGATGATCGGTACGGCTGCCGGTGTGACGGATGAATTCACGGCACTTCAGGCTTATATCGACGATAAGAACACGGAGCTGGCGGCGCTGGTACAGGAGCTGGACAAGCCCACCATATACCTGGGCGGAAACAGCGCTTTCTTAAGTACCTCGGGAGCTCAGATGTACCAGAATACCCTGATTGAAAATGCGGGCGGCACCAACGCGGCTGCGGAGCTGACCGATACTTACTGGGCCGAAGTCTCCTATGAACAGCTGCTGGCTTGGAATCCGGAGTATATTATCCTTGCTCCGGCGGCAGAATATACCATTGAAAGTGTCTTGTCCGACCCGAAGCTGGCCGACCTGACGGCGATTCAGGAAGGCAAGGTTTACCAGATGCCGAACACTCTGGAATCCTGGGATTCTCCGATTCCGGCCTCAATTCTGGGCAGCCTGTGGCTGGCCAGTGTGCTCCATGGTGATGTATATGGACAAGAAACCTTTGAAGCAGATGTGACACGCTTCTATCAGAGCTTTTACGATGTGACGGTAGATCCGGCACAATTACAATAGGGACGAACATGAAAAAGCGAACCTTGACATTTTACACGGTGACCCTCCTGCTACTGGGGGTCACCTTTCTCATATCTCTGATGATTGGAAAATATCCGGTGACACCGGCCATGCTGTTTCGTGATGAAAATGCGATGGCGGTGCGGGTCTTTTGGACACTGCGGCTGCCACGGGTGCTGATGGCTTTCGTGGCTGGTTTTGCGTTATCCTTTGCCGGCAGTATTTACCAGACGCTGTTCCGGAACCCTTTGGCTGCTCCGGATATCATCGGTGTGTCCTCGGGAGCCAGTGCCGGAGCGGCAGTGGGAATCCTGTTTATGGGGGGCAGTATGTGGGCGGTTATGGGTTCGTCGTTTCTCGGTGGTTTTCTGGCCGTTCTGCTGGCGTTAGGCTTGACCCGGATTGCAGCCGGCCGCCAGATTGCCACCTTTGTGCTGGCCGGTGTGGCCATTAATGCCATTAGCCAAGCGATCCTGATGCTGCTGAAGCTGAGCGCGGACCCGGAGAAACAGCTGGCCAGCATTGAATATTGGACGATGGGGAGTTTTGCCTCCATCACGGATACGAAGCTGCTGACAATCCTGCCTTTTGCGGCAGTGGCTGTGCTGGGGCTGGTATTGCTGCGCCGGCAGATTTCGCTGCTGGCGATGGACAGCGAATATGTGACCATGCTGGGCGTGCCGGTGGCCTCCATGCGGCGCCTGATTCTGCTGCTGGCGACGCTGCTGGTGGCCAGTGTGGTCTGTGTCACCGGTCTGATCTATTTCATCGGTCTGATTGCCCCTCACCTGGCCAGGCTGATGCTAAAGAGCAACCGCTTCTCGACGATGCTCTACAGCGGCCTGCTGGGCAGCCTGATTCTGCTAGTGGCGGACTGTGTGGCCCGCGGTTTCACCATCGGGGAAGTCCCGGTCAGCGTAGTAACCTCCCTTATCGGGGCGCCCTTTCTCATTTACCTGATCTGCCGAAAGGAGAAAATCGCATGAGGAATATTTTAGAAGTAAAAGATTTCTCCGCCGGCTATGGGAAGCAGGAGGTTGTAAAGGGGTTGTGTTTTACTCTGGAGGAAGGGACGTTAACCGGCTTGCTGGGCGCCAATGGCAGCGGTAAAACGACGCTGATTAAGGCGTTGTGCGGCTTGATTTCTTCGGAAGGGGACTGCCGGATCAAGGGGACGGACCCCCGCAGCGTGAAGCCCCGGAAACGGGCCGGATTGATCGGCTATATTCCTCAGGGAGGCGGAATCTCTTTTTCGATTCCGGTGATGGATGTGGTGCTGATGGGATTTAATCCGGTGCTGGGAGTCTTGGAGCAGCCGGGGCCGGCGCACCGCAGGCGGGCGTTGGAAGCGCTGGCACAGGTTGGGCTGCAGGAACGGGCGGAAGCGGATTTTCTAACTTTAAGCGGCGGTCAGCAACAGCTGGTGATTCTGGCTTGTGCAATGGTGCAGGACACCTCCCTGCTGCTGTTCGACGAACCGAACAGTGCGCTGGACTTTAACAATCATCATGAAACGATGTCGCGGATCCGCAAAATGACCCGGAGAGAAGGCGTGGCAGGTCTGATTTGTCTGCACGATATTAATTTTGCGCTGCAATACTGTGACCGGCTGCTGTTCCTGAAGGAGGGCGGGCTGGTGGACTACGTTAATCCCGGCGGGGATTCGGAGGAGCGTCTGCTGCAGGCCTTGGAAGCCGTTTATGGTAAGATTGAACTGCTCATGCACAGAGCCCAGTATATTCTCGTCAAAGAGGATGATGAGCGGCGGGAATCCGCAGACGTGCTGGCAGCCCGGGTGAGGGACTGCTTTGTCCGATCCGGTAAAAGACATCTGATGATCACAGGCAATCGTGGCAGCGGCAAAAGCACGCTGCTGGAAGCCCTGCTAAGAGACACCCCCCTGCCGGGCCTGCATACCAAAGCCATCCGCAGCGGGCGGAGTCTCCGTCCGGTGCGGGTGGATCTGACTACGGTGCCGGGAGAAGAGACCTGTACGATCGGCATTCCGGGGGCGACGGGCAGCATGGTGCCGACCGAAGGATTTGCTTTGGGAACGGAGTGGCTGAAGAACCGGCTGACGGAGCCGGAGGAGTGGGTGGTAATCGATGAGATCGGTTACCTGGAGAGCAGGGTGCCGGAATATCTGGCAGCGATTCAGCAAGTGCTTCAGGAGAAACGGCTGATCGCCGTTCTGCGGAAGGCGGATCTGCCGCATCTGGATGCAATCCGCCGGCGGGAAGATGTCTGCCTGATCGATCTGGATCAGAGCGGCAGTTTCTAAAGGAGAATGGGAAACAGGTGCGCGATCAGGGGGCGGGCTTACCGCTGCCGGTAATAAAATACCGCCAGCTGTGTCCGGTCCCGCAGCTGCAGCTTATCCAATATAGTACTAAGATAATTGCGGACAGTTCCCTCACTTAAATAAAGGGCGTCCGCGATTTCTTTATTGCTGAGCCCTTTGGCCACCAGCTCAATTACCGAGAATTCACGTTCACTAATGCCGAACTGCGATAAGCTCAGACCGTTTTTCCGACCGCTCATCAGCGCGGGCAGCTTCGTCACAATCTCACTGCCATATACATTCTGTCCGGTCATTACAGCCTTCAGCGCCGGGGCAATCGCTTCAATATTCTGCTTAATTAAATAACCCTTGGCACCGATCCGAAGAGCCTGGATAATATAATCATCATCTGAAAACGTGGTTAAGAACAGAATCCGCGCTTCCGGGTGATTTTTTATTATGGTTTCACCGGCGTCCAGTCCGTTACTGCCGTTCATCTGAATATCCATCAGAACGATATCCGGCAGATGTTCCTCATACAGAGTAATGGCATCGTCACCGCTATTGCCGGACGCAGCCACTTGAATCTCAGGATCCGTCTGCAGAATCGTAGTCAAAGATGCACAGACCAGCCGGTCATCGTCAATCAATAAAATTCTCATAAAGCCTCCCTTTCTTTGGGGATGGAGATAAAGATTTTAAAGCCCCGTTTCTGTTCCGCCCGGAAAATTCCCTGAGAGGCCTCCACCCGGTCCTTCATATTCTGAAGCCCAATTCCTGAAGAGGAGGGATTCCGGCTGGCCGTTCCGTTATCTTCGATGACTAGCTGGTACAATGCCGGATGCTCCAGCAGGGTAACGGAAGCAGAAGTGGCATTGCTGTGCCGGGCGATATTCGACAGCGCTTCCCGGACGATGGCGAGAAAGGTATATTTCAGCTCTTTTGGAAGCTCCCCCATATCATAGTGGAGCTTCACAGGGCAGAACTTATATTCGCCGACCAGCGCCGTGATCTGAATCTGCAGATCCAGGGATTCATCATGAAGGTTATGCACGCTTTCCCGGATACTGTTCATCGCGTCGGTCAGGGTGGCCTGGACAGAGGACAGATTCTCCTCCATCGGTTCCTGTCCCTGGTTAATGACCTGAAGCGCCCGCAGCTGCAGCAGGGACCTTGTCAGCAGGTGACCCACATTATCGTGGATTTCCCGGGCAATCCGATTCCGTTCCGAAAGTGTGGCCAGCTGTACTTCATAATCCTGCTTCTCCATCAGGCTCCGGTTCATTTGCTGAAGGGTGAGTTCTCGTTCCTTCGTCCGGTCCTGCTCCTGATAGAAATGCTGCCGGATATTTTGGAAGGTGCTGGTTCTCTGATGCAGCAGAAGACTGGACATACAGATCAAAACCAGACCTACCCAGAATAGGATATCCTCCGATGGAAAGTGAATCAGCAGCGGCAAAACCCAGGTAAAGCGCAGCCAGAGGGGTGAAAGCTCTGCCGCATCGTATACCAGTAAGGGAAGAAATGCGAGAAATTCTCCGCGAAAACAGCAGAGTAGCAGATAAGTTCCATATAAATAAATCCCCGGTCTGTTTTCAAAGTAACTGCAGAGAGACGTCAGGGTGACGGCTAATAAAAGTGCAGCGAGAGAAAGCAGGCTGGTTGGTTTTAAAAGAAGAATCAGCAGGCAAAGGGCAAACAAAAGACCTTTATCAATCAGCTTTTGCATAAGACTCCTACCTTTCCGGCACCTGTCAGCCGCAGTAATTATATCACAAAAGGCGAAATTTGTCATGTCGTGATATGACTGGAACGTTCCTTACTGTTATTCACTATTTCTTTCTATCGGCAATATAATAAACAACTGCCCGGTTTATGCGGCAATTTAAATAGGCTTAAGACCTGTTCCCATTATGGGAGGCGGTTATTTCCCGGCGGTGGGAGGCGAACGACGGTTATCCATGTTTAATATAACAAGGCTTAATAACATTTTCTGTTTTCGTCTATGTCTGCCCTAACGAGATATTTAGTACCAATCAAACCACTGTTAAAAAAATTACATGAAACCTGTTAAAGGAGGTTAATATTAATGAAACAAAATAAAAAATTATCAAGAATAGGAACATTACTGCTCTGCGTTCTAATGCTGTTCAGCTGCCTGGTCATGATACCGGCTGAAGACGCCACGGCGCA
>Ga0153928_1000210_pt1 | contig 30314 bp, 23 predicted proteins | sample TSNJ012MetaG_FD_106656 | JGI IMG/M metagenome (GOLD analysis project Ga0153928, IMG submission 106656) | Attine ant fungus gardens microbial communities from New Jersey, USA - TSNJ012 MetaG | ecosystem: Host-associated > Fungi > Mycelium > Unclassified | place: USA: New Jersey, Wharton State...
CTTGTTGGGGTTGGTTCAATGTCTGCACTGCCCTCGAATGTGATTCCGCCGCCGCCGTCAAAGGAGCGGTCATCCGCATACACGGTCAATGTACTGACCATCATACACAGGAGGAGCATACAAACATTTGTTTTTAATTTCTTCATATACACCCTCCTTTTATGGCACATCACTAAGTACCCAATTTACTTTTGCCGTATAGGCTCCTGTTTTTACTTTACCGGCAGAGGCTTTTACAAACAGACCGTTTCCATTTCCTGATATCGTCCACTGATCATACACATCAAACACATCTGAGGTATTAGTGTGGCGCCAAATGTTTACCGCGCTGCTGCCGATGTCCGTTTCCGTGCCGTTGTAGGAATAAACCAAATCAACGTTCAAAATATCACTTCCGCCGTTAAGAGTAAAAGGTTCTTCTAGCCTGGCCGTGAGTTCCCACTCATTCCTAAACACCCGGCTGTCTTCCACCTGCAATGCCATCGCTTGCGCCGGATAACTCTTTTGTCCCGGTGATATTCCATGGGTTCCATAGGAGATTTCCGATGAAACCGTCAGTTCCAGCACTCCATAATAGATGACACCCAATTCCAGCCGGCCGTCAAAGACTGCATCATGGAAGGCAAAGTCTGTCGGCGGGTTTTCATTTCCATTATTGGCATAAATTCCGTTATCTGCCAGTTTTGCAAGGTCGTACGAGGTTAGCTCGTTTGTATTCGGCACGTTGTCATTCAGTGCAATGGCAATAGTATCACCCTCTGCCATAACACCCGGGAGGGTAATACTCCACTTCCCATCCGCGCCTACTGTTGTGGTTTCCCATATGACATTATTTTTATAGAGATAGACAGTTGCGCCAATATCTCCCGCCGTACCGCTGATTACCTGTGTCCGGGTTGTCAAATCTCCTTCATACATACGGACGCTTGCATCTAAATTACTGGCAGTAAGCGCAGTTGGAGGGGTGACATCGTGGGTAGTCACGTCAACTGCCCTCAGGTCATCGGCAGTGCTTGTATGAACCCGGTTAGAGGTACTGTCTGCTCCACCGCGCCATGCGTCAGTAACTTCTACTACATATCCTGCCGGCAGATAATCTCCCGTTCCATCACCATCCGGATCATACATAATCTTAAATATACCCGCCCGTTCGGGTTCGCCGTAGACACTCAAGCCTTCATTGCTGTTATCGTTTGCCGCTCCAACCGTTGTACCTGTACCGGTAAAAATGGTGTTTCCATTTGTATCCTTTACCTGGACTGTTACATATACCTCGTCTGTCCACGCATCCCTTTGGGTTTCAAGTCCTTCCGGAACATAGGCATGTCCATAGATATACTTATCCGCATCGGTGGGAACGCGCAGCTCGTCAATGACTGCCGAAGCATTATTGGCACTGATCCTGGCATAATCACTGGCCCTTCCGTAAGTAGATGTGTTAAACTCTTCCGGTACATTGGTAGAAACAATATCCCGAAAGTCAGACCCGCTCAGGGAGTAGTCAAACAAGGACCAGGTTGCACTGGGATTACCATCCAGGTCACTGCCCTTTTTCCAGACCGACAGATCGGACTGCACCGTAGTAAATGTTGAGTTTGTATTGCCTGCATCAATGGCATTCCCACCGCCCGGGCGGTTATTCCTGATATCAAAGTACAAAGGGTGATCCAAAGTGATCGCAGTGACTCCTGAGCTATTGATAGTTCCGTTTGTCGCCGAGGACGTCCGTCCCGTTGCGATAAAAATCGCCCGGTCTTCTACAGTGATGCTGCTTGAACCACCGTTGTTGTAAATCGCAGGACCGTAATCTGCAACAATCTCTACTTTACTGCCATATCCTGTTACCGTAAAAGAATCCGGCCTGCTTGTAGCTCCGTTCGTATAAAGGATTCCCTGGTTTGCAGTATCTCCGGTTCCGTTACTCGGACTCCCGTTCCCTTCATTATAAACCTCGAAGTTACCTCCGTTTGTCACCGTAACAGAATTATTCCCACCATATAGCCTTACAGCAGGGCAATTTCCACCTGTCTTATGGATATACACTTCCCCATTATCAACAACAAAGCTCTGGTTTCCTGCAATCCGGAAACGCAATGCAGCAACGATATTATTTGCATTGCCATCCTGAGTAAGTTCTATCCTGCCGCCATCCTTTACGGTAAAAACGGAACCATTGGACCGCACTTGAATAACTGAATTACTCTGTGAATAACCAATGACTTGTGCACCATCTGTAACATTGAAACGGCAGCTGCCATTTGCTGTATTATCCCCTGAAACAATCATGGCCGCTCCGATATTACCGGTCTCGGTACTGCGAGTACTGATAGACAGCTGAGTACCTTCCCCTGAAATATTGATAAACGCAGGATTGTTCGTAGAATCACTGGCACTGTCCTGCAGCATGATCGCGGCCTGGGAAATGGCTTCGGCCTTAAAAACAGCCCCATCTACCATTGTAAGGTAGTTCGTTGTGTTTGTACGATACCCTACGCTATATGCATAGATGTCCAATGTTGACTCAGCTTCCAGATTCAGACTGGTTACCGATCCATAAATCCCGTTAGAGCCGGTAGCGGCCAAATCGTTGGAACGGGTACCGGCATTTTTAATGGTTACTGTGGAAAACTTCCGCAAATTCACTTCGCCACCCTGCATATAAATCACACTATTGGACGCTCCGCTGGAGTTGGCTGTTAAAGACGAGCCTGTTCCTTCTGCTCCATTCGATTCCATTGTAAAATTGCCTGTAATGTAAAACTGATAGGTGGCTCCAACAGACGTAGTCGTTATTACAGAATTCGTCTCGGCGGTAAAATTCTTGACAAAAAACTGGCGGTTTGCACCATTAGTAGAATTTGCGGTTAGCTCGGCGGACTCTCCCACCGTAAAGTCACCGGTAATTCCGAACAAAGATCTGCCTGCAGATTGAGCCGTTACAACCGTATTTTTCCCCATTGTGAAATTTCCGCCTGCGGCAACCTGATAATAAGTATCTGAGGTGCTTGTCGTTGCGGTAGTGGTGTTAAACTCAGTACCCTCTCCCATCACAAAATTTCCGGTGACATTGAACTGGTAGTATGAATCGTTAGTTGCTGTACTCTCGGCTGTCACTCTTGTATTACCCGCTTCTAACTCAAAGTCTCCACCAACCCGAAACAAAGATTTGCGCACAGACTGTGCCGTCACAACCGCATCTTTCCCTACTTTAAAACTTCCGCCTGCGGCAACCTGATAATAAGTAGCCGAGTTGCTTGTCGATGCTGTAGTAGTCGTAAACTCAGTACCCTCTCCCATCACAAAATTTCCGGTGACATTGAACTGATAGTTTGTCTGCCCAGTTGCTGTAGTCTCAGCCGTCAGCTTTGTGGAACCTGCTTTTAACTCCAGGTTTCCGCCTACTCCAAACAAAGATGCGCCAACAGATGTAGCTTTCAGCTCGCTGCCGGCCTCCATTGTCAAGTCTCCGCCTACAGTAATTGAATATGTAGATGTGCTGGTGCTTGTAGTTGTTGAAGCTACCGTTAAAGCCGCATTATTGACCAGTTTCAATTCGCTTACATTGAAAAGTGGCGAGCTGTTGGACCATGATAAACTATTACCTGTCCCATAAACAGTTACCGGAGCATTCTCTGCTGCAATCAGCCCGGCAGCATTTGCTGTGCCAGTTCTGACATCCTCCAGCATAATGTTCCAGTTACTACTTGCGGCAGTACTCACCTGATTGAAAATAGGTGTTGCCGGCGTTTGTGTCTTAACCAAATAAACATCGCTCAGAATTAACGTTGCGCTTCCTGCTGTCGGCGCACCAAGAATAATGCCATTTGAACTGGTACCTCCGCTGCCAAAATTAATTGTATTACCATTCCCAATAATTGTCAGGTCACGGGCAATTGTGCCCGGATTATTAGCTGTGCCAGTTGCAGTTCTTGTCAGATCCGCCTGTACATTAATCACAGATACTCCTTCATCCCCTAAAGCGGCGACAAACTGATCCCAGGCGCTCACAACAGCTGTTGTTCCAAACGTAGAGATTCCCTTTGCCAGTGGTCGCGCAGGTTCTTCTTCCTGTTCAGCTGAAGCTTCATCCGAACCCTGACTTTTGACAACCTCTTCTTCCTTCTGCTCCATCCCCACTTCCTCTTGGGATTCAGCCTCCTGACTATTAGCTATTTCTGCTGTTTCATTAGCAGCTTCTGTTTTTTCCTCTCCTTCCTGATCTTTTATTTGATCTTCTATGCCCACAGTTGAATCTGATGTTCCAAATACATTTACACTAGGCAATGTAATACAGAGGATCAGTATCAGCAGGCTTCGAAAAAAAATCGATTTTTTTACCGAGGCCTTTTTTTTACGATGCAATTATTTTCACCTCCCTATGTGTAATATATCTATCCGATATATTTTTTAATCTATATTAATACCTCTTCGGTATTAATAACTTACCAGGCTTCAAAATATATTAATAATGGCAATATCTTAATTTAAGCTAAAACCGATTAAATCAAGATGATTTGGTTAAAATAAGTTGGTAGTTATCTTTTATCAATTTTTTTTAAATGATGAAACAGCTCTTCCTAATGCCCATTTTGCAGTATTTTACGCGTTGCCTGACCAGATAACTGACGGCTTATTTTTTACCGCTTTATTAAAAATCAGAACCGGAGGTCTGGAAACAAAAAATAAACGGCAAAAAACAGGAACCCCGATACTTTCGTAGTGAAAATCATCGGGGTCCCTGTTTCTGAATATGATAAATAAGCATAACCTTAAAAAGTTTACGTGGCTGGCACATTGCTTTTCAATTGTTTTGTTGCTGCCGGAATATCTATAATTTATGCTGAGCAGGCAAATAACCTGTCTATAGTACTCATCGCCCAGCGCTTTTGCTCCACCCCACTGTGCCCGTACCGGTCCAGGGTCATTTTTGCCGATGCATGTCCCATCAGCTCACTTAAGGTCTTAACATCAATGCTAAGCTCTATACACCGGGTCGCAAACGTATGTCTCAGGGCATGGAAATTTATTTCTCCAAGCCCTGCCTTTTTTAACAATATCTTAAACCGGTACTGCAGAAGGCGGGGTTCAAGCTGGTGACCGCGATATGAGAAGACATATTTCCCGGAAGCTGTTTTATAGTGCTTCTGAAACAGCTTCCGAATGCCAGCCGGCAAGGGAATAGCGCGGGCAGAACAGCCGCTTTTTGCGCTGCCGGTGACCAGCACGGTCCTGGTTGCAGCATCCGGTGCAACAGATTGGATGCGCTGTGCTGTCCGAGATACATACAGCATACTGTTCTCGATATCCACGTCATCCCAGGCAAGGGCACAGATTTCTCCGATACGCAGCCCCATGTAGACGGCGAGCAGGATTGGTAATTCGCTTTTATCCCCCTTTATAGCCCCTTCCAGCTGCTTTTGTTCCTGCCGCGAGAGGATTCTTGCCTCTTTCTTCCTGTCCTTTGGCAGACAGATTCCCTCACAGGGGTTTGCATAAATATAGCTGTATTCCCTGGCCTTTTTCATCGCAGCGGACAGAACATGATAAATGTTGCGTACTGTACCTGCAGACAATCCACGTTTTGACAATATACCGATAAAGTTCTGGACATCTTCTTTACCTAAGCTATCTAACTTTTTGTTTCCCAGAAATGGTTGAATCCATTTTTCTACTATGGCAGCGTAATTGCTGAATGTGGAGACTTTTACATACGGCTGTATAATGCTGAAAAGCCAGTACACCATAAATTCGGAAACCAGCCCTTTTCCACACCTTTTAACTGCCTTTTGCCTACTCCCATACTGTGCTTTCGCACGGTCAAGCTTTTCCCGACATTCCTTGTATTTTCTGGCATATACATACCCGTAGTCTGTTTTCCCTCCCAGTCTATGCCCTTTGATATAACGTCCTTCCCAGCGCCCATCTCTTCTTTTGTAGATGTTTTCTCCACGTCTTGCCATAAAAAAATACCTTCTTTCTATAATATTCTTTTTTGATAAATTGACGGCTTACCTGACGGCTAAAAAAATTCAGTTGTCGGCATGTTCTCCTTACTTTTATACCATTTACCTGTGCCACCATTCTGGAATATGATTTTTATCAGGACATCACTGACATTCTACCCAAAATAATGCTGCAGAAAAATAGTAAACTACTATATTACAATAAAATCTGCAAATATAATAAAATTTGCAAAATTTTTATTGACAAACCAACACCGATTTGGTATTATTTACACAAGTAATTTTTCGCAATATTTTTCGTCATTTAAAAAATATTGCGAAAAATCATTTATTATTTTCCTTTTGTCTGATTTATATTCCGCTATTGAAATCATTAAAAAGCTATTCCTTCTATCAATCGACTTTCCTATAAAATAAAAAGAACACCTTTTGTATAAAAAAGTGCCCCTTTGTCAACCCCTATCGAGGTTCCCACAAAGTCACTTCTATCCTAAAATACTTATCTTCTATATCATAATCCCAATCACCATTATATCTGTCAACAATCACCTGAACACTTTTCAGCCCCAGACCGTGTTCCCCTTGATTCTTCTTTCTGGTGCGCAGATCTCTGACAAGCCCATCGGTAGAATTTTCTGATTTTAAGATAAGCGCTTGATTATAATACAAAAGCTGCAGCTTGATCACTCTCTTAGCTTGGCATTTTTGACAGGCTTCGATTGCATTATCAAGAATATTCCCCAGCAATGAAGCAATGTCTTTTTCTTCAAACTTCATATCTTCCGATATTTTAATGTCAAAATCGCAAGTAATACCGGCTTGCTGTGCACACTTAAACTTTGCGTTCAATAACATATCGATGCCACGCAGGCTGGTAAAATGCATTTCACTTTTCTCCAGAACATCCTGGATAATAAGATTAATCTGATCCCTTGCTCCGCTGTTATCGGTAGATTCTATATACCCTCCAATTGTAATAAGCTGATTTTTCAGATCGTGCTTGATCGTTCTGATCTCTTCCTGATGCTTCTCAACATTATGATAATATTCTTCTTTGAATTCATATTCCTGTTTGAGTAATTGATTGCGGTAATTCTCCGCTGATATTATCTCCTGCTCCCGAAAAGATACGTAATGAACAATATTAATTACTAATATCGAAAGTACAATTATTATATAAAGAAGATAGTCAGGATTAGATCTGCGTCCGAATTCCATACTATAATAAGCAATAAACATCAGGCAGCTGACCACCGGAATAAAAGTTTGGAAAAAATAAACCTTACCGCTTCTTCGATAATCCACTCTATTATTTTTAAAAAAGTGATACAAACTCAGAACCAGAATAAATCTGATGATCGCATTAGCCAACCCCATCATCGCCATAAATAATTCACCTTCAAAGGCAGTATAAAGATCAGTCTGAATAAATAATGCTGCTATTGATGTTGTCAAACCTTCTATCATTATAGCGATAAACAGATGTAAGATTGAAAATAATAACGTCGTAGTTTTTTTACCCTCAAAAAAAATAACTCCTACAACAAATGTTACTGCAAAAAAAAGCAATGAATTAACTGTTACATAACTTTTGCTAATATTAAGGGCATCCATAATCCTGCCGGCGACATCAAACAGCACATAATCAATAATAGTAATTGCAAGGATTGAGATTATTTGTCTTTTCTTGGTATCAACCCATGGTCTGATCTGGAATAAGATTGGAAAATATATAAAATAAGTACTTGCTGCAATTAATTCGATCAGACTGTAGATTAAGAATATTACGATCTTCATAAATGTTTTCTCCTCTTTGCATATCCACACTTGTAAGTCAAGTTTATTATATAATTATTACGTCAACGAGTAAACAGGTTATAGGGACACATTGCAATATCCAATCTTTTGAAAATTCACATAACCGAGCTGTAACCAATAAATCAAAAGAAAATCCTGATTTGTATTGTCGCAATACAACATTCTTGATACAATTAAAAAGTCAAAAAAACAATCGACAGGAGCGCATCTATGAATGTAGCAATATGTGATGATAATATATATATGGCAAGTAAAATTGAAGAAATTGTATCCTCCTGTTTTCATGATAATACCGATTATTTTGAAAGCGAAGTATACAGTAGCGGCGAGGATTTATTAGATGATCTAAACACTGACCCCCTCCACTACCAACTATATATCCTGGATATTGAAATGAAAGAAATTAACGGCTTACAAGTTGCAGCTAAAATTCGCGAAGCGGATCAAAATGCCATCATAATATTCATAACAAGCCATGACGAATTAATGCCGGAAGCATTTGAAGTTCTCGCTTTTCATTTTTTAGTAAAGCCAGTTAATCCCCAGAAAGCACAAAGCGTTATCTTACGGGCAATTGAAAGTTTGAAAGCACGCCAGACAATATTCCAATTTGTAATTCGTAAAAAGGTCCATACTCTTTATTACGAACAAATCGAATACTTTGAAAGTATCCAAAGGAAGATCATTATTCATACCACCGGCGGGGAAGAATTAGAATACTATGGCAGGCTAAAAGATGTACGGCAAACATGTAATGCTCATCTTTTTACACAGATTCATAATTCCTATATTATCAATATGGACTATGTGAAAATATTGGACGGTGAATGTGTTATTTTATGTTCCGGTGAAACGCTGCCCATTACTAAGACATTCCATAAAGATTTTCACGCTGCTTATCGTAATTATGTCTTGATGCGAATGGGATAATTGAAATTGACTTTTTGTTACATAAAAACCATGACATGAAAATCTGTCATTTATGACAATTGAATAACGAAATTAATGAAAAGTGCTACACTGTTTGTGTAGTACTTTTATCTATTTGCCAACGTTGTTTGTATGCTTAGCTATGGTTATTATAGCAGTCATCGGACAGCAGGTTTTAAGAAATGAGGAGGTGGCCTGATTGCTAAAGAAAATCTTAAAAAAAGATATTTTGCGAAACAAAGTTATCACGATTACTCTATTTGCTTTTATTCTGATATCATCCCTACTTGTAGCCTGCGCAGCAGGAATCATTATTGAACTGATGGGAGCATCCGACAATTTATTCAAGAGATCAAATGCGGCGCATTATGTGCAAATGCATTCAGGTGAACTGGACCAAAATGCTATCGATACTTTTGTCGCCAAAAACGATATGATAAAGGATCAGCAAACCCTTGAAATGATAAATATCAATGGTGCTAATATTTTTCTGGGTGACAATGAAACCTCGGAAGCAAGTAGTGTGATGGAGAATGCCTTTGTAAAACAAAGCGGTGACTTTGACTACCTGTTAGATACCAATAACGAAATATTAAAGATGTCTGATGGTGACATTGCTGTCCCCATCTATCATAAGCAACAATACAACCTGGAAATTGGGGACACCGTAAGGATTGCAAGCGGTGACTTTGAGATGAACTTTACCATTACTGCTTTTGCCCGTGATACACTAATGAATTCATCAATGCTGAATTCTAAACGTTTCCTGATCAGTGACAATGACTGGAGTACTTTAAAAGCCGGTCTTGGGGATTCCGAATATCTGGTTGAATTCCAACTGAATGACAAAAGTCAGATAAGAGCACTGGAAACATTGTACCAAAATTCTGATCTGCCTAAAAGGGGAACCGCCGTTACTTATACTTTATACCTGCTCATCAATGGCCTGTCAGATGGTATTGTCGCTGCCGTAATTATATTTATCAGTATCTTGCTGCTTATTATTGCAGCCCTCTGCCTGCGATTTACGATGACAGCTACCATTGAGGAAGATTACCGGGAGATCGGGGTTATGAAAGCAATTGGTATTTCAAGCCTTGATATCCGCAAATTATACCTGGTAAAATATGTTGTTCTTGCCCTCCCTGCCAGCATCTGTGGATACATTTTATCGCTGTTCGTGGGTGACATATTCACCGCCAATATTGCCCTTTATATGGGGAGTTCAAGCACCCCTGTATGGAGTATTCTGGTCCCGGTTATTGGTTCCGCCCTGGTCTTCTTATTTGTGATACTGTTCTGCCGATTGATATTACGTAGATTCAAACGGATTTCCGCAGTAGAGGCACTGCGGACAGGAAGTTCACCTGATGGAAAAACAGCTTGGAAAGGCATGAAACTTCATAAAAGCAAATTCCCCAATGTCAACATATATCTTGGTGTCAAAGAAGTATTCGGCCGCTTTAAGATGTATGGAGTATTATGTTTTGTCTTCATTGTTTGTTCCTTTTTAATAATTGTCCCGATTAATATTCTGAACACCCTTAAAGCTCCCGAATTCATCTCCTACATGGGTGCCGGAGAATGTGACATGCGCATCGATCTGCAGCAGTCCTCTGAAGAAGATCAGCAAAGGGCCGTTAACTATATCGAAAATGATCCGGATATCGAAAAATATTCTGCCCTCTTCACCAGCAGCTTTAAGGTACGAAACAGTGATGGCGATTATGAGAATCTAAAGGTAAAGGTTGGGGATTTCACGATATTCCCTCTGACATACGATGACGGAAAGGCACCCACATCAGAAAATGAAATTGCTCTTTCCTATATGAATGCTAACGAATTGAACAAGCATATCGGAGATACTTTAACACTTCTGGCCGGCGATAAAGAGCAGGAACTGACTGTATGTGGCATCTATCAAGATGTAACCAACGGCGGCAAAACAGCAAAGGGAATACTGCCTTATCAAGCAGACGAGGTAATCTGGTTTACCATAAATATGGATCTTAAAGAAGGCATCGATCTTTCCGCTAAGATGACCGAATACTCCGAAGCCGTCTATCCGGCAAAAGTGACTGATGTAAATGAATACATCTATCAGACCCTGAAAAGTATTATTGATCAATTGAAAATCACAGTGAACTTTGCCTTTATACTCTCTCTGACAATAGCACTGTTCATTACTGCCATGTTCTTTAAGATGCTGATCGTCAAAGACACTCCTCAAATTGTGATCATGAGAAGTCTGGGATTTGCCGCCTGGAATATTCGAACACAGTATATTAGCAGAGCAATCTGCGTACTGCTCATCGGAATCGTGATCGGAACTGCCGCCGCCGGGACACTTGGTGAGGCTTTAGCAGGGGCATTACTTTCAGGCACATCCAGTATTCAATTTATTGTCAATCCAATTGTAACCTATATTCTATGCCCACTATCCCTGACATTGGTAGTAACCATCACTATTATATTCAGCAGTTTAACGATTAATAAATCAAATACCTCTGTCATTGATTCAGAGTAATCCAAAACAAAAGCCACTTATATAATCTTAAATTCATATGTCTGTTAAAGCAGACAGAAAGGATCCCCTAATGAAAAATATATTAGAAGTCAGGGATTTAAATAAAACTTATACCATCGGCAAAGATAACAAACATCAGGTGCTGAAAGATATTAAACTAAACATCCGAAAAGGTGAGTTTGTCGCCATCATGGGCGCCTCCGGCTCCGGTAAATCCACATTACTCTACAACGTCAGCGGAATGGACAAAATGACTGGTGGAAGTGTCCTGTTTAATGATAAAGAACTGGCGACTATGTCGGAAGAAGAATTAACCAAACTGCGCCTTAATTCTATGGGTTTCATCTTCCAGCAGAGTAATCTGCTTAAGAATCTCAACATCTTTGATAATATTATCCTGTCTGCCTACCAGTCTAAATCCAAAAGCAGAAGGCTCATCAATAAAAGAGCACAGGATCTAATGAAGAGCACAGGCATATCCGAACTGGCCCTGAACGATATTACTCAGGCATCCGGCGGACAACTGCAAAGAGTATCCATCTGCCGCTCCTTAATAAACAACCCTGATATTGTCTTTGGAGATGAACCCACAGGCGCCTTAAACTCCAAAGCAACCAATGAAGTTATGGAGATATTAACGGACATTAATAACAGCGGTACTACCATAATGTTTGTAACCCATGATGCCAAAGTAGCCGCCAAAGCAGAACGTATTCTCTTTATGACAGACGGCAGAATTGTCTCCGAAAAAGCACTTGGAAAATATCAAAAAAATAAAGATAATATCCAAACGCGAGAAACTCAGCTATCCAACTGGCTGATGCAACAGGAATTTTAACCATTCTAGTGTAACCAACATTAATTACATCCTACCAAAAACCAGCCGCTGTGTAAGCGAGGAGAGGTGCGGTACTGTTTGCAAAACCATAGCATGAGCTGCTAAAGATACTGGCCTGGATGGGGTGGGAATTTGCGGGCAAAAACTTGCTTCCCAAGCAAGTTTTTGTATCCACCTGAGATGCGTTTTCATCAGAAAACGGATCGAATGTGGATAGTCCCGCAAATTCCCACCCCATCCAGGCCAGTATCCTTTCAGCGAAATGCTCTGGTTTTGCAAACAGTACCGCACCTCTCCTCGCTTACACAGCGGCGTCCTGACTGCCAACATATATAAATTATTAGTTTACTATTTAACCACCAACTCACCATCCACAATATCAATGATAAATTCATCCCCCGGCAGCGCACTGCCTTTCAATATATGCCTGCCAAGCATTGTTTCAATTTTGCTCTGCATATACCGCTTGATAGGTCTCGCACCATAAACCGGATCATAAGCATTCTCCGCCACATAAGCCTTAGCCGCGTCCGTCAGTGAGACAGAAAGCTGCTGATCTTTCAGGCGATTTGACAACCGCTCGACCAACAAGTCAATAATACTCGTTATTTCCCCTTTACTTAAAGGCTTATAGAACACAATCTCATCCAGTCGGTTCAAAAACTCCGGTCGGAAGTGCCCTTTCAGCATACCTTCAATCTCCAACGTTATCTGCTCTTTGATATTTCCCATGGAATCAATGCCAGAAAGCAATAACTCCGAGCCGATGTTAGAAGTCAGAATAATAATCGTATTTTTAAAATCCACCGTTTTCCCGTGAGAATCAGTAATGCGTCCGTCGTCCAATACTTGAAGCAGAATATTAAAAACATCACTGTGCGCCTTTTCCACCTCGTCGAATAATACAACACTGTATGGCCGCCGTCTGACCGCCTCGGTAAGCTGCCCCCCTTCCTCATAGCCCACATATCCGGGAGGTGCACCGACCAGCCGGGATACCGAATACTTCTCCATATACTCGGACATGTCAATACGCACCATGTTATGCTCGTCATCAAACAGGCTTTCCGCAAGCGCCTTCGCAAGCTCCGTCTTACCAACACCGGTGGGCCCTAAAAACAGGAACGAACCGATGGGACGGTTGGGATCCGCGATGCCTGACCGTGAACGAATAATAGCTTCGCACACCTTATTCACAGCATCATCCTGCCCGATGACGCGCTTGTGCAATTCCTCATCCAGCGACAGTATTTTTTCACGTTCGCCTTCCAGCAGCTTGGTTACGGGAATCCCAGTCCATCTTGCCACAATTTTGGCAATTTCCTCGTCTGTCACCTTATCCCGAAGGAATTTAAATTTTTTATCGGACTTCTGGTCTTCCTCAGCCCGGACTAACTGTTTTTGCAGTTCGGGCAGCTTGCCGTGCTGCAACTCGGCCAATTTGTTGAGATCGTATTTCTGCTTTGCTTCCTCAATCTGAGCATTTACGGTTTCAATCTGTTCCTTGATTTTTTGAACTCCCTGAATGATGCTCTTTTCGTTTTCCCATTGGAGCTTCATAGCGTCAAATTCGCCACGCAGCTCGGACAGCTCCTTTTGTGTTTTTTCGAGATTTTCTTTGGATAAAGCGTCCTTTTCCCGTTTCAAAGCGGCTTCTTGAATTTCTAATTGCATAATCTTACGGGCAATGACATCCAGTTCGATTGGCATAGAGTCAATCTCCGTGCGGATCATAGCACACGCTTCATCCACCAGGTCAATCGCTTTGTCAGGCAGAAAACGGTCTGAAATATAGCGGTGCGACAAAGTGGCGGCGCTGATGATCGCGCCGTCCGTGATCTGGACACCATGATACACTTCGTAGCGTTCTTTCAGTCCCCTCAATATGGTGATGGTATCCTCAACCGTAGGCTCATCCACATAAACAGGTTGAAAACGCCGCTCCAATGCCGCATCCTTCTCCACATGCTGCCGGTATTCATCCAGCGTCGTTGCGCCGATACAGTGAAGCTCACCGCGGGCAAGCAACGGCTTCAACAGGTTTCCGGCATCCATTGCGCCTTCTGTTTTACCCGCACCCACGATGGTGTGTATCTCATCGATAAACAGGATGATTCTGCCATCCGATTCCTTGATTTCGTGCAGAACCGCTTTCAGGCGTTCCTCAAACTCACCCCGGTATTTCGCGCCGGCGATCAAAGCGCCCATATCCAACGAGAAAATAGTTTTATCTTTTAACCCTTCCGGCACGTCACCGCGGACGATACGAATCGCCAGCCCCTCCACGACCGCCGTTTTGCCGACACCCGGTTCACCGATCAGGACCGGGTTGTTCTTGGTCTTCCGGGAAAGGATACGGATCACGTTCCTGATTTCATCGTCCCGTCCGATGACCGGATCTTGCTTCTGCTGCTTGACATGCTCCACCAGGTCATATCCGTATTTACTGAGTGCGTCATAGGATTCCTCCGGGTTATCGGTTTCAACTTTGCGGTTGCTTCGAACGGCCGCCAGCGCAGTCTTGAATTTCCCTTTTTCTAAATTGATCTCACGAAAAATGTCTTTGACCGCAGGTGCCCCTTTTTCAAACATAGCAAGGATGATATGCTCTGTGGAAACATAGGCATCTTTGTACTGTTTGGCCTGACGCTCCGCTTCTGCCAGTATTTTATCAGTCGCTTCCGATATATATATTTTATCCGGGTCACGACCGGGACCGGAAACCTTCGGGATTCTTTCAATGAAACGGTCGACAACAGACAACGCCCTGTCCGCGCTGATTTCCAGTTTTTCAAGAAGCCGGGGGATCAGCCCGCTTTCCTGATCGATCAGGGCATACAGCAAATGCTCCGGCTCCATCTGCATATTGCCGTTTTCAATAGCGATGTTTTGCGCCGTCTGAATGGCCTCTAAAGATTTTTGCGTGAACTTCTGTGCGTTCATAAATATCCCTCCTAAGCTATATTGAGTACTCTCGGAGACTCCCTGCCTACGTTTTTGCAGCTGAGTTTCCGAGCGTACTCATATTTTCAATTTTCCGTTTGTCACATAGTTTCGGTAGTTTTTTTCAATCTCTATGGTACTGCTTTCGGGGTGATGAAAATACTGTTTCAGCAGTTCGTCAAACACATGAATATAATCGCTGATGGCCGCCCCTATAATCTGTCCGCTGACTTTCTGGTCGTTCATGGGGAGATATACTTTTCGTTGAAAATAATCAACGTCGGTACTATATGCAATCCGTTTAACCGACTGCATATATTTAGCTTCTAATTTCATCCAAAGGTCAACAAACTCTGAAAAACACCGTAATGTATGGATGTCTTGCGATCTCAATGTTACGCTCATTTTGCCGATAAAAACGGTATCGTTTTGAGTGATAACAATCTGGTATTTCAACTCCGGCCGGTGTATATACCGGATTGGGCTCTTTATGCTCACAGCATAATTGTACAGGTCAACATTCGTAATAAAATGACCGGGAACGGTCATACCGCTTTCTATACCGCCTAAGATGTTGTAAAAATCAAGGTCTGTTTCATGGATAAGCAGGAAGCCATTCAATGCTTCATGAACGATGTCATGAACCGACGTATCCTTTTCAAGCGCCAGCCTTTGGAGCCGCCGCATCATTTCTTCCATAATTCTTATATTGTTATCATTTTCATTCATAAAAACCTTCACCTCAGATCCTTTAAGATTGCCCGGTCAGCTTTTCTGTGCACGCTTCCACTTCTGTCTCTTCGCTGCTCTGAAATGACCGGAATTGCGGGCTGATTTTTTGATGCGTATTAGTCACATTCCTCTGTTAATTTTTTAATGACGCAATAGACCCATGCAGTTGTATATTTAGCTTCGGAAAGTATATCAGTCTTCTCATCGCTGCTGAGTATTTTTGAAATCTTCTTGATTGTCTTTTCAGCGATATTCTCTTTGCCAATGGCTTTGATCGCCTGTATCAGCAGCGCCGTTTTATATGATACCTTCGAGAGATCTTTGTTCGTGGTATGTTTGAACCGAAGCTCCACCTTGCCAAACACATATTCCTTATAGGGTCCGTCGCTGACATATGTCCACGCAGCGGGAAACTGTGTTGAAAGGCCAAGTATGTTTAAGGCCGTATCGCCGCATGGGACGATGGTCCACCCATAATTTCGCGCAATAGCATGGGCCACCTTGTCCGAGGATGGCACCGCATGCCCACCGGGAAAGGGATTATATTCCGGGTATTCGTAAATACCGCGCATGATTCTACGAATCGTCTTTCTTTCCTGTAACCGGGACAGAGCCTTTCCAACTACATTCGTGTCGGCAATATCTAAAAAATCCGACGTGATAAACATTGAACCTTTTTCAGAATTTTCTATGCGCGCTGCGATTTGTTCTTGATACTTATTTTCCATGAAACCCTCCTTGTCATAAAAAGTATACACTATTTATGACCAAAAAACAAGATAACCAGCAGATTTTTGCAAATATCATACAGGCAACGTTTTACACTTTAGCCAGAATATCATCATCCAAGAGGAAATCAAGCAGATGTAGTTTGCGATATCCTTTCTCAAGATTTGTAAACGGACTATTATCCATTGTGATTACTATCTTTTTATACCCATCATCCAAATGATAAAAAGCTGATATTTCCCGCTCTCTTGTCGCTGCATCTTCAATTGTATAAGACACTTGTATATAATACTGATTATCAACTAAATCTTTTGCAAGAAAATCAATTTCTTTATCACGATTTTTACCAATATCCACTATATATCCTTTTTTTAGCAGTTCAAGATACACAATATTTTCAATTATATGCGTCATCTCAATTTGCCTGTAATTAATCTTAGAATTTCGTATCCCCATATCACAGACATAATATTTATTCTGAGTTTTCAAATATTCCTTTCCCTTGATATCATAGCGGTTTACCTTATAAAACAAAAACGCATCGCATATATAGGATAAATATCTGCTGATTGTCTCATTGTCGACTGTTTTGTATCCATTACTTTTCAGGGTATTTGCTATTTTTCTTGATGATACATAAGAGCCAATGGAAGAACAAAGCACATCTATGACTGCCAAAAAAAGTTCTTCATTTCTAATATCATACCGTTCAACCATATCCTTTGTTACTACCGTATTACAAATCATATTTAAATAATCTGTTTTATCCGTACGGTTCTCCTCTGTTACTACGTACGGTAGTCCACCAAACATAATATATTCGTTAAAAGCCTCCCCTTTATCAATACTGCGGTAGCTATAGAACTCCTCAAAAGATAATGGAAATACTTTTATTTCAATACCTCTTCCCCTGAAAATAGTATTAATATCACTGGAAAGCAACTTTGAATTAGAACCTGTAATATAAACATCCGAATTAAATTCCGCTTTTATTCCATTTACCACTTCCTCAAAGCCATCCACCATCTGTATCTCATCCAAAAAGATATAATATCGCTTATCGTCCACAATCTGTTCATTTATATACTTATATAGCGAATTACCATTCCTTAAATATTCCCACTTTTTCATATCAAAGGATAGCCTTATGATGTGGTTTTTGTCTACACTATTTTCCAATAAACAGTTATAGAAAATTTCATTAAGCAGTACAGACTTACCGCATCTTCGGATACCTGTAATAATCTTTACTATATCTTTGTCCTTATGTCGCATTAACTTTTCAAGATACTTTTTTCTTTGAATAAGCATAATATCACCTCAATGTTATTATAAACGCAAAACTTTTATTTTTCAATAGTTTTGCTCTTTGTTTTGTATTATACCATATTTCGCAAAAAACATTCCTTACACATCAAAATCTCCACATTGACAGTATCTCCTGTCTTCACCCGCTTGGACTACTGGTTCTACCAGCATTGACCTTTGGGGAAGTGGTTGACTACGCAATACACAATGGCATCAACTATTTTGATACTGCATGGGGCTATCATGGCGGCAATTCTGAAACCGTCATGGCATTCACGCGTTGTGATGCTCCTCTAGGAACGATTGATAGTAACGCTTTTCTGCATTCTGACGTTCCCGCTTTGCTTCCTCAAAGGTATCATACGTGCCCAGATGATACCGGATCTTTTTAAAGGTGATCCCTGCTCTATACTTCCCATTTTCTGTCCGGTAGACCCCGGGATACCCGCTGGTATTATCACGGCGCGGCTTCCGTTTCAGGAACTCAATGCATGTCCCCTCTATGAAATGCAGATGTCCAGACAGTTCTTTCCCCACTTCCGACACTCGGCAGCCGCAGCTGATCTGACCGCCATGCACCAGTGCCGTTTCCGACACATCCGCTTCCTTCCCACAGTCACAGATACAGTGCCAGACCACCGAACCGCTGCCGGTCCGTTTTGGGGTTGGATAAAGGGCCGTCAGACGGTTGAACTTCTGGCTGGTAAGGTCACGGTACCCACAATGGTGCCCACTTCTTTTTTCACAGCCGCAATGCCAGGAATATCCCCGTATGAGATTCCTCCGAGACTGTTCATAAAAGCTGCCGCAGTCACATCTGCACTTCCACACCACGTTACCCTCCCTCCGTTTTTCGGTTGGAAAAAGAGCGGTCAGCTTCCCGAACCGCTGCCCGGTGATGTCCTTAAACTTCCTGCGGTTGGCTTCTTCTCCGCAACCGCAGCTTTTTGTACGGCCGCTTTTTATATTGTGCCAATAAGCTTCCGTCTGCCTTCCGCAGTCACACCGGCAGCTGCACTTCAGCGCTCCCTTCGGATCCCGGAACACCTCTAAAACAGTCAGCTGCCCAAACCTCATGCCTTGGTATCTTCCATCTTCTTTCATAATATCACTCCTAAAAGCCGCTTACCCGGCGTTCCGGCCGTGTCCTGCGGCATCCCGTCTGCAGTTGTCTGCCATCCTTTAGTAACAAAGGTCACGCCTCACATTGCTAGTGCTGCACTAGTTGGACACGCGGCCTTTGTTTGTTACACCCCTGATCACGGGGCTTCATATCTATATGGATCGTTCCGCAGTCCGATACTCGGCACATTCTTCGAGAACTTCCCATATAAGGTGTCTATCAGTATATCTGTTTTTTTTTTCGCAAACAACGTACTATAGTGCAATTCCTTATGTTACTGTATTAGCAGGCAAACGCTGCAACGCTCTGGCGGACTACCAAAACCCGGCCACTGTGTCTCCGTGACCAGTAACGGTCTGCTTAAACGAATAGGATGATTCTTTTTGTCTGATTGCAGCCGCAGGTTGTGGTATGTTATAATGAAAAAAAGTCCATTTATGCAAGATGAGTCGGAATCGGAAGGTGAGTCATATGACAGAAACTATTATCTCTGGCGAAATATCAGCGCCGCAGACTGCGGAGTATTTTCTCAAGCGACCGCTTGTAGAAGATTTGCTTAAAAACGCATTAAAAAAGCCGCTTACGACGGTCATCGCCGGAGCGGGATACGGTAAGACACAGGCTGTATTAGCCGCAATAAAAGAAATGAATTGCCAATCGGCATGGATGCAGCTTTCAGAGTTGGACAACCATGTCACCAGATTTTGGGATCGTTTATGCTATTCGCTCGAACCGCAAAATCATAGTCTGTCCGAAAGCCTGATCTCACTTGGTTATCCGGAATCGATTGCTGCTTTTGACCAGTTTTTGTATTTACTCACAAGGGAAATGGCACAGAAAGAGCATTTTATCCTTATATTTGATGATTTTCATCTGATAAGCAACAGATCAATTCTAAATCTCTTCAAATTGTTCATCTCGATCCGTATTCAAAATTTTTCCATTGTGCTTATATCAAGGACACAACTCGAGTTCAGCTTGACAGGAATGTTGTCCAAGGGGCTTCTGGCGCGCATTACTGAAGACGACCTGTATTTTTCCAACGATGAGATGGACGCGTATTTCCGCAATCAGGGGCTTGACTTCAGCGAAAGCGTATCCTCAGATATATACTCTTATACCGACGGGTGGATTTTAGCAATCTATCTTGTGGGATTGGCTTTTAAAAAAGGAGACATCGATCATCAAAATCCTGTTTTAGCGGCTAAAATTGATATATTTGATCTGATAGAAAAAGAAGTATTCGGAACAGCCTCGAAAGAACTACAAAATTTCCTGATCAAATTGTCCTTTTTAGAAAGCATACCATCTGGTCTTTTGAACGAACTGCTGCATAACAATTCAGCCCTTATGTCCGAGATAACTAAACAAAACCTGCTGATTCGTTATGATTTGCATTCTGACAGATACTATTTCCACAATTTGTTCAGAGAATTCCTTCTGGCAAAAAAAGTACATCTCGCAGAAGATGAAATAGCGGAGATGCATTTAATGATGGCCCAATGGGAACAAAAAAGCAACCGCAAAGTCGCGGCGCTTATCCATTATCAGCAATGCGGCTGCTATGACGAAATTTTTGATATTATTTTATCTTTTACCGGCCATGTTGTTCAGGAAACAGCAGACTTGTTTGTCAAATTGATTGAACAAGCCCCTGATGACATTATCAAGAAGCGGCCTGTTATACAGGTTGCAAAGGCAAACTTTCTGTTCAATAACAACCATATTGACAAGGCGCGGCAGGCACTGACAAAGATACGGAGCGAATATGAGACCTTGCCAGGAACAGAAAAAAACCTGGCTGTTTTAGGTGAAGTGTATATAACACTTGGGCTCATAAGCATTGTTAACCTGAATTATGAGTTCCAGGAACTTTTCAAAATGGCGGATAAATGTTTACCAAACGGAAGCAAGCTGGTGGACCAAAAACTCAGTATATCTGAAGGGCTCAACATTTGCAGTATTAAAGATCCGTCACCCGGTGAGTTGAAAAGACATCAGGATGCCCTTTTTAATGTTGCCCCCTACTTATTCAGGGTGATGAATGGATGCGGCTACGGCATGGAATACCTGAATGCCGCCGAGTCAAGCCTGTATACAGGAGACTTTAAATCCGCCGAAAAATATGCTTATGAGGCTATATACAGATCAAGACAATATCAGCAATATGACATTGAATATATGGCCAACTTTGTCCTGGTGAGGATTTTTACGGCTAAGGGCAGATATGCTGATATATCAAATATATTTGAACAAATGCAAAACCAAATGGAAACCCTTCAGGTTTCAAGCTGTATTTCTCTTTATGATATTATCAAAGGTTGGTTTTATGTGAAAATCGAAAAATCCGGTCTGGTTGCCAAGTGGATCAAATACGAAGATGAAATGCGAAAAATACTTGCTCCGGTGATATTCGGCAGAGAGTATCTGGTTCGTTCCGATTGTCTGCTGGCTGAAAACCGATATTATGAGCTCTTGGCCTTTATGGAACAGACAGACCAGAAATATGAAGAAAGAGGTATATTATTCGCAATCATACAGAATAAAATCACAAAAGCAATCATCCATCATTATATGCGAAAGCATCAAGAGTCTATGGATGCACTGTACGAAGCTTATTTGCTTGCCCATCCCAACAATCTGGTCATGCAGTTCATTGAATACGGGAACAAAATGCGCACCCTTATCCATGCCGCAAGATTGAACGAAAACTGTAAAATCCCCAAAGAATGGCTTAATAACATTTATACGAAATCATCCACTTACGCAAAACAGCTCTCACAGGTCATCTCCGCTTACAAGGCGGAGCATATGGCGTCGGACTCAGAGCAGATTAACCTGTCAAAACGGGAATTGGAAATACTGACATATCTTTCCCGGGGATTGACAAGGGATGAAATCGCGGAGTGCTGTTATTTATCCCGCAGAACCGTAGACAACGTATTAAAAAATATTTACTATAAGCTGGGAGCATCTAATATCGCAGAAGCTGTCCGGATTGGGAAAGAGAAAAATTATTTATAAGCCCAGCTGTATTTCCCTTTCTCCGTCCGAATATCCGCTGGTATTGTCACGGCGCCGGCCGTGCCCGGCGGCATCCCGCCTGTAGAATGAAAGTGTATTGAATGATTTTTTCATTAATGCAATAGTCTATTGCCTTTTTCACATATCTCATAGATTTCATCATATTTTTCTTCAATCAATGGTGTAACCCGTACTCTCTGCTTTCCCAGCTCTCTCTTATATAAAAAGTAAGGAACTATCCAACCAATAAATCCCGGTATCGCAAGCAGTATACACAGTATAATATGTGGTGTCTCGGCGGTTACAGCAAAAGTCGCCCCCGCTACAAAGGCTGTTCCAATAATCCCCGCTGCCAGCGCATATGTGGTTGCCGTTGAGGTTTTCACTGCTTCCAACTTATCTATCTCATCAACACACGCTTCAAAGTTTCTCTGCAGCCTTGTAAGTTCCATTTTGTTAATGATCTTGCGGTTTCGCTTCAAACGAATCACCGTTTTTTTCTGATGCGGCAGCCCGGAATTCTCTGCATTTCTCATCACCTTCTCATCCGGTTCCCAGCCGAAATTTTCATATCCGTCTAACAGAAACGACGCTTGACTGCTCTCTGCAACTATTTCTTTATACTCATACCCCACAAAATTTACAGATTTTTTTTCTTCGATATTCATGACAATTCTCCTCTGTTATTGTAACCATTATTTACTGGAAGCGTCACCTCAAAGACACTCCCGATTCCTACTTTACTAAAGGCCTGAATATCTCCATCCATAAGTTCTAACACTCGTTTCACTAATGCAAGACCCAACCCATTCCCTTCTTTTGAGTGAGAAGCGTCACCCTGATAAAACTTATCAAAAATATGATTCATACTGTCCGTATCCATACCACATCCGGTATCTGATATGGATATATCCACATACCCTTCCGTCGAGGTTTGGCAAATAGTTATCGTTCCCCCCGGTGGTGTAAACTTTATCGCATTTGATATCAGGTTATTCCACACCAATTCCAGTAAGCTCTCATCTGCTTTTATCGCTGCAGCATCTTCCATCTCGGTGATTAATTCTATTTCCTTTTCATCCCATGCTCCCTCAAATTGAAGAATGCAATCACACAATTGTCTGCACACATCGAATTCCTGTATCTCCGGTACGATTCTCTGATTCTCCAGTTTGTTCAATTTCAGAATATTACCGATTAGATTAGAAAGCCTTTTGGCCGCACTCTCGATCGACTCTGCGTATTCTTTTCTTTGTGCATCGGATATCTGCTCTCTCTTCATCATTTCTGCATAGTTTTTTATGATCGCAATAGGAGTTTTCATCTCATGGGAAACATTGGAAATAAAATCTGTTTTCAATGTTTCGATACTTCCCAGTTCTTCCACCATTTTATTGAAATCCAGTATCATCACATCCAGATAATCCAGTTTATCCGCAGTATGAATGGTCGGAATATACACCGAAAAATCACCATTCGCTACCTGTTTTGTAGCCTTCGCTAATTTTTGCATGGGTTCTTCGTATGTGCCCTTGATTGTTTTGCGTGTAAATAAGGTCAGCCCTACTGCTACCATTCCCCAGTATAATATCGGAATAATTATCTGAATCATTTGATTCAGCTTCATTGTATTCATTGCAACGATTAATCCTACATGAATCCCCGACATCAACAGCAGGACACCTAAGAGGATTACAAAGAGAGATGGCGGAAACCGACTTTCCTTTATGCTGTTGTTTTTGTCTCTGTTTTTCATAACAATACCACCTTATACCCTAATCCTCTGACCGTCACGATCTTAAACCCATCACATGCAGACAACTTATCCCGCAATTTTGTCACATACACATCCACTGCCCGTAAGCTTGTATCACTATCTATGCCCCAAAACTCGTCCATAAGCTGTGCTCTGGAAAATGTCTTTTTCGGATACGACAATAACTTATACATGATATTAAATTCCCTGGTGGTAAGGCTTATCTCTTCCCCATTCATTTCTGCACTCATTCCGTCTGCATCCAACACCAGGTTTCCTACGATAATCTTCCTCTCCACTTCTATATTTGCCCGACGTAAGAGTGCCTTTATGCGAAGCAATAATTCATCCAGTTCTATCGGCTTAATCATATAATCATCAATACCTAGTTGAAAGCCCTTTTGCTTCGATGGTAAATCGTCTTTTGCCGACATGAATAAAATAGGAATGGTTTTATTAACCTCTCTCACCGTCTGGGCAAATTCAAATCCATCAATCCCCGGCATCATAATATCTGAAATAATTAGCTCATAGAGGTTATTGTACATTTCTTCGTAGGCGGCTTTTGCATTCAGGCAGCCCTTTGCCCGAAATCCACTATCATTCAAATAGGTGCAAACAACCTGATTCAGTTTTATATCATCTTCTACAACAAGTATATTAATCATTACATCACCTTTCCACGTTCAATTTTATCTTTTTCACCTCTGTCTATATATTATAGCATTATACTTCGCTTTTGTTTTTGTTTTCTACTGCAAACCTTTGATAAAGGGAATCAGCATTAAAAGAACTACGATTCCTACGATTCCAATCACAATGCCCAGAACCATGTTACTCCATACCATAGTAAGACACATGCCCACACCTAGCAACAAAGCACCTATGATCCCAATTAATGTTGCTCCTATTGTTTTTCCCGACAATCTGATCGGAGCCTTGTTTTCCATCTTACGCCAAGCAAACACCATAATAAGCAGCACCGCTATCCCAATTACACCCATAACAATTCCCGGTTTAAATGTATTCCATTCCGTTATCAATACCATGCACATCCCGATTGCAAATAAAATTCCTCCAATAGTTCCCAAAATCATTGCTGCAAACGAACTCTTTTTCATTATCACATACCTGCCTTTCTGTCTGTTTTTTGCTCTGCTTCTAATCTTGCTCTGGCTTCTTCTACAGATTCACCGTCCCGTGTCAAAAAATTATCCACAAATTTATCCGCCATTTTATTAAAACCGCCTACTACGCCATTCTCAATTTTTTTATATCCTCCTACAGTTCCTTCTTCAATTTTTTTGTATCCGCCAACTACCTTTTCGGCAATTTTTTGATTCGCCTTTACTAATTTTGACTTTGCCATACTTACCTTCCTCGTTTCTTTTATTATTTTGTTTCATTTATTAATAAGATAATAACACCTTATTATTTATGTAATGTTTGGCTTTTGTTTCTGAATTATTAATGCTGTCTTTTCATTAAAGAACGAAACCTTTTCTTTCCCCGGCGCATAACCTTGAAAGAATAACAATCGGGCAGGAGGGAGAATTGAATCATTTTAAAATTACATTTTGCGGAAACTCAAGGATTGGCGAAGAGGAGGACTCGAAATGATTTATAAGGTTACAGTTCACACGGCGACTATTCCGCGAGGTGTTTCCGTGCATTATGCACGGAAATCCCGAGACATACAACGTGCGAAATTATGCAGTATGCATAATTTCTGTGCATCGCGAAGCGTGTTGCTGGTCACGAAGTGAACAGTAACTTTATAAGGACATTCAAAACCTGAAATCATCCAAGGAGCGCAACCTCTAGGAGCCTGGGACACACCAAGAGCCCCTGACGCTATTTGCATCAGGGGCTCTATATTTTTATAGTTCCGTTTCCAACACGACAATGCTGTAATTTCATTAAGAACTTCTGTTTTTTCGTGCCATGACAATACTCTGGACTACCAGAAACAGACAAAGCATTGCTGCAATCGTAATTCCTGTCCACCAGGCCTGATCAAGACCTGCCGATGATACGATATTCTGAATGGTACTGAGTGAAAGTACCCCGAAGAGGGTTCCAATTATATTACCTACTCCTCCTGTCAGCAGCGTACCTCCTATGATAGCGGACGCGATGGCGTTCATCTCCATTCCGCTCGCATGGGAAGCGGCACCGGAGCCGACATGAAGGAAATACACGTAACCGCCAATACCCGCTAATGCACCGCAGAACAAATGCGCTAAAAACCTTGTTCTTTTTACATTGATACCGAGCATCAACGCACTCTGCCGGTTTCCGCCGACCGCGTAGAAGCTCCGGCCAAGCTTTGTCCATTTCAGGACAAAGAACAGGATCACTACGATCAGCAGCGCGACGATCACACCAATTTCAACATATGCATCTACATATTTTCCTATTTTGTTCACGGAGCCCAGCCCCGGAATGATCACCCGCGTCTCTTTCAATGCGACGAAGGCTTTATTTTCAACATTAAACGGATTGGTATGGACAATGGTGGTCATCCCCCGGGCAAAAAACATTCCTGCCAGAGAGACGATAAACGGCTGGATATCCAGATACGCAATCAACAGTCCCTGCACCAGACCATATCCGAGACCGATTGCCAGTGCGATCAGCAGCGATACAAAGACATTTCCTCCCTGATAATCCAGGTACACCGCACAGCACATGCTGACCAGCGCCGTCACGCCTCCGACCGAAATATCAATGCTTCCGGTAATCATAACAATGCTCAGGCCGCAGGATGCAATAATCAGTGCGGCATTTGCATTCAGAATATTAAAGAATGTCTGTGCTTTTAAAAAACCGCTGCCCTGAAATACTATTGCGCCGATATACATTACAAAGAATACAATGATCGTGATCGACAGCAGCAGATTTGTATCCGAGATTGATTTCTTTTGCAGCTGCTTTTGGGCAGCAGATGATTTATTAAACAATGCCATATTAACCAACCTCCTTGGTACGTAATTTCATCTTCTTCCCGAAAGATGAGAACTTTTCTCGGACAACCGGCGCACTTAATACAACCAGAGCAATGACAACAATCGCCTTATATGCAGAGAGCGCATCTGACTTTACATTGAATTTATAAAGTGTCGTTGTTAAAAACTGAATCACATAAGCTCCAAGAATAGAAGCTGCCATGTTGAATTTTCCGCCACTTAAAGAATTCCCTCCCAGGGCAACCGCAAGGATGGCATCCATTTCAATATCCTTGGCAATTACTGAATAGTTGATGGAAGAAATACGGCTCACTTTAATCAGCGAAGCAACTGCTACACATAAGCCGAGGATTACAAAGGCCAGGAATTTGATGAATGCCGGATTGAGACCATTAAGTCTGGAGGAACCTGCGTTAATACCAACCGCCTGCGTATATAACCCTAAATTCGTGAATTTTAGTGCCAGCGCCATCACGATCATACATATCACTGCGATAAAAAATGGCGTCGGAATCGGTATTCCTGGAATAAAACCGCCAAAGTAACCAAAGCTCTGATCACTGATAACCGGAAGCTCATTATTATTGATCCAGGCGGCAATGGAACGTCCGGCCGTAAACAGGATCAATGTGGCAACCATGGGCTGGATCTTAAAACCTGCAACCAGTACCCCGTTAAATGCACCAAAGAGCATGCAGACTACACAGCTGACTAAAAATGCTGCAATAATCGGTGCCTTAAGTACTTCCGGTCTTGAATCAGTTCCGCAAAGCACACGCAGGATAACTGATCCGCCAATTGCAATTGCGGCTCCGACACTGATGTCCTGTCCGCCTGATGCAGCAGTAACCAGCGTCATACCAATGGCTAGGATCGCCAGTTCAGAACCATAATCCAGGATTGTTATCAGATAACCGGACAGAACCGGATCGCCTGCGCTGTTGGCAGACAGCGCAATCTTATAGAAAGACGGGTCAAGTATCAGATTGAACACCGCAAGCAGCAAAAGCGCAGCGATGGGAATGAAAATCTGCCTTCCGGATAATTTTGCAAAAATATTCTTCTTGTTTTGTGTCATTTTTTGTCACCTCCGGCAATTGTATCCATAATCTTACTCTGTGACAATCCAGTGCCTGAAAGTTCACCTACCATTTTGCGGTCACGCATAACAATTAAGCGCGAGCAGGTACGTAGCATTTCATCTATCTCAGAAGAAATAAATGTAACACTCATACCTTCTGAAGCGAGTTTAATAACTAATTTCTGTATTTCAATCTTGGTACCCACATCGATACCACGTGTCGGTTCATCTAAAATCAGATATTCCGGATGTGTGAGCAGCCAGCGGGCAAGGATTACCTTCTGCTGGTTTCCTCCCGAAAGAGATTTGATCGGTGTATCTGCTGAAGCTGTCTTAATCTCCAGTAGCTTAATATATTCATCCGCCAGCTTATTGGCTTCTGCTTTTGAAAATGGTTTGAAGAATCCTTTCAGCACCTGCGCAGCAAGTATAATATTCTCGCGGACGGAAAGATCCCCTACGATACCATCTGACTTACGGTCTTCCGGAAGGTACGCGATACCATTCTTCATCGCATCGATCGGCTTTGAGATCTTAATCACTTTTCCGCTTTTCTTCACTGATCCGCCGATGACTCTGTCCGCTCCGAAAATCGCCCGCACACATTCGCTCCTGCCGGATCCCAATAATCCGGTCAGACCATTTACTTCACCCTTTCGGATGTGGAAATCAAAAGGCTTGATTCCCACATTACTTTGAAGCGCTTCTGCCTCAAAGACAGGAGGTATCGAATCATCCTGTTCGTATACCTGAACCTCATCCTTGATATCTGCCACATCATCCAGTTCCTTCCCAAGCATCTTCGCAACAAGCTGGACGCGCGGAAGATCTTTTATTTGATGTTCACCGACAAGCTTTCCGTCACGCAGAACGGTAATCTTATCGCAAACCGCATATACCTGTTCCAGGAAGTGTGTGACAAAGACAATTCCTACTCCCCTTGCCTTCAGATCACGCATCAATCCAAACAGTTTCTCTACCTCCTGCTCATCTAAAGAAGAAGTCGGTTCATCCAGGATCAGTACCTTACAATCCATATCCACCGCCCGAGCAATAGCAACCATCTGCTGGATCGCAAGCGAACAACTGGACAGCTGCTGCGTTGCACCGGCGGATATATCCAGGGTCTTTAATATTTTCTCTGCATCCTCATTCATCTTTTTCCAGTTCTGGCACAACCCTTTACCCCGACCGATATACATATTCTCAGCAACCGAAAGATTCGGACAAAGTGTAATTTCCTGATATACGGTACTGATCCCAAGGTTTTGTGCATCCTGGGGCGAACGTATCACTGCGGCTTTTTCCATTTTTCCAAGGAAAATCTCACCCTGGTCTTTCTCATAAACCCCGGTTAAAACTTTGATCAGCGTAGATTTTCCTGCACCGTTCTCGCCCATCAGTGCATGGATTTCACCTTCATGCAGTGTGAAATCCACCGCCTGCAGCGCAAGTACCCCAGGAAAGCTTTTATATATATTTCTCATTTCCAATACAGACTTATCTTTCACCAGCATAATCACCTCTTAACTTGTTTTCATAAGTAAAGCGCGCAGGAGCGTATTTTTTACCTGTACGCTGCCCGCGCTCTTTACTTAAATATCAGATACCGTAATTATCAACATCTTCCTGTGTGATAGTTGTCGCATCAAAGCCTTTCTCATCCATGATAATGGTCTTTTCTGTAACTTCACCACCGCCTTGGATTGTTTTAATAACTTCATCAATATAGGAAGCCTGGAACGGATTACACTGTCCATTATAGTTCCAGTTCTGGGCAAGAAGTTCTTCTAATGCCCACTTATTGCAGTCAAATCCCATAACGATCACGTCTTTGTCAACACCGTGAGAAATATTTGCTTTATCAAGAGCTGCTACAGCACCTTTAGCCATATCGTCATTCTCTGCATAGATAACATTGAAAGACTCGCCGGAATCGATAACTGACTGAACGATCTGCTGTGCTTTCTCTGCATTCCACTCTGCCGTCTGCTGGGTAACAATGTTCCATCCGTCAGAGCCGGCTGCTTCATCAACAGCACCGGAACGGCCCTTCTGTGCTGCCGATCCCATAACACCCTGGATATGTATGATATTGTATTCCTCAAGGCCCTGATCTTTTAACCAGTTAACCGCTGTTTCACCTTCTTTTTCCATATCAGAAACGATCGAAGCTTCATACAGACTCTCATCAGCGTCGATGGTACGGTCAAATAAGATGACTCTGGTACCTGCATCCTGGGCATCTTTCAAAACCGAATCCCAGCCTGCGGTATCTGCTGCGGAGAGAAGGAGATAGTCAACACCATCCTGAATGAATTTCTGTGCTGCTGTGATCTGCTCATCATTCTTAAGGCTATATGCAAAGGATGCCTCATATCCGTTTTCTTCCGTAAACATTGCCTTCAAGTCTTTGTCATTTGCTGTACGGTATCCGGACTCGTTGGGATCGTTGTTGATAATACCAACTGAAATCAGTTCGCCGCCGCCTGATACATCCGCTGTATCATCGCCGGCATCTGCCGCTTCATCCGTGGCTGCATCTGTACTTGCCCCTGTACTTGCTTCTGTAC
>Ga0153928_1000211_pt1 | contig 30304 bp, 29 predicted proteins | sample TSNJ012MetaG_FD_106656 | JGI IMG/M metagenome (GOLD analysis project Ga0153928, IMG submission 106656) | Attine ant fungus gardens microbial communities from New Jersey, USA - TSNJ012 MetaG | ecosystem: Host-associated > Fungi > Mycelium > Unclassified | place: USA: New Jersey, Wharton State...
TAATACAACAATACAACATATATCAAAAAACTGCTACTTTTTTTAAAAAAAAGAAAATATAAAAGAAGACGTAGTGAAATTTAGTACCTACGCTAGCCATCGCGCCAGCGATTTGGTACAATGAACTATGCTGGGAGGGATTTTATGAATGATGCGGAAATGTCTTTGCTGCAACAAAAAATGATGCGAAAAAGTTAGCTAAAGCAGTTGGTAATGGAAAACCGATAAGAGATGGAAAGCATAAAGATATGTATGATTCTAAAATAGGATATTTTAAACATTATCATGATGGATTGAGAAAGGGAGGACACATATTTTATGTGGGGGGTTGAAAATAGTATATGATAATAGTGTATGACGATATCGTTGAAAAGTATAAAGAAGTATTAAAATATGCAATTAGATATTCAGATACATTTGCAGTTATTACAGAACTTAAAAGGCCATATTCAAAAACACCGCCAAATTGTAAACATGACGAAGTGATGAAGAATTTTGAAGAATATCTTGTAAAACAAGTGGTGCGTGTAAGAGAATGGCCAGGAACAAATACAAGTAGCTTACATAAAGTTATGAATGTATATAAAGCTTGTAGGGCGACAAGAGATGCTTTATTGGAACTGCCAAATATTTTTTTGGCCTTGGAAAATAATTTGCCTGAAGACATATGTTTTTACAGAAATGAGAAGCTTTGGATCGGAACAACTTCTCACGAGAAGATGGCTGGTATGAAAAATGAAACTAAAGAGGATATAGCCTTTCTGGAAAATCAAAATATTATATTTTATCTACAGTAATAAAGAAATAGATTAATAACTTCAGAGATGAGGGTACGATGGCTTGCAAATGTTTTAAAGGTTGTGAGGTATATTTAATTGATAAAATTAAAAACTAAGAATTTAGATAGATTTAAAAATCGCCCTAAGATGAATTTCACTATTCATGAAGGCAATATAGTAATAAAGAATTTAGGTAAATTTACAACGGTACCACAGATTGTAAAATAGGACGGAGAAAGCTATTGAGGATTTCAAAAGAAACAGGAGATTACCCGGATTTGATAATTGTATGGAATCCAAAAGCTCAATGTGTGGCTTATTATGACACAGAACATGAAGAGTTTGGTAATATTGCACCATTTGAAGAATTTATGCAGAATGCAGGAGAATATATGGAAAGAGTTTTGAATGGAGAATATGAAATATAAATTGAATAATCTTTATAAAACCATCAAGACCATCTTCTAAATTTTTAACAACAGAACAAGCTTTTTTATGTGGGAAATGGGTCTTTAGATACTATAAAGCCGAACAGTGATCGTTTTTTCTTTCAGCCTAAGATTAAGTTTGTAAAACAGATTCAAGGAAAATATAGCTTAAAAATATAAAAAATTATTATATTGTAATAAAGCACATATAAAATAAGTGTATTATGTGGCAAAATAACCAAAGTTTGTTAAAAAAGCTAAAAACACTTACAAAAAAGTTATTTTTATGTTAAAATAAACTTATAAGATCAATGGCTGTGATCTTAACATTACATTAAAAAGGGAATTCTGAATTTGATACCAAACACATAAGGACCTGTTTCGCTTAATTAATGAGTGTATCGGGTCCTATTTTTAATTATTTAAGGACAATGGCCAGTTCCATAAAAGTGGTTAAGTAAAGGAGAGTTGTTGGATGTTTGAAGTTGGAGATTATGTTATCTATGGAAATAATGGTGTCTGTATGGTGGAAGCGGTAGGGACAATGAATATGTCTGGTATATCAAAAGACAGATTGTACTATACTTTAGTTCCGGTCTATAAACATGGAAGCAAAGTGTTTACCCCGATTGACAATAACAAAGTGATTATGAGGCGAATTATTTCAAAAGAAGAGGCGCTGGAGCTCATTGACAATATAAACGGAATTGAATCACTATGGGTACAGGAGGAAAGAAGAAGAGAGCAGATCTATAAAGAGGCATTAAAGACATGTGATTGTAAGGAGTTAATAAAGATCATAAAAACATTATATTTAAGAAGACAGTCCAGAATGGCAGACGGTAAGAAAGTAACGGCCGTTGATGAAAAATATTTGATTATTGCAGAAGAACATTTATACGGAGAATTGGCAATACCGCTTAAAATGCCGAAAGATAAAGTAGAGGAATATATTGCAGACCGGGTAGGATCAATGGAATTGGAGTGATAGATGGGTTGAGTGGAAAGAGGAAGCTGGGAACGACCGCCGAAGGAGTCCGGTTCGCATAAGATAGTTGGCAGGGATTCCTGGCGTCCCTTTTCCAAAACCTCTAAACATAAACAAAAACACACACTAGGATATAAGAAATCCTGAAGAAAGGTTGCTCCATAAGGAGTAAGCCTTTATTTGTGTTACCCAAAAACAAAGACGATGTAAAAAATGATCATATAAAAAATTGGTGTATTATACCAAATCGACAAGTGCCGGCATCACAGTCATGTGCAAATATTATTGAGGGTATAGGCACATCACAATGATGAGCAATGCAATGTGCATAATTAGTACTCTATTTATATTGAAAACCATATGCATTATGTATAAAATAGAGTAAATAGTAAATTTATTATTATATTCTGTTACAAACCATGGTTATTAAAAGTAAGAAAGGAGTAAATCTTTGAAAAGTGATACGATAATCAGCGAGTTGGTTGTTTTGGATCTTGAAGCAGAGGATAGTGAAGACTTTTTCAGAAAAATGTCAGATAAGCTGGTAGAGAAAGGATACGTAAAAGAAAGTTTCTATGAAGCTATTTGTAAAAGAGAGGCTGAATTTCCAACTGCCCTGCCCATAGAACCGGAATCAGTTGCGATTCCTCATACGGATCCAAAACATATCAATAAGGCGTTTATTGCACCGGTTCGGCTAAAGAAATCAATAATATTTTGTGAGATGGGAGCAAATGACATTGTGCATGATGTCAGGTTTGTTTTTATGCTTGGCATAAAAAACCCGGAAGAGCAAATTGAGCTTTTACAGCTTCTTGTGGATAATTTACAGGATGAAGAGCTTATGCGGAAACTGAACGAAGCGAATACGGTGGATGAGTATATGGCAGCTTTAGTTACAATGAAGGGATTTGAAGCGTAAATATTTTATTTTGAAAGTAGATAAGGCTCCCACCTCTATAGGTGGTGAGCGAAATGTCTCAGGCGGATTTGAATATGAATATGAAAGGATGAGAGATATGAAAAGAGTAATCGTAGCATGCGGAAGCGGAGTAGCAACATCACAGACAGTAGCGAGCAAGGTAAACAGGCTTTTAAAAGAGAATAAAATAGATGCCAGGGTAGATGTAGTTGATCTGAAATCAATAGACCGTCATATAGATTCCAGTGTGGCCTATATTGCGATCACAAAGGTAACAAAGGAATATCCTATTCCGGTAATCAATGGCATTGCATTCTTAACTGGCGTGAATCAGGATGCAGAACTCAAAAAATTAATCGAAGCATGTAAATAAGCATTAGAATGATTGAGAAGGAGATTGAATTATGAATATACTTGAGAATATTGTTAATTGGCTCTTGAGTCTTGGTGCGGCTATCTTTGTTCCGATCATCATTATTATAGCCGGCATTATCGTTGGAATGAAAGTGAAGGATGCGATTTCATCCGGTATTACTTTGGGAGTAGCATTTACCGGTATGAGCCTCTTGATTGATTTTATGTCTTCGACCATTGGGCCGGCGGCAGAGGCAATGCTGGAAGCTACCGGGATTTCACTTCCCTATCTGGATGGGGGCTGGACCACCATGTCTTCCATATCCTGGTCCTGGCCTTACGCATTCCTGATGTTTCCGTTAGTCATAATCATTAATGTAATAATGCTGGCATTAAAAAAGACCAATACCTTTAATGCGGACTTGTGGAATGTATGGGGAAAGATATTTACAGCGGTTGCAGTAGTAGCAATCACTGGAAAAGTGTGGATTGCTTTTGTAGTTGCTGCCGTTCAAATATTGTTAGAACTGAAGCTGGCAGATGCGCATCAGCATAGAATTGAGAAGCTGTCCGGTATCCCCGGAGTAACCTGTACTCACAGAATGACATTCTTTGGAGCGATTTTGTTTCCTTTTGATTGGCTGCTCAGAAAAATACCGTTTTTTAATAAAGATATAAATGCGGAATCTTTAAAAGATAAACTTGGTATATTTGCAGAAAATCATATTATCGGATTTATTTTAGGGCTCTTATTCGGACTGCTGGCCAGATTCTCCGTGGCGGATTCCCTGCAGCTTGCGATAAAGGCATCAGCAGCGCTGACCCTTTTCCCGGTGATCACGAAATATTTCATGCAGGCACTTGCACCGATTTCAGAGGCTGTCAGTGAATTTATGAATAAGAAATTCAAGGGAAGAACTCTGATTGTGGGTCTTGACTGGCCTTTCCTGGGTGGTTCAAGCGAGATTTGGCTGGCTGTCATCTATACAATACCTATTACGTTGATTTATGCAATGATTCTTCCCGGTAATGAAATACTGCCGTTTGCAGGCATCATCAACTTATCATTAGCAGTGCCCTGTTATCTGGTTACCAAAGGTAATCTGCCAAGGATGCTTGCGCTTTGTACGATTTCCGTACCGGCATTCCTTTGGGCGGGAACGGCTTTTGGCCCGTTTATGACAGAACTGGCGAATTCCACAGGAGCTGTCGAGCTTGCTGCCGGGCAGATTATTTCAAACAGTGGTATGGATGCGCCTGTATTTACATATGCTATATCTCATGTATTTAAGATACTGCAGGGAAATCCGGTTCCTCTAATAATATTGATACTTTGGTCCATTGGATTTGTCTTATACTATCGTGACCTCAAGAAAGAAGCAAAGGCGGAAACTGAACAACAGGCATAGCGGATAGAAAAAAGAAAGCGGTTATTATTTTTAAGAACGGAGGATGGTATTCTTGAATTTAGATGAAAGAGGCTGGCTGATATTAAAATATATTGTGGATGAACCAACAATAACCGGAAAAGAATTAGAACGGGAGTTTTGCCTTTCCAGGAAACAGCTGGGGTATTCCATTGATAAAATTAATGATTTTCTTGAAGAAAATGAATATCAGCGTATAGAGCGGCTGCGTACCGGCAATTTCAGAATATCATCCACCGTAATCGAACAATTTGAGTCAAAGGATATAAAAAGAACAAAGCATAATTCCTATACCTATTCCGAAAAGGATAGAGGGTATATAATCCTTTTACTGATATTATGCAGTAAAGATGAATTGTCTACCGTACACTTTACCAGTGAGCTCGATATCAGCAAAAATACGCTTTTGCTGGATTTAAAAAAACTTCAGGATGTAGTTTCGCCCTTTGAGGTTAATATTTATTACAGCAGGAAAGAAGGGTATACCCTGACCGGAAATGAATGTTCAATCAGGGAGATATTAATCCTGACAGTAAGAAAGATCCTCGAGATGAGGGCAGGCAGGGAAGTAATATTGAGAATCGGTGGATTCAAAGAAAAAGATATCCGGGACATAATGGAAAGCATCAGAGAGATAGAAAGAATATTAAAGATTCAGTTTACAGATGACCGGCTGAATGAACTTCCCTATATTATGTGTCTGGTGATGAAAAGGTTAAATAATGGTCATGTATTAAAGGAGCTTCCGGAGACATTTCAGCATATAGTCGGTACGAAGGAATATACGGCCATAGTGGCTTTTGCGAACCGGTTTGGCATAACAGAGCCTCTGGAGAAGCTATATCTTACAGCCCAGATACAAATCTCAAATATGAGTTCCTTCCAGAGAAGTCAAAATGAAATTGAAGGAAAGATGCTCGAAGCAGCCAGACAGGTAGTCCGGCATTTTGAACTGATCTGCTGCGTTCAGATAAAAGAAAAGGAACAATTGCTGGAAGCTTTAATTCAGCATTGGAAACCTGCTTATTATCGGATTCAGTATGGGTATCATATTGAAAACAGCATTACAGATCTGATTCTGCCGAAACACAATTATCTGCATGAAATTGTAAAAAAGGCAGTTTATCCGTTAGAAGAGATGCTTGGTAAAAAGCTGCCGGAAGAAGAACTTGCATACTTCACACTGTTATTTGGAGGCTGGCTGAGGCGGGAAGGGCTTCTGGATTTTGTGGAGGAGAGGAAACGGGCGATTGTGATCTGTGCCAATGGAATATCCGTATCGAATTTTTTATTCATTACCTTAAGAGAACTCTTTCCTGAAATTGAGATGCTGACCTGTATGTCTATCAGAGAGTTTCAGGAGAATCCGGTTCTTCCGGAGGACTATAATATAATATTTGCAACAGAAAGGCTGGATACGGATAAGATCCAGTTTCTGGTCACCCCTTTCCTGAATGAGTATTCTAAGCAAAAGTTTAGAGAGAAGGTTTCTCAGGAGCTTGATGGTGTTCATTCCCAAACAATTAAAATCACAACACTTCTTGACATCATTGAACAGCATACGACCATCCACTCCAGGGAGCAGTTAATCCGAAGCCTGAAGCGATATATCAATGCAGGAAACGAAAAACGAAAAGAAGAATATTCTGAACAATCCAGGGGCTATGCAGCGAGTGATATCACTTTGCAGGAACTTCTGATGGAAGAAACGATTAAGGTTCTGGAGGAGGTAAAGGAATGGAAAGAAGTTCTGCGGCTGGGAGCAGCTCCTCTCCTTGAAAAAGGCTGTATTGAAAAACGTTATCTGGACAGGGTGATAGAAATTATAGACAAAGAAAAACCATATATCATGGTTGCAGACGGAGTAGTCATTGCACATGCCGGAGTCATGGATGGGGTAAAGAGTGTGGCGATGTCACTTGTTAAATTGCCGGAGCGTATATCCGTTGGCGGTTATCTGGATGCGGATGTAGTGATTATCCTGGGTACTCCTGATACAACCCTTCATTTGAGGGCGCTTTACGGACTCATAGAGATTTTGGAGGATGAAAAGAAGATTGAGAGACTGCACCAGTCAAAGACGAAGCAGGAAATAATGGAACTGCTAAAAAATGATGAGAAATAATATAAAGTAAAAATAACAGAATGTTTCTAGTTGCCCAAAAGGCAGATAAAAGGAGAAAAAATATGTTAGAGCATTTAAAAAAAGAAGTATGTCAAATAGCAAAAAGAGCGCAGAAAGACGGTCTATGCAAGCATAAGTCCGGAAATTTCAGCGCCAGAGATAAAGAAACCGGATATGTGGTAATTACGCCCACAAGTCTTGACAGGGAATTGCTGACGCCCAGAGATATGGTGGTTATTGATATGAATGCTGCAATCATTGAAAATCTTTCCGGATTAATGCCTACCAGTGAGTCACTGATGCATTTGATGGTCTATAAAACCAGAGAGGACGCTATGGCGATTGCCCATACGCATTCTGCTTTTGCAACGACCTTTGCGCTTTTGAATAAACCGATACCGGCTCTGGTATATGAAGTGGCTACAATGGGATTGACGAAGGCAAGAGTGCCGGTAGCCCCCTACGGAAGACCTGGTACCAGAGCCCTGGCGGAAAGTGTTGTAGATGCAGCAAAGGAAGCAAAATGTTTCCTGATGGAAAAGCACGGAGCAGTGGCTTTTGATACGGATATTTATGAAGCTTTTCTGAAAGCAGCTTATATTGAAGAATTGGCTGAGCTATACTATCGTTCTTTGACTGTAAACGGCGGCAGAGAGCCGGAAATCTTTGCACAGGAAGAACTTGACAGCTGGCAGTATCCGGCTGATGTAAAATAGAAAGAGGTGGCAAAGTCTTGAAAAAAATAATGAATGATCCGGAGAACTATTTACAGGAGATGCTGGAGGGAATTTACATTGCCCATCCCGATCTGGTGACCTATACAAATAATGACAGACAATGTCTCATAAGTGCGAAAACGAAAGAAGGTAAAGTCGGAATAGCTACCGGCGGCGGCTCCGGGCACCTGCCTTTGTTTCTTGGATACGTAGGGGAAGGTATGCTGGATGGCTGCTCTGTAGGTGACGTATTTCAATCTCCCAGTGCGGAGCAGATGCTGGAAGTAACGAAAGCAATTGACAAAGGCGCAGGTGTTCTATATATTTACGGTAATTATAACGGTGATATCTTTAATTTTGACATGGCGGCAGAAATGGCTGATTTTGAGGAAGATATCCGGGTGTTAAGTGTAGTTGCCGGTGAAGATGTTGCATCTGCAGGACCGGCTGCACCAGGAGCTAAAAATACCAGAAGAGGCGTGGCCGGAATCTTTTTTGTTTTCAAATGCGCCGGCGCGGCAGCGGACCGGATGATGGATCTGGATGAGGTGAAGAGGATTGCCGATAAGGCAGCGGCAAATGTCAGGACGATGGGAGTAGCGCTGACTCCCTGCGTAGTTCCCAGGGTAGGAAAGCCGGGATTCTCACTGGGTGAGGATGAAATGGAAATCGGAATGGGAATTCACGGAGAAACTGGTATCCGCAGAGGGAAAATTGAACCCGCTGACCAGATTACGGATGAGATGCTGGATAAAGTGATCATGGACCTCCCTTATCAGTCCGGGGATGAAGTAGCAGTTTTGATCAACGGATTAGGAGCCACCACACTGGATGAGCAGTACATTGTTACCCGAAGGGTAAAACAGCATCTGGAAGGTAAGGGGATTAAAGTTTACCGTTACTATGTAGGAGAATATGTTACTTCCCTGGAGATGGCGGGACTTTCCATTTCTCTGCTGAAGCTGGATGATGAGCTTAAGAAAATGGTAGATTATCCGGCTCATACACCATTTTTCAGACAGTAGGAGGCGCAGTATGAATGTTGAATATGTAAAGAATCTTCTTTTCCATTGGAAAGAAATCATGACCGCAAACAGAGAACGGCTTATTGACATGGACAGCGTTGTCGGTGACGGCGATCTTGGACTGACTATGAGTGATGGATTTCGTGCGGCCTATGATTCTATAAAAGACAGTGAAGAAAGTGATATAGGAAAGGTGCTGTTTCAGGCAGGAAAATCAATGTCTGCCAAAGTGCCTTCCACAATGGGAACGTTAATGGCTTCCGGATTGATGGGAGCGGGTAAAGCGCTCAGAGGTAAAACAGAGCTTTCCCTGGCTGAGATTGTAATGCTTTTCAAGGCGTATGAGGAAGGCGTGGCGAAACTGGGTAAGGCAAAAGTCGGAGAGAAAACATTTCTGGACGGACTCCATCCTGCTGTGGTTGAACTGGAGGAGGCCGCGATGAATGAAACAGACATTAATGAGGCAGCTAAAAAAGCTGCAGCAGCGGCAAGAAAAGGATACGAGGATACCAAGGGAATGCTGGCGGTTCACGGCAGGGCGGCCACCAGAGGTGAGAATTCCAGGACCTTTGAAGATCCGGGAGCGTATGTAGCATGCCTGTTGTTAGAGGCATTTGAACAAAGCTTATAGATAAGGACAGGTTATGAAAGTATTAGCAAGTGATTATGATGGTACCCTTTTTATAAATGATAAATTTAAAAAAGAAACGTCATTAGCTTTAAAACGTTGGAGAACGGCCGGGCACAGGTTCGGCATTGTAACCGGCAGAGATTTACGGATGACCAGAGATGTGATTCTGGAACATGGTCTAAAAGTGGATTTTGCAATATGCAATAACGGCTGCGTGCTCTATGATGGGAATTTAAAGAAGCTGCATAGCAGCTTCTTATCTCCTGAATTGGTGGATCAGCTTATTGATAGTGAAGCAATCAGAAAGAGCTGTTATATTGTACTGGCGGATGAACACGGCAGGTATGTATATGATAACGATTATCGTCACGAAAAATATGAGCATGTCTATTACACAGAAGTGCTTAATCAGAACAATATAAAAGATCATGTTCATTTTTATCAGATGGACACGCGGTATTCTGATGCAAAGGAGATGCATGAAGTAAAGGAGATGCTGGAACAGGAAATTGGGAATCTGGCAACCATCAATCCCAATGTATCCACGATTGACATTACGCCCCTGGGGGTGACAAAACTGACCGGACTGCAGCGATATCTTCAGCTGGAAGGATTAGAGAAAGAAGAGATAATTACTGTGGGTGATGGATTGAATGATTTATCTATGATTCTTCATTATGGAGGATATACGATGATGTCTGCCGTCCCGGAAATTAAGGAGAAGGTTGGAAAAGTTGTAGAATCCGTAGAGGAATTGATTGAATGGGAGTTGAGCCCGCAGTAAATATGCCAAGGCGTATTTGAATAATTAGACAGGAGGAATGAAGCATATGAAATCATTTGAATATATGATAAACGATGAACTGGGTATCCATGCAAGACCAGCAGGACAATTGGTAAAAGAGGCTAAAAAATTTAAAAGTTCGATAGTGCTTAAGAAAGGTGAAAAGGAAGCAGCAGCAAATCTTTTGCTCAAAATTATGAGCATGGGTGTGAAAAAGGGTGACAACGTTTTTATCACAATAGAAGGAGAAGATGAAGAAGCGGCTTTCGAAGCAATACAGAACTTTTTTGAATCAAACTTATAGTAGGGGAGGAAACTTGATGGAGCAATATTCAGGAAAAGTTATAATGCGTAAGATTGCAATCGGAAAGATTCATTTCCTGACAAAGGATGAACAGAAAGTCAGGCGTGAGAAAATAACAGATATCAATGCAGAATGCAGCCGATTCGAGACTGCAAAAGATAAAGCTGGAACTCAGCTTCAAGCGCTTTATGAAAAAGCAAAAAAAGAAGTAGGTGAAGCAGAAGCGGCTATTTTTGAAGTGCATATGATGATGCTGGAAGATGATGACTTTTGCGATTCTATACGAAAAATGATAACAAATCAACAGATAAATGCCGAATATGCGGTAGCGGTAACGGGCGATAATTTTGCCCGGGTATTTGGTGAAATGGATGATGAATATATGCAGGCCAGAGCGGCAGACATAAAGGATATATCGGATCGGTTAGTAAAGGTGCTTTCAGGGAAAACGAACGATGAGCATGTATTACAGGAACCGGTAATTCTTGTTGCAGAGGATCTTGCGCCCAGTGAAACCGTACAACTTGATAAATCGAAACTGCTGGGGTTTGTGACAAAACAGGGGTCTTCCAATTCACATACGGCTATCCTGGCAAGAACGATGAATATACCGGCGTTAACAGAAGTCGATATCAGACAGGAATGGCATGGAAAAACGGCTGTTTTAGATGGCTATCATGGTATATTAATCATCGATCCCAGTGAAGATACTCTGAAGGAAGCCCAAAAGAAGCAAGAGGAAGAAATACAGAAAGCAAAGCTGTTAGAAAATTTTAAAGGGAAGGAAACTATAACGAAAAGCGGGAAGAAAATTCATTTATATGCCAATATAGGAGGTGTATCAGATGCCGGGGCAGCTCTGATGAATGATGCCGAAGGAATTGGTTTATTCAGAAGTGAATTTCTCTATCTTGAGTCCAATACTTACCCGACAGAAGAGGAACAGTTAAAAGCGTATAAAGCAGTTGCTGAAGTAATGGCAGGGCGGAAAGTAATTATCAGAACCCTGGATATTGGCGCAGATAAGCAGGCAGATTATTTTGAACTGGCAAAAGAAGAAAATCCGGCTATGGGGTATAGGGCCATACGTATTTGTCTGGACCGAAAGGATATTTTTAAGACTCAGCTTAGAGCGGCTTTAAGAGCGAGTGCTTTTGGTAATATTTCCATAATGTTTCCTATGATTATTTCGTTAAATGAAGTGATTGAAGCTAAGAAGTTATTGGCGCAGTCGAAAGAAGAACTGGCAAATCAGGGGATCACTTATGGGGAAGTAGAGATTGGAGTTATGATTGAAACGCCTGCAGCCGTTATGATAAGCAGGGAGTTAGCCGAAGAGGTTGATTTTTTCAGTATTGGAACAAATGATTTGACGCAGTATACATTGGCAATAGACAGGCAGAACCCTAAGCTTGATAAGATCTATGATTCACATCATCCGTCGATACTTAGGATGATTGAAATGACGGTCAAAAATGGGCATGATGGCGGGGCCTGGGTAGGAATATGCGGGGAATTAGCTGCGGATCTTTCTTTGACAGAAACGTTTTTGGATATGGGGGTAGATGAATTATCGGTTTCACCTGCTTTTGTATTGCCGTTGCGGGAGAAGATAAGGACTATTTAGAGAATAAGATTTACTTCTTAAAACAGGTGTTTTCGGATGCCTGTTTTTTAATGTTTATTTTTAAGCTGACAGGTTGAGTTGAAAAGAGGACGCCGGGAACCATTGCCAAACTTCTTATGCGAACCGGACTCCTTCGGCGGTCGTTCGGAGCCTCTGAAAGCGAAAAATCACTCAGGAAAGCCTTCGTGATTTTCCCCGTCTCCTCTCTTCCTTACGCTGCTTCGCAGCTACCCTCATACACCGGATTGTTCGCATAAGAAGTTTGGCAATGGTTCCCGGCTGTTTCTCTAAGGCGATTTGATCTGCCGTATTGCTTTACGTTTTTGAAAATCTCTATTTAAATTTTAAAATAATTAAGCGTTTATTGCTTTTTCTTTACGTTTATTATTTTTTTGCCGAATTAAATAAAAGTATGGTATAATATCCAAAATGGAAAGAAAATTAATGAGGAAGTTATAAATAATCTGAAATGGTTTTCGTTTCAGTAATATTCCTGATGAACTTAATATTTATATTAAACGAATGGAAAGTTGCAGCTTTAGAAGGAAAGTTTTCAAAAATTTAATAATTTATCTTGGGCGAATAGGTTACTGTCAATGGGATTTAATTAAAAATTCTAAGAGGAGTTTCAGATGAAAAAAATAAAATTGGCTATTTTGATTTTAGGATTTATACTGTCTATCCAAGGAATATACTATAAAATGTTGGAGACGAGTGCAGCTTCATCCGGTGAAACAACATCTATAATTATCTGTTATAAAAGTTCGGGTACGGATGAAATAATAAAAACCGAAATAATTACAGATCTGGTAATAGGCAGTACTTTTGTATATGAACCAATTAGCGAACTGGCTATTGATGAAGGGGGTGTGTATGGATGTGATTATGAAAACATCAAAAATATTCTAACAATAGAATCCCTTTCAGCAAACCCGGATGATAATATTGTCGTAGTATATTACAAAGAGATTGATGGAAGACATAAGGCGGCAGCGATATATATTAAAGATGCTGATACAGACGAAACAATTAAAGAGATAAAGTATTGGTTTAGAGGAAACCCTCCGATCTATAGTCCTATGGACTCCTTTACTAAGAGACTGGAAAGCTATACTTATTGGGTTGGGGAGTCGTTTACTTATGATCCAATAGATTCCTTTGTCACGGATGACCAGGTGACCTACATATATGATAGGGATAACGGCAAAAACTCATTGACCATTAAACTTCTTAAATGGGATTATGCTCAAAACACGATTAAGGCATATTATAAAAAATTGCAGAAAGAAGATATATCAAGAGCGACAGTTACCATTGATCCAATGGTATATAGCGGCAAGCGACAGGTTCCTGATATAATGGTCAAATGTAATGGCAAGGAGCTAATATCAAATAAAGATTACTTGGTAGCTTGCAAAAATAATAAGAATGTCGGAAAGGCTACGGCAACGATAACCGGAATTGGAAATTATTCAGGCACAAAACCCGTAAACTTTAATATTCTTCCAAAAGCAAATAAAATTAAAAAGATTACTAATATAAAGGGAAGGAAGTTAGTTGTTAAGATCAGTAAATCCAAAGGAACAAGAGGATACCATATTTCTTATGCGACAAATCGTAAATTTACGTCTGCTAAGAAGAGGAGTACAACAGAGACTTCTGTAACACTAAAGGGGCTTAAAAAGAATAGGACCTATTATGTGAGGGTCAGGGCATATGCAAAGATCGATGGAAAAATTGTTTATTCTTCTTATAGTGCGATTGAAAAGATAAAAATAGAGAAATAATAGGGAAATTCAAACTAAAAAAAGGGGTGTTGCTTGAGTGGCGGTTTTGAGATAAATCAAAGCCGCCGTTTTCCTTTTTCTATTGCCTTTTTCACCAATTAACTTCTCCGCTGCATTGTAAAGCATGAAAAGCAGTTTGCCCGGCATGTAAAGGAAAAATGGATAGACTTAGAGAGAATCAAAGGCTGCTGGTTCCATTTCCTTCAATCGGCTACATAGCAGTTCCAATGTGATTGAGGCCATTTTCTGACGAACAGTTTCACTAATTTCCGCATACGGCTCAGCCAAAATAGTATAAATATTTTTGCCAAAAGGGCATTGCTGTTCAGGGTGGGTATGCACACCAATCAGTTCATCAAGAGGCGCTCCATCCACCGCATTATAAATATCCAAAAGTGTTATGTCTTTTGGAATTCTTTTCAGCTTTGCGCCGCCAGGTCCCCGGGCAACTTCAATAATGCCGGCTTTTTTCAGGCTGCTCAACAACTTGCGAATTTCTACAGGATTGCTTCCTACACTGGATGCAAGAAATTCGCTTGTAATTTTATGTGTGTCAGGTAATAGTGCGATCATCAGCAAAATATGAATTGCTGAGGAGCATTTTATATTAATACGCATGTATTCACCTCCATTCTGAGTATAGCATACATATGAAATATTTTCAAGATGTAGGTATTGACACTACATTTCTTTGTGTTATAATGTAGGTATTGATGTTACATCAAAATCATTATATAACGGAGGTATTTATCATGGAGAAAAATTACAGCATTATGAAGATCGGCACATTAAAAGGAGATTTGGCCGACAAGGGACGCATTATGATCGGCCGGGAGTTAGGGCTTACAGGCTCTGAAATTTCATTAAATTACCCAGCTGCCGGCATGTTTGCCCCATTCGTTCATTCCCATAAGCTGAACGAAGAAGTGTATATCATCTTGAGTGGAAAAGGCATGTTTATGGTAGACGGTGAGGAGTTTCTTATTCAGGAAGGGGATGTTATCCGTGTGGCGCCGGAAGGCGGAAGGGCAATAAAATCCGAAGATAATATGTCCTATATCTGCATTCAGACACATGGAGGAAGTTTAACCCAGTCCACAAATGATGATGCAGAGCTCACTGAATCCAAAGCCTCATGGATGAAAGACCAGTGAGTTACTACGGAGTATGCTGGAATAGTAAAATGGAACATGAAAAAATGTGGTATTGAGATAAAACTTCGGGAACTCAAATATTACTTCGGGAACTCAAATATTACATCTGTTGACAGAACTGTAATCAAGGCATATAATATTTTTAGAAAATCAAACTAATATAAGCCCGGCCTAGTGCATCGTTCTCGAATTACCTAGTGCTGATAAGAGGGAAGTCAGGTGAGATTCCTGCGCAAGTCCGTTACTGTATAGCCAGATACCCGCTTATATTATAAGTAATATACGTGTTGCGGCAACCAGCAGGTATATGTTATTTGTGATTTGCAGGCCGTTGTCGTTCTTAGAAAGAGACAACGGCTTTTTCTATGCCGCCGACAGAAACTCTTTTGGAGAAACAGGTATGGATAACCGTAGAGAAGGCAGAGCTATGATGGATAAAAAGAATGGATTGGAAGACTACTACATAACAAAGGACCAGAAACGGCTCCGCTATGGATATACAACGGGTTCCTGCGCTGCAGCAGCGGCAAAAGCAGCCGCCGGGATGCTGCTCATGAAAAAGCAGATTCACCGTGTTGACTTAATGACACCAAAAGGTATTTTATTGCATCTGGACATTTTAAATATTGAGCAGACAGAACATGTGGTGACCTGCGCTGTTCAAAAAGACGGTGGTGATGATCCGGATGTGACTCATGGATTACTGATTTATGCGAAAGCAGAAAAGTCAGAAAAACCGGGTATCAGCATAGATGGCGGAAACGGTGTGGGACGAGTCACCAGAAAGGGATTGGAACAGCCGATAGGGGCGGCAGCCATCAACCGTGTACCCAGAGAGATGATTATCCGGGCAGTACAGGAAATCTGTGAGGAACAGGATTATTATGGCGGCATCAGTGTAACCATATGGGCTCCAAAGGGAGCTGAGACTGCCGCGAAAACCTTCAATCCGAGGCTCGGTATTGAAGGGGGAATATCGATTCTGGGAACCAGCGGCATAGTGGTACCAATGAGTGAGGAGGCACTAATTGCCAGCATCCGCGTTGAAATGAGGATGCGGCATGCGAATGGCGCTGATTATTTACTGATCACACCGGGAAACTACGGGGAAGAATTTTTAAAAAAATCCATGACAATAGATTTGAGTCAATCCATGAAATGCAGCAATTATGTAGGTGAAACGCTGGATATGGCAGCAGAGCTGGGATTGAAAGGCATTTTATTCGTATCCCATATAGGTAAATTCATTAAAGTTTCTGGCGGCATTATGAATACGCATTCCAAATGCGCAGATTCCAGAGCAGAACTGATGGCGGCACAGGCAATCAGAGCCGGTGCATCTTTAGAAACAGCAAAAAAGCTGCTTGCGTCCAATACAACGGAAGAGGCGATAGAGATTTTACAGAAAGAAGACATGGTAAAACCGGTCATGCGGCAGACGGCAGAGCAGATCTATGAGTATATGCAGCAGCGTTGTAAGGGAACGTTGCAGACGGAGGCTATATTATTTTCAAATGCCTATGGATTTTTGGGAGAAACATCCGGTGCAGAAGAGATGCTGAAACGATTCACGAAACATCAAGGAGATAGAAATGAAAAAACAAGTAAATCAACCTGACTCTATGACTTCCCCCATGCAGGCAAGTGAAATCAATGGAGTTAAGAGGACGGGAGTATTATACGGAGTTGGCATTGGACCGGGAGATCCGGAATTGCTGACGTTGAAAGCAGTTCGACTTATCCGGGAAAACGAAGTGATTGCATTACCGGGAAGCAAAGCAGAGGATACAGTGGCATATCAGATTGCGGTACAGGCAGTACCGCAGCTGCGGGAAAAGAATCTGACAGCAGTTCCCATGCCGATGACGAAAGATGAAAAAATTTTGAAAGAAAGCCATGCAAAGGCAGCTGAGATTGTGGAAAGCCATCTTCAAAAGGGTGAAAATGTAGTTTTTCTGACATTAGGCGATCCTTGTGTATATTCCACTTATTTATATATACATAAACAGATTCTGGAAAAAGGATATCAGGCAGAGATCGTCAGCGGAATCACCTCTTTCTGTGCAGCCGCAGCAAGGCTGAATATTGGATTGGCAGAAAAAGCAGAAGAATTGCATGTAATACCGGCATCTTACCAGATTGAAGACGCACTGCAACTGCCAGGTACGAAAGTACTGATGAAAGCAGGAAAGAAAATGGAACAGGTAAAATCCCTGCTGAGATCCTGGAATGTAAATGCTGTAATGGTGGAAAATTGTGGGCTGCCGGATGAAAAAATTTATCATTCAGTGGAGGAAATACCGGATAACGCAGGTTACTATTCATTAATTATCCTGAAAGAAAATCAGACCCCTTAAAAGCTTTTGAAAACCAGCCAAGAATCCCTGCCAACTATCTTATGCGAAAGATCCGGTGTATGAGGGTAGCTGCGCAGCTTGCGAAGCAGCGTAAGGGAGAGAGAAGAGTAAAAACACAGAACCGTTCTTAAAAGAAAAGGAGAATCAGATGATACATTTTGTTGGAGCAGGTTGCGGAGCACCTGATTTGATTACAGTCAGAGGATTACGTATGCTAAAAGAAGCCGATATAATCATTTATGCAGGTTCCCTGGTAAATCCCCAGCTATTGGAGAATAAGAAAGAAACATGCCAGGTCTATAACAGTGCGGTCATGACATTGGAAGAAGTGCTGGAAGTCATGTATCAGGCAGAAAAAGAGGATCTGACTACGGTACGTCTGCATACCGGAGATCCGTGTCTGTATGGAGCAATCCGCGAACAGATGGATTTACTGGAGGAAAAGGGGATTTCCTATGATTTTTGTCCCGGCGTGAGTTCTTTCAGCGGTGCGGCATCCGCATTGGATCTGGAATATACATTACCGGATGTATCTCAAAGCGTCATCATCACGCGTATGGCAGGACGGACACCGGTGCCGGAAAAAGAAGAAATTGCTTCATTTGCGGCACATCAGGCAACCATGGTTATATTTCTGAGTACAGGGATGCTGGAAAAATTATCAGCGCGGCTGGCAGCAGGAGGATATACGGCAGATACTCCCGCAGCAATCGTTTATAAAGCCACATGGGAGGATGAAAAAGCACTGGTGTGTACGGTAGGAACTTTGGCACAAACAGCTGCTAAACACAATATTACGAAAACGGCGCTGATTATTGTAGGAGATGTAGTAGCGCACAGCCATTATAATCGGTCTGAATTGTACAATCCTGCATTTACTACGGAATTTCGAAAGGCGAGTAAATAAATGAAGTTAGCTATGATTGGTTTTACGGAACATGGCAGCCGGCTATGCGCGCAGTTACAGCAAATGCTTTCTGACCGGGGCTATATAATCTCAGGATATGGGGTGAAAAAATATGCCTGTAAATATGGGCTCCTGCCTCTGGAATCATCGCTGCTGGAATGGACAAAAGGAATGTTTGAACAGATGGACGGACTTTTGTTTATTGGCGCAGCCGGTATTGCAGTACGCAGCATTGCACCGTTCCTTACGGATAAAACAAAAGACCCTGCCGTTGTAGTCATGGATGAAAAGGGGATATTTTCGATTTCGCTGCTGTCAGGGCATTTGGGCGGGGCGAATGAGCTGACCGCTGTTCTTGCCAATCTGACCGGAGCGATACCGGTCATCACAACGGCAACCGATGTGAACGGCAGGTTTGCAGTCGACCTGTTTGCAAAGAAGCAGAATCTGCATATCGGCAATATACAGGCGGCAAAGTCTGTTTCCGCCGATATTCTGGATGAAGAACCCGTAGGGCTGGTCAGTGAATTTGAGATCATTGGCGGTGTGCCGGAAGAATTATCTCTGATGGATGAGAAAGATTTGTTCGAGGGAAAGACAGGCATTGTAATATCCCTGAATGAAGAAAAACAATCTTTCACTGAGACATTGCATCTGACCCCACGCATAATTACGGTGGGAGTGGGATGCAGGAGAGATACGGAAGTGGAAATGATAGAGGAAGCGGTGGTGAAGGCCTTGCAGGCAAACCACCTTTCGATACATGGTGTGGAACAGGTCGTTAGTATTGATTTAAAAAAAGAAGAACAGGGGATTTTGAAATTTTGCGAGAAATACCGGATTCCTTTCCGTACTTATACAACAACGGAGCTTTTACAGGTTAATGGTGACTTTACTGCTTCTGATTTTGTGCAGTCGGTCACCGGTGTAGACAATATATGTGAAAGAAGTGCTCTGCTGGGAAGTAAATACGGAACACTGATACAGAAAAAGAGGGCTGGCAATGGAGTCACGGTTGCCATAGCCGTGAAGGATTGGAGTGTTGACTTTGGGTAAGATTTACGTAGTGGGAATTGGCCCGGGAGCTTATGAGCAAATGACGATAAAAGCAGCAGACGTATTAAAGACTTGCGATGTAATCATTGGATATACGGTATACGTAGACCTGATCAAAGAATACTTTGCAGGAAAAGAGTTCCTGACGACGCCAATGAGGAAAGAAGTGGAACGGTGTATTTTAACATTTGAAGAGGCCAGGAAAGGTAAAACGGCAGCTATGATTTGCAGCGGGGATGCCGGTGTCTATGGCATGGCCGGCCTTATATTGGAAATTGGCGCAGATTATCCCGATATCGAAGTAGAAGTAATACCGGGAGTTACTGCGGCTGCCGGCGGTGCGGCTATGTTGGGAGCACCGCTGATTCATGATTTTGCTTTGATCAGTCTCAGTGATTTGCTGACACCCTGGGAAAAGATTGAAAAAAGGCTTAAATGTGCTTCAGAAGCAGATTTTGTAATCTGTTTATACAATCCTTCCAGTAAAAAGCGCCATGATTATCTGCAGAAAGCCTGTGACATAATGATGCTCCATAAGACCCCGGAAGTTGTATGCGGTGTGGTATCACAGATCGGGAGAACAGGAGAAGACATGCATGTCATGTCGCTTCGTGAGCTGAGGGAGACGAAAGTGGATATGTTTACGACTGTTTTTATAGGAAATTCCCAGACGAAGATCATAGATGGAAAAATGGTAACGCCAAGAGGGTATCGTTATGGATAAAATATTGATATTTGCAGGGACTACCGAAGGACGGGAGCTTGCGGAATATTTGGGCAGGCATAAAGCCGCTGCCTGTGTTTGTGTGGCAACCGAATATGGAGAGCAGATTTTACCAAAGGAGATCGGTATTCAGACCCGGTCCGGTCGGCTGACGCAAGAGGAAATGGAGAATCTGATCCATACGCAGCAGATGACCTTAGCGGTCGATGCAACACATCCATATGCGGTAGAAGTGTCTGAAAATATCAAAAGAGCCTGCCGCCAAACAAATATAGAATATATAAGGCTTATAAGAGAAGCATCAGACATAGAGGAAGATTGCGTCTGCGTGGAATCTGTGGAGGATGCGGTTTCCTGGCTGAAAGAGAAAGAGGGAACCATATTTGCCGCCACAGGCAGTAAGGAACTGCATAAATACACAGCTTTGCCGGATTACAGGAACCGGGTAATCGCCAGAGTACTGCCGACACCGGAAGCAGCCGCAGCCTGTGCCGAACTTGGATTTCAGGGAAGAAATCTGGTCTGTATGCAGGGACCTTTCAGCAAAGAACTAAACATAGCCATGTTAAAACAAGTACAGGCAGATTATCTGGTGACGAAGGAATCCGGAAAACAGGGAGGATTTCAGGAAAAGCTGGAGGCGGCAAGGTGTGCGGGTGTTAAATTAGTGCTGATTGGAAGACCGGCCAGAGAGTCTGGGATGACAGAAGCACAAGTGAAGGCATACCTGCAGAAAAAGCTTGATCTGAAAATCAACCGGAAGATTGCGATCGTAGGCATCGGCATGGGCCGGGCAGATAATATGACCATTGAAGCAAGACGTGCCTGCCAGGATGCACAGTTACTGATTGGGGCATCCCGTATGCTGGAAACGGTGAAAAACCTGGACAAACAGATATTGGAGTCCTATCGTCCGGAGGAAATCCTGGATTATGTAAATAAGCATCCGGAGTTTGAACGGATTGCCATTCTTTTATCCGGTGATGCAGGCTTCTACAGCGGTGCCGGTAAGCTGCTGAAAGCATTTGAGAAAGAGCAGATATCTGTATATTCAGGTATTTCATCCGTAGTATATCTATGCGGGAAACTTCATACCTCCTGGGAAGATGTGAAATTAATGAGTCTTCATGGAAGGGAGCAAAATATCGTTGCCGCGGTAAAAAAGTATCCGAAAGTATTTGCATTGATCGGTAAAAAACAGGGAATCCATGAATTATGTGAGAAGTTTATACATTATGGCATGGGCAAGGTGGTTATCCATGCAGGGGAGCGGTTATCCTACGAAAACGAATGTATTACCAGCGGAACGGCAGAAGAACTGCGAAACAGAGAATTTGAAACATTATCCGTAGTACTAATAGAAAATAAGAGTGCCGCACATATTCCAAGTGGTATGGAAGACGAAGCATTTATCAGGGGAAAAGTCCCTATGACCAAAAGCGAGATACGCAGCATCTCCCTTTCCCGGCTGCGGCTGCAAAGTAATTCAATTATTTATGATGTAGGGGCAGGCACCGGGTCTGTCTCCATTGAAATGGCATTACAGGCAAGTCAGGGAGAAGTCTATGCAATCGAGAAAAACGAAGAAGCAGTCTCCCTGATCAAAGAGAACAGGATAAAATTTGCCGCAGATAATCTCAAGGTAATAGAAGGGAAAGCTCCGGAAGCCTTGCAGAAGCTCCCGGCTCCCACCCATGTATTCATTGGAGGTTCCTCAGGGAATCTGAAGGAAATTATACTGACCGTACTTAGAAAAAATGCGGCTGCCAGAATCGTTATCAATGCCATTACTCTGGAAACGGTAGCGGAAGCTTTGGAGTGTTTGAAGACATTGCCGCTGGTGGATGCGGATATTGTGTCAGCGGTCATTGGAAAGTCAAAGGAAGCCGGCAGCTGCCATATGATGATGGGACAGAACCCGGTCTATATCTTATCCTGTACAGGAGGTGGCAAATGATCAGTCAGCCCAGGTTTATGATAGCAGCAGGTGCCAGCGGCAGCGGGAAGACATTGATTACCTGTGGAATCCTGCAGGCATTGAAACAAAGAGGAAAGAAGGTATCTGCTTTCAAATGCGGACCGGATTATATTGACCCTATGTTCCATGAGAACGTACTGCACGTGAAATCACGCAATCTGGATACTTTTTTTACGGATGAGGAAATGACCAGGTATTTATTTGGAAAAGGTGCCAGAGAGACTGATATTTCAGTGATTGAAGGGGTTATGGGATATTATGATGGTCTGGGCGGTATAGATACGAAAGCAAGCGCCTATGACCTGGCTTCTGTCACAGAGACACCGGTGATCCTGGTGGTAAATACGAAGGGTATGAGTCTTTCTGTGCTGGCTTATATCCAGGGATTTCTGGAATTTCGTAAAGACAGCAGGGTCCAGGGAGTCATTTTAAATCAAATGTCTGCTATGCGGTATCCTGAAATGAAAAAACAGATAGAGCAGGTGCTGGGTATAAAAGTCTTTGGATATGTACCAAACGTAAAGGAACTTGGTCTGGAAAGCAGACATTTGGGGCTGGTGCTTCCGGAAGAGGTACAGAATTTAGAGGAAAAGCTAGGTAAGTTTGCTGTTTTGCTGGAACAAACACTGGATCTGGACGGATTGCTGGCGGTGTCAGAGACTGCGCCTGAACTGGAAAATACAATGCCGGAACCGCTTGAAAAACTTTTCGCATCAGATGAAGTAAAGACAATTGGTCGGGAAAGTCCGGTGATTGCAGTGGCCAGAGATGAAGCATTTTGTTTTATCTATGAAGATAATCTGCAGTTACTGAAAGAACTGGGAGCCAGAGTTGTTTTCTTTTCACCGCTGCACGATGAGAGAATACCGGAAGGTGTCATAGGGTTACTGCTTTATGGAGGTTATCCGGAGTTGTATGCGGACAAACTGGAGGCGAATCTGACCATGAGAAAGAGTATTGCAGAAGCGTTGAACGGTGGAATGCCCTGCATGGCGGAGTGCGGTGGTTTTATGTACCTTCATGAGAGAATAGAAGACATGGAGGGAAAACATTACGAAGCAGTTGGAACAATTGCGGCAGAGGCATGTAGAACCGGGAAACTGGGACGGTTTGGATATATTGTTCTGAAGGCGCGACAAAAAGGGTGCCTTGGCAGCAGTGCCGGAGCATTAAAAGGGCATGAATTTCACTACTTTGACAGTACGGATTGCGGAGAAAGCTATATGGCACTGAAACCATTCAGCGGAAAATCCTGGAAGTGTATACACGGAAATGACCATACGATTATGGGATTTCCTCATCTTTATTATTACTCCAGCCCGCTGCTGGTACTTGAATTTTTAGAAAAATGTATAGCATTTGGAGGTACAAAACGATGACGTCGTCACTCTTTGCATTTATGCTGGGATTTTTATTAGATATGATCATTGGAGACCCACACTGGCTGTATCATCCGGTACAGCTTTTGGGGCGTTTGATTACGATATTAGAAACGTTTTTGCGCAGACTATTGCCAAAGACGAAAAGCGGTGAACTGGCAGGAGGCATATTTCTGGTTATCATTGCAGCTGTCATTTCGACCGGGATTCCTGCATTGATATTGATTGCGGCAGGAAGCATACACCCGATGCTGCGTTTTGTGCTGGAAACGGTAATGTGCTATCAACTGCTTGCAACAAAAGCACTGAAAGACGAGAGTAATAAAGTGTATCTGCAGTTAGAACAGGGGAATCTGGAAGGCGGAAGAGCTGCCGTATCCATGATTGTCGGGCGGGACACACAGAAACTGGATGAGGCAGGAATAACCAGGGCAGCAGTAGAGACAATTGCAGAAAATACTTCCGACGGCGTCATAGCACCGATGCTTTTTATGGTCATTGGAGGTGCGGCATTTGGATGGTTTTATAAGTCGGTCAATACCATGGATTCCATGGTAGGGTATAAGAATGAAGCCTATTTGTATTTTGGAAGGGCAGCGGCAAAGTTGGATGATATTTTGAATTATCTTCCGGCAAGACTGTCCGCAGGGCTGATGATAGCTGCATCCTATTTTATGAAGATGAGAATGGAACATGCGTGGAAGATATACCGCAGAGACCGTCATAACCATGCCAGCCCCAATTCCGGTCAGACGGAGGCGGTCATGGCCGGTGCTCTTGGAATCCGGTTAGGCGGAGATGCATGGTATTTTGGAACACTGTATAAAAAGAAAACCATAGGAGACGAATTACGATCCATAGAATACAGGGATATTAAAAAAGCAAATAAGCTGCTCTATGGAACCGCAATTCTGGCAATGATTTTATTTTCAACGGCAAAAGCGGCTTTTATATTATAGATATGTGAAGGAATGAGGCAGAATGCAGAAGCATAAACATGGCGGAGATATTTATTCGCAAAACTGCAAAGTGGATTATTCAGCAAATATAAATCCTTTGGGAGTACCAAAAGGAATTGCCCGGGCAGTCTGTGACAGTGCCTCCCGGATACAGAATTATCCGGATACGGATTGCAGAGAACTGCGCACAGCCCTGGCCCTGTATGAACAGGTGGATCCGGGACAGATTATTTTCGGAAACGGTGCGGCTGAACTGATCTTTGCACTGGCTGCCGGACTAAAACCTAAGAAGGCGCTTCTTGCAGTCCCCTGCTTTGCAGAATATGCCGCAGCTCTGGAAGCAGCAGGCTGTACGGTGCGTTATTTCAGGCTTTTGGAAGAGCAGGGATTTGTACTGCAGGAGAATTATCTGGATTCGATTACGGAAGATCTGGATATGCTTTTTCTCTGCAATCCCAACAATCCCACAGGTATTCAGATTCCCCCGGAATTTCTTGAGCGGATCGTAAAGCGCTGCCGGGAATGCCGGGTATTAATGGTACTGGATGAATGTTTTTGCGGATTTTTAGATGAGCCGGAGGCAAATACAATGAAACGTCTCCTGCCGGAATCGGAATATCTTTTTATACTGAATGCATTTACGAAACTTTATGCCATGCCCGGACTGAGACTGGGGTATGGGCTCTGTGGAAGCCCCGGGGTATTGGAGAGCATGCAGAGGGTTATGCAGCCCTGGAGTGTTTCCATTCCGGCCCAAATGGCAGGTCTGGCAGCTTTGAAAGAGCAGGAATATGTGGAACATGCAAGACGCCTGATACAGCGGGAACGGGAATTTCTGGTAAATGCATTGCAGGAACTTGGGCTAAAGATTTATGGATCAAGTGCAAACTTTATTTTTTTCAGGGGACCGGAGGAGCTCTATCCGGCATGTAGAAAACAGGGATATTTGATCCGTGACTGCAGTAATTATCGCGGGCTGGAACCAGGCTGCTTCCGGATTGCGGTAAGAAAACAGGAAGAAAACATAACGTTTGTAAAAACCCTGAAGAAGATATTGAAGTAAACAGGAGAAAGTAGAGAAGGTGGAACGATGGCTAAGACAATTATGCTGCAGGGAACCATGTCAAATGCGGGAAAAAGTCTGCTGACGGCAGGATTATGCAGGATTTTCAAACAGGATGGGTATAAGGTGGCGCCTTTTAAATCTCAGAATATGGCACTTAATTCTTTTATAACAGAAGAAGGACTGGAGATGGGCCGCGCCCAGGTCATGCAGGCAGAAGCAGCAGGAATCAAACCAAATGTATCTATGAATCCTGTTTTGCTGAAACCCACCAATGATATGGGCTCACAGGTGATTGTAAATGGTGAAGTACTTGGGAATATGTCGGCAAAAGATTATTTTTCTTTCAAGAAGAAGCTAATCCCTCAGGTACTCCGGGCATTCCATAAACTGGAAGAAGAGTACGATATCATAGTCATAGAAGGCGCCGGAAGTCCGGCGGAAATCAATTTAAAAGAAGAAGACATTGTCAACATGGGGATGGCAAAAATGGCCGATGCTCCTGTGCTTCTGATTGGCGATATCGACAGAGGCGGTGTATTTGCCCAGTTGATTGGTACGGTCATGCTGTTGGAAGAAGATGAGAAAGCTATGATAAAGGGATTGATCATCAATAAATTCCGCGGGGATAAGAGTATCCTGGACCCCGGAGTAAAGATGCTGGAAGACAAGGCAGAGATTCCGGTGGTTGGAGTGGTGCCCTATCTGACTATAGAAGTTGAGGATGAGGACAGTCTGACAGAACGTTTTCATGTGACCCGGAAAATCGAAGTGATTGATATTGCAGTTATCCGGCTCCCCCGAATTTCTAATTTTACCGACTTCAATCCTTTTGAATGTATGGAAGGCGTTTCTTTACGTTACGTGCAGCACGCCGGGGAGCTAAAAAATCCGGATATGATTATACTCCCGGGAACGAAAAATACCATGGAAGACCTGCTTTGGATGCGACAGAATGGTCTCGAGGCTGCCGTTTTAAAGGCAGCGGCCGGAGGAAAGATTATTTTTGGCGTTTGCGGCGGCTATCAGATGTTGGGAAATACTTTAAGCGATCCAAAAGGCGTGGAAGCTGGCGGAGAAATAGCAGGTATGGGGCTGATTCCCATGGATACCGTATTCAAAGATGAGAAAACCAGAACCCGTGTAGAAGGAACATTTGGAAATATACCGGGAGTGCTGACAGGACTTTCAGGTGTTCCGCTTACAGGATATGAAATTCATATGGGGGTATCTGCATTGAAGGATGAAGTGAGCTCCATGACCTTAATTTCAGATGCGGTGAGCCAGTCCGGAGTAAAAGAGGATGGTGCTTCTTACGGAAATGTTTATGGGACTTATGTACATGGAATATTCGATAGAGAAGAGGTGGCGAAAGAGATTGTTTTGGCTCTTGGAAGAATGAAAGGGGTGGATATGGCGGATATTACAAGTGTAGATTTTCAGGAGTTTAAGGAAACGCAGTATGATATTTTGGCAATGGAGCTGCGTAAGAGTTTGGATATGGGGAAGATTTATGAGATCTTGGGGTAAATAATAAGTGTTTTGTTGAGTTTGGTTTTGGAAGAGGGACGCCAAGAATCCCTGCCAACTATCTTATGCGAACCGGACTCCTTCGGCGGTCATTCGGAGCCCCCTAAACTAGTTACAGCCTTGCATAAATATCGCAGCAATGAGCACCCACTATTTGCGCCAGTGCTGCGTTGTTGTCAATCAACGATGCCACCGCATCGTCTCTTTCCTCCGCCTTGCCCTGACACAAATATTGAGTACTCATTACTGCAATATTTATGCAAGGCTGTACTAGTCGTCATTCGGGAATGCCCTCATGACTCCTTGGGTCTCCTCTCTCCCTTACGCTGCTTAGGCGTTTGCGAAACGCCGTAAGCCTTATAAATTAAGGCTTTTTCTTTGTTAAAACAGAACAACTCCTCACCGATTTGTGGTAAAATTTAAGTACGACCCCAAATTTTACATCCACATCCCAGAAAGGAGTTGCATCTATATGATACCACACAATCAGCTTTCTTTGGCAGATGTTTTTTCAGATTGTCAGGATATTTATGATTCTGACAAACCGATGTTTCTGTCGCTTCTTTTACAACACATTGACTTGGATGAAATTGTTCCTGCTTCCTTCCGAAAGCATTTCTATGCATCAACGGGCAGAACCCGTAAATACCCTTTATATGCCTTCCTTTGGGCACTCATTTTACAACGTATCTTTTCCATTCCAACGGATTCCCTCCTTCTGGTCTTTCTTCATTATTCCAGACACCTCCGGGAGTTCTGTGGCTTTGATAAGGTTCCTGATGCTTCTAAGATCACTCGTTTTAAGCAAGACTTTCTCGATGATCTAAAAATGTTCTTTGAGCGGCTCGTTGACCTTTCGGAGCCAATCTGTCAGGCCCTTGATGCTGCCAAAGCCGATATGACTATTTTTGATTCTTCCGGTATCGAAGCCTGGGTTACCGAAAATAATCCCAAGTATGCCAACCGCATCATCAAACAACTGAAAGCCTACGCTAAAACCCATCACTTTGATTCCAGCTATGATCCCTACAAAGTATTTGGTATTGATGATCTGGGTAATGGGATCCACTTTGAAAAAGCTTATATCCCACTGAATTCACGTGCCAGGCTGGAAAACATTGACTACACCATCAATGAAGTCGGAATTCCTTGTTGTCCCAAAGATCCATCACTTCCTATGAAGTATGAAGGTACTTCAAAGCTCAGAAGCGGCGTCACCAGATATAAATTTGTTTGCCCGATGGTGAAATGGGTTTCTGACAAAGCTACAAAAAAGCAGCATCGTGAATGCCAATGTCAAAATCCCTGCACGGATTCTCCCTGCGGCAGAATGCTTTACCTCTACCCGGAAAAGGATCTGCGCACTTACCCCGGCACCCTTCGGGGAACATCCGATTGGGACACGACTTATAAAATCCGAACCACTGTGGAGCGTTCCATAAATCAATTCAAGGATAGTTTTTGCCTTGCCGGGCGCAAAACCCAGAATGAAAAAACTCTCCATGCCGATTTGATTCTTGCTGGGATCACACAATTGATTTCCGTTATCCTTGCCGACAACTACATCAGCATCAGTATATCCGGAGCTTGAAGCCGCTCATTGCATAGGACTTACCAACTTCATATACCACGAGGCTTATTAAAGTGCGCCAAAATGCAGCGGCTCTAACTCTGATCTGAAGAATCCTGCGACGCAGGATCCTTACCTTGCTTGGAATCACGATTGCGAACCCGTTTCGCAATTACCTATTAGGTCAAGTTGCTTTTTCCGTAAAAGAACTATCTATATCTATAATTGTATCTAATATTCTTTTGTGAAATTCTTGCTGATCATCGCTAGATTCGATTTCTCTTTCAATCTTTCCATCCTTTAAAAAAATTGCTTTTTTACAGAAACTGGCTAGCAATGGATCATGTGTCACTACAATAACAGTCTTTTTATATTCTTGATTAAGCATTAATAAACTATCAATAACTTTTTTTGTTGAATAAGAGTCTAAATTGCCTGTTGGTTCGTCTGCAAGAATAATATCTGGATTGTTTGAAAGCGCCCTACATATAGCAACTCTTTGTTTTTCGCCTCCTGATATTTCATATGGATATTTTGCTATGATATTTACAATATCAAAGTAAGCCGCATTTTTTTTAGTGATTTCTGATGCTACTTTGCCATCTTTGCCATCTAAAATCATTGGTAACATAATATTTTCTTTTATAGATAATGTATTAATTAAGTAGAAATCCTGAAATATAAATCCTATCTCCCTTCTACGCATCATTGCTAACTTTTCAGAATTATTATAAGATACCCTGTCTCCTTTTATCAATATATATCCGCTTGTTGGTATATCAATTGTACCCATTATTTTTAATAACGTAGATTTCCCCGAACCCGATTTTCCCATAACAGCTATAAAGTCACCGGAGTCAATTTCCAAATCAATGTCCATGATACCCATGGTTTTTTTTCTATCACCAGAGTTTCGGTATTCTTTCGTAAGTTTTATTGCGTTAAATATTTTCAAAATAAGTACCCCCTCCTTCATTATTCAGGACAACATCCTTATTGAGTTTAACTAAAAAGTTTTTCTTTACAGATATATAAAATAAAAATTGTATTAAAATTAGTATTGTCAAATATCCTAAAAAAGTGGAAATTTCCTTTAGTTGATAAACACTGGATGATTGAAAATAAGTAATTAAAAAATACATTATTCCTGTGGGGGTGCTAATATAAAGAGGCAGCACAAAGATTAGCTTAAACTCACTCACAATAGATTTTTTTCTTTGTGCCTCATTCATTCCTATGATGCTCAAAAACTTATATTTTTCTATCAGGTGGTTATATTCTGACATAATTTTGATAAACAGGATAAACCAGCTACATAAAATCGAAATAGAACCTATTATTAAAAAAGTTAAAAAGACGAATACATCTTCACCCTTGCAAAGGGTTATTAAAACTGTTTTATCATATATCACCATGTCTTCTGTTTTTATTTTATTCAAAACTGCTGAATCATTTTCCTTTATCAGCATCACCTCTACGGTGCTTTCATTTTGGTCTAACATTGAATTAAATGTCTGATCGTTAAGCACTAAGATGTTGGTTAATTCATCGGATAGCTGTCTGCCAAATAGAATCTGATATTTATCTTCTTTAATTGTAAACTTAACAGTAAGTGCTTCAAAAGATAGCGTCGTTCCCATAAGTCGAAAAATATGATATCCTTCCTTAAAAAGATCAAATTGATTTTAAGGAGGATCATCATGAGTGCAGATTCCATTACCTTATGGAAA
>Ga0153928_1000212_pt1 | contig 30275 bp, 19 predicted proteins | sample TSNJ012MetaG_FD_106656 | JGI IMG/M metagenome (GOLD analysis project Ga0153928, IMG submission 106656) | Attine ant fungus gardens microbial communities from New Jersey, USA - TSNJ012 MetaG | ecosystem: Host-associated > Fungi > Mycelium > Unclassified | place: USA: New Jersey, Wharton State...
AAATGAAGCAAAATGCCTACCAATGGCGCGTGCGCGGCGCCGTATTCGGCCCATCGATCGCGTCGTCGCCGCACAAATCACGAAAATCGGCCTCACAAGCCCGTTTTTCAGCAGCCTGCTAGAATCATAGAGTTGCTTAGTGTCTTTCGATTCCGAAGTTCGCTTCGGAGCGTGCGGCAAACTCGGGCGAACTTCGGAATCGGGACACTAGAGGGTGGCCGACCGCAAGTTGGCAGTCAGGCTGAGTGGATAGTCGAGCGACCGCGCGCCGCTGATCGCGGTGACGACAGCACCTCCGCGGGTGTGTGCACTGGCGCCTCCCATTACATGCGCGATGCCCCCAAACCGGACGAAAAAGTCGGGAAGCCGGCGACCGCCGCAGGCAGGTCGTCGGCTCGCGGCGATCACTCTCAGCCCATCATTCTTAGGCCTGCGCAGTGCGCAGTTACTATTGTGACGGACTAGACGAAGGAAGCTTGGAGCCCAGCCATGAAAGAAAACAGCATACGGCGGGCGGTGCGCGAAGGACGAGCGGCGCTGGGCATCGGACTCAAGGAGTTCGCGTCACGCGGCGTTCCCTGGATCATCGAGGCGGCCGGCTTCGATTACTGCGCGATCGACCACGAACACGGGGCGTTCGACATGGAGACCATCGCCAATCTGGCGAGCTGGTTCCAGGCCACGAATGTCTCGGCCATCGTTCGGATCCACAAGTCATTCGCGCATCTAATTCCCGTAATTCTGGATCAGGGACTCATGGGCATCCAGGTGTCCGAGGTGGAAACCGCCCAAGAGGCGCGCGCGATCGTCCGCGTTGCGAAATATCCACCGATCGGAAACCGGGGTATCTCGGGCCAGGGGCCGCACACGGGCTATAAGAGCTACGGCGCCCGCCATGCCACCGAATACGCGCCGTGGGCCAACGAGAACATCATCATATGCCCGTCGATCGAGTCGCTCGAGGGCCTGCAGAATGTCGAGGAGATCGCACCGGTCGAAGGGATCGACATGATCGCCTATGGGCATTCCGACCTGAGCGCGCAGCTTGGAATTCACCTCGACCTCGAGCACCCCACATTCAAAGCGGCGGTGCGGCGGATCGTGGCCGCATGCAATGCGCACGGCAAGCTCGCCCGAGGATCGGCGGAGACCGAGGCACAGATCGAGGAATATTGGCAGATCGGCTGCAAGGTCCTGAACCTGCCCGGGAATGATGTGAGCACGTATCTTGACGGCATGAAAGCGCGCGCGGCCCGTGCACATGCGCGGTTGAAGTCGATTGGGGTGCCGATCCCCTAGAGCATGATCCCGAAAAGTTGAAACCGGTTTTCGGAAAAGATCATGCTCCAAGAATAACTTAGAGCGTGATGACGAGTCGAAGAAAAGTCATCACGCTCTAGTGGACGGAACCAACCTCGGACCGCGACCAAGTGTGAGATTTTGCATCGGCCGCGAGCGGCGGCAATTTGGGGAACGGGCGCATGTCGGGTACAAATTCGTTCAAATTCGTCCTGTTGCCGCCGCAGTCTGACATCACTCGCGACTGGGGAAAACGTCTGGCGGAAACGGTGCCGGAAGCGCGCGTGATTGTGGCCGAGGACGCGAACACCGCCGCGCGTGAGATCGTCGATGCCGAGGCGGCGTTCGGTTGGCTGGGCAACGACCTGCTGTCGAACGCAAAGAAATTGCGCTGGCTACAGGCGCCCCAGGCCGCCCCCGCTGCTGGCTATTACTACCCCGAGCTCATCGCGCATCCGGTGGAGGTGACCAATTTCCGGGGAATCTTCAACGATCATATCGGCGCCCACATCCTGGCCTTCGTGCTGGCCTTCGCACGGGGGCTGCACGTCTTCATCCCGCAACAGCTCCGTCGCGAGTGGAAGAAAAGCTCGGCCGAGAGCGCCGACGTCGTGCACCTCCCGGAGGCGACGGCGCTGATCGTCGGCGTGGGCGGCATCGGCGCCGAGACCGCTCGTTTGCTTGCGGCATTCGGCGTCACCGTGCTGGCGACCGATGCACGCCGCACGACGGCGCCGGACGGCGTAACGGAGCTGCACCGGCCAGAGGCGCTGGACGAGCTGCTGCCTCGGGCGGATTTCGTGATCCTGACGGTGCCGCACACGCCGGCGACCGAGGGCTTCTTCAACCGGGCCCGCTTTCGGTACATGAAGCCGACGGCCTTCTTTATCAATATCGGCCGCGGCATGACGACGAAGCTGGACGACCTGGTCGCGGCGCTAGAGGCGGGCGAGATCGCCGGTGCGGCCCTGGACGTCTATGAGCACGAGCCGCTGCCGAGCGAGCATTCACTGTGGACGCTGCCGAACGTGCTGCTGACGCCGCACATGGCCGGGCACGGGCCGTACCTCAACGACAGGCGGTTCCAGATCATGGTCGACAATTGCCGCGCCTTCGCAGCCGGGCGCTCGTTGCGCAATGTGGTGGACAAGTCGTCCTGGTTTTGAGGCGGGATACGGAAACCCGCCTCCAGCACAAGGGCGGGGCTTCGCATCGGGGCCTAACTAACCCTTGGCGATTACTTTCAGACCTGACCGACGCGGTGAAAGGTGGCGAACATGGGAAGGCTCGACGGTAAGATCGCAGCGGTGACGGGCGGGGCATCGGGGATCGGCGAGGCGACGGTCAGGCGTTTCGTTGCCGAGGGCGCGAGCGTGGCATTCTGCGATCGGGACGGCGAGCGCGGCCAGCGCGTGGCGGCCGAGCTCGGGACCGCCGGCGCCAAAGTCATCTTCACGCAGGCTGACGTTGGTACCGAGGGCGCATGCTTCGCCTTCGTCGACGGCGCCGTGCAAAAGTTCGGGCGCCTCGACATCCTCGTCAACAATGCCGGCATCCGCAAATACGAGAAGGTCGACGAGGCGAGCGCCGCGAGCTGGAACGAGATCCTCAACGTCAACCTGATGGGCTACGTCTTCTGCGCCAAGGCGGCGGTTCCGCTCATGCGCCGCAATGAGGGCGGCGCCATCGTTAACGTCGCCTCCGTGCGTTCCATCATAGCCGGTGGCGGCAACCTGCAGTACGACACCACCAAAGCCGCGGTCGCGGGCTTGACGCGGGCGCTGGCTGCGGACCACGCGCCGGACGGCATTCGTGTGAATGCCGTTGGTCCTGGCCCGATCTTCACACCGTTCCATCAGCGCCGCATCGCCGCGGCGGGCGAGACCGTCGAGCAGTACAACGCCAGGGCCGCACAACTCACCATGCTCAAGCGCCCGGGCAGGGCCGAGGAGGTGGCCGCCGCGATCCTGTTTTTGGCCTCCGACGATGCCTCCTACGTCACCGGCGCCCTGCTGTTCGTGGACGGCGGTATGACCGCGCTGTAAGGGTGACCGGGGCGGACAATTGGTCGAACAACAGGAAGACGGCCATGCCAGTCATCGACGTTCAGGTTCATCCCTTCGATCGAAATCACCCCGGCCGGCCGTGGGCTTCTCCCTCGCACGGGCTCGACTCCGCCACGGGCGAAGAGATGGTCGCCGCCATGACAAGTGTCGGCGTCGACGGCGCGATCATGGTCTCGTCATTCGCCGCCTATGAATACGATCCGAGTTACGCCCTCGAGGTTTACAACAAATATCCGAACAAATTTCGGGTGGTGACGCCGGTCGACGCTAACGATCCCGCGATCGACGATGTGGTGGCGAAATGGGCGGCGACGCCGGGCGCACGCGGCATTCGCATACGCATGCGCGAGGGTCTGCCGATGGACGCGGACCATCCGGGTTTGAAGCGCGCGTTCGCTGCCGCCGCCAAACATGGCTTGCCGGTCAATTTGCTTTGCTGGGGCATCATCGACAAAGGGCTGCCCCACATGCGGCAACACCCCGACACGGTCATCGTCATCGACCATCTCGGCCTGTTGCAGCCGGCTCGCCCGCCGGTCCCCGCTGACGTTTGGGCCGATCTCCCGAAGCTGCTCGCCTTGGCTCAATATCCGAACGTCAGGGTGAAGATCAGCGGCGCATGCACGATGTCGCGCCGGCCGTTCCCCTATGACCATATTTGGGATCCGCTGCTGCGGGTCATCGACGCGTTCGGGCTCGATCGTTGCATGTGGGGCACCGACTGGACGCGGACGATCCGTATGCTGACCTATGAGCAGGGCGTGGCGCCGTTTCGCGAGACCAAACGCTTGTCCGAGAACGACAAGGCGGCGCTCATGGGAGGAACGTTGCAGAAAGTCTACAAATGGTAGCGCGGCTTGAGGCTCGCGCGCGGCTAGGTGCCGCGAAACACGACGAGGGCGTCTACCGCCTTCGCCCCTTGACCTGACGGCAGCACCATCAGTGGATTGATGTCCAGCTCCGCCAAGTATCCTTCCAGGTGCATGGCGAAGTGCGAAACGCGCACCAGAGTATCCGCGAGCGCCTCGACATCCGCCGCCGGGTGTCCGCGAAAGCCCTGAAGCAACCGGGCGCCTTTGACCTCGGCGATCATCGCCTGTGCTTCCGAGCGCGTAATGGGACAGCGTCGCAGGGCCACATCGTTGTAGACCTCGACCATCACGCCACCGCTGCCGAACAGGAGCACCGGGCCCAATTGCGGGTCGCAGGACACACCAACGATGACTTCCACACCTTCTTTCACCATCTCCTGCACCGACACGCCGATGATCCGAGCCTGTGGCGCATAGGCCTTGGCGCCGGCCAGGATCTCCGCGTAGGCGGTTCGCAGTTGTGCCGCGTCGCCGAGGTTCAGCCGAACGACCCCAGCCTCTGTCTTGTGCAAAATGTCCGGTGAATCGACCTTGAGGGCGACCGGGAACCTGAGCTGCTCCGCGGCCGCAACGGCGGCGTCCGCAGATGTTGCCCGGTGCTCACGCGCACTCGCCACTCCCCAGGCTGCCAGGAGTTGCTTGCTTTCGGACTCCGAGAGTGTCGGACGTCCCAAGCCAAGCGCCCGGGCGATGGCCGCATCCTGCGGCGCCGTGCGCGAGGGGGCCGTGGCAAAGCCATCGGCCAAGCGACGCTCGCGCCCTGTGTGATACGCTAGGCGGCTCTGCAGGCCTTGGGCCAACGTGTCCGGCGTGTAGAAGACAGGTATCCGGGCGTTCTTGAGCCGTGCCAGGCCAGCCTTGGCGTCTCGGCTTCCCGTCCACAAGAACACCACACCCTTGTCGGTGCGATCGCGCTGGCTGATGACCTGCTGAGCTTGGCTGTCCGCCCCTGAACTCGCCACGACGAGCGTTCCCATCCGGGGATCATTGATCATTTGCTCCATGATTTGCGGGAAGCTTTCGCTGTTGGCGAAGCCTGTCACATCGGCAGGATTCGCAGCCCAGCCGAATCCCTTCAGGATCCCGTTGATGCCGTCACGCGCCTCTTCGCCGAGTGGCGGCAGATCGAGACCGGCCTGACCGCACATGTCGGCGGTGAGCGAGCTGATGCCGCCCGAGTGAGAGACAACCGCGATGCCGGGCACGCCGGGCTTGGGGGTGTGGGCGAGGAGGTGCGCGACCTGCAGGAGTTCGTCGTAATCCCGGACCCGGATCACCCCGTATTGGGCAAAGATCGCATCGTAGCGGGCATCCGCACCGGTCAGCGCCGCAGTATGCGAGCGCGCAGCCCGCGCTCCGAGTTCCGAACGCCCGATTTTGATGAGGACGATCGGCTTGCCGCGTTCCACGGCGAGCTTTGCAACTTCGATGAATTTATCCGCCTGTTTGAAGCCTTCGACAAAACCAGCAATGACCCGAGTATCAGGATCGTCCAGCAGATAGCGGGTAAAATCCGTAAAGTCGAGGTCCGCCTCGTTTCCGGTCGAGATTATGTAGCTAAATCCGATGCCGTTCTCCACCGCCCGCACCAAAAACGGCCCGAACGCCGTCGCGCCGCTTTGGCACACCAGGCCGATCGGCCCGGTCAGACCGGACGCCCCGCGCGAGGAAGCGGTGGCCCAGATGTCGTGTTTGACATTCGCCATCCCCAGGCAGTTGGGGCCGCTGATACGCATGCCCGAGGCGCAGGCAAAGGCACCCAATTCCTCCTGCAAGTCGCGCCGGTCGTCCACGTCGCGCTCGGCAAAGCCCGCCGAGATGACGATTGCCGATCCCGCCCCCTTGCGGTGGCTCTCCTTGAGAACATCAAGCACCTGGTCGTAGGGCACCACGATGCCGACCACGTCGGGGGCCTCCGGCAGGTCCGCCACACGCGGGTAGGACTTCACCCCCATGATTTCGTCGTAACGCGGGTTTACGGCATAAACCCGCACCCGGTCTTTGGCCTTGAGCGCCGCGGCCAGAAATCGCCCGCCGTACTGCATGCGCGGCGTCGCGCCCACGATCGCAATGGAACGCGGGTTGAGCATGCTGTGGATCGAGGCCATCTGTGGTTTGGTCCAGAACTTCATGACATTCCCTGAAACGAATTTACCTGTGGGGCGACCATGCCATGAATCTTCTTCGTCGCCCATTTTTTGAAAATGGGCACGGGTGCGGTTTTTCGCGGAGCTGCCGAGCACCCGTGTTGCGATGTCGTGCCAATTGGGGAATATGGTCGCGCGCACCAAGACAGGGGGTTGCCGATGGCGCGGCAGATGAAGCTAGGCCTCTCGATGCGCGGCATCGGCTACCACGCGGCTGCGTGGCGTCATCCCGATGTGCCGCCCGGGGCGGCGCTCGATTACAACTATTACCTGCGCAACGCGCAAGCAGCCGAGCGCGGCAAATTCGACATGATCTTCTTTGCCGATGGGATCGGCATCCGTAGCCGCGACATGCCGGAAGGCTCGTTGTGCCGCTCGGGGTATGAAGTCGCCGAACTTGAGCCGATGACCCTGTTGTCGGCGCTCGCGCCGATGACCCGGCACATCGGCCTGATCACGACGGCGTCGACAACTTACAACGAACCGTTCCATATCGCGCGCAAATTCGCCTCGCTCGACCTGATCAGCGGCGGACGCGCCGGCTGGAATGTCGTCACGTCGTGGTCCGAGGCGGAGGCGCGAAATTTCAACCGCGAACAGCATCTCGACTACGAGACGCGCTACGACCGGGCCAGGGAATGCCTCGAAGTCGTGCTCGGGCTGTGGGATAGCTGGGACGACGACGCCTTCGTGTTCGATAAGGCGGCCGGCCGCTATTACGACCCCGCGAAGCTGCACGTGCTCAACCACAAGGGTCGGCATTTCTCGGTGCGCGGGCCGCTCAATGTCGGCCGCTCGCCGCAGGGGCACCCGGTGATTGTCCAGGCCGGTGCTTCGGAGCAGGGGCGCGAGATGGCTGGCGCACGTGCCGAGATCGTCTACGCGCTGCATTTCGCGCTCGACGGCGCCAAGGCGTACTATGATTCCGTCAAGTCGTATCTGCCGAAATTCGGCCGCGGCGACGAGGACCTGAAGATCATGCCCGGCTTCACCCCGATTGTCGGGCGCACGCGGGCGCAGGCGCAGGCCAAGTTCGACCGGCTGCAGGAACTCGTCGAGCCGCTGGTGGGGCTTGCGCGCATTGCGCCCGACTTTGGCGACCTGTCGGGATATCCGCTTGACGGGCCGGTGCCCGCAGCGGCCGGCGACGTCGAACTAAAGAGCACGGCGGTGCAGATACGCGAGCGCGCGCGGCGCGAAAATCCGACGATCCGGGAGCTCTATCTCGCGGTCGTCGGCGGTCGCGCGTTCAGGGAGATCGGCACGGGCGCCGACGTCGCCGACAAGATGCAGGAATGGTTCGAGGCGGGAGCCGCCGACGGGTTCAACATCACCCCTACCGTGCTGCCCGAAGGGATCGACGACTTCGTCGAGCTGGTCGTGCCCGAATTGCAGCGGCGCGGACTGTTCCGCACCGAATACGAGGGGCGCACGCTGCGCGAAAATCTCGGCCTCCGGCGCCCGGTCAGCCGCTACAGCGACGGGGTGTCTCAACGGCATCGCGAAGTTGTGGGTTAACGCACAAATGTCGGTGTTAGAGGACAAAGACACGATCCGCGAAGTGATGGCCGCCTATTGCCACGCGCTCGATGCCGGCCGTTTCGCCGACGTCGCGGGCTTGTTTGCCGACGACGGCATATGGACGACCGACTACGGCGAGGCCAAGGGGCACGGCGCGATCGAGCAGATGCTCCGCAACATCGTGCCGGTGAAGGGCGAAGGGCCCCAGCGCAAGCATTACATCACCAACATCATCATAAAGGTGAATGAGGACAGCGCCGACTCGATCTCGGATTACCTGGTCGTGCGCGAGTCCGGGACGGATCTGATCCCGGTCATGGGAGGTACTTACAAGGACAAATGGGTGCGCCAGGACGGGACATGGCGCTTCCAGCGAAAAGAGCTGGTGCACGACATAGCGGGAAACATGGCTTTGAAGAATAACCGGTGAATTTCGCTCGCCGTCGTCTCCTCGCGGCTGATCGGCGCCGTTGTGCTCGGCGTGCCGACCTCGGTCGGTTTTCAAGATAAGGCCCGCTCATGCCGCTCGATCCCCTGTTGCGCCCCAAATCGATCGCCATTCTCGGCGCCTCCGAACGACCCTCGATCGGTCGATCCCTGATCGTCTCGGCGAAGAACATGGGCTTCGAAGGCACGATCTACCCGATCAATCCAAAATACTCGGAGTTTCTCGGCCACCGCTGTTATCCCTCGGTCGAGGACCTTCCCGAGGCGCCCGACGCCGTCGCGTTTTGCGTCAGCTACACGCGCATCCTCGAGAACTTTCGGCCGCTTGCGGCAAAGGGTGCGAAAGCCGCGACGATCTTTGACGGCGGCTTCGCCGAGCGGGGAGAGGAGGGCGCCAAGCTGCAGGCGCAGATCGTGGGCATCTGCCGCGAGGCGGGCATTCTGCTCAACGGGCCGAATTGCATGGGCGTGCTCAACCCAGCGACGCGCAGCTCGATCTACCTCCACGAGGTGCGCGATGGCACGGCCCTTGCCGGCAATGTCGGCCTGATTTCGCAAAGCGGCTCAATCTGCATCGCCTTCGTGTCCGACGTGAGGCGCTTCGGCTTCAGCCATATCATCTCGTCGGGGAACGAGGCGCTCATCGGCGCGGCCGAATATATGGAGGCGCTGATCGACGATCCGGCCACCAAGGTGATCGCGCTCTTCACCGAGACAATCAAGCAGCCGGAGCGCTTCGTCGCCGCGCTCGACCGTGCCGCCGATCGCGGCAAACCCGTCGTCGTCCTCAAGGTGGGGCGGACCGAGCGCACCAAGCGCGCGATCACCACCCATACGGGCGGGCTTGCCGGTGACTCGCGCGTCTTTGGCGAAGTCTTGAGAGCGCATCGCGCGATCGCCGTCGACGACATGGACGAGTTCACCGAGGTGCTCGCCGTGTGCCAGGGCGAGCGCTGGCCGCGCGGACGCCGGCTCTCGGTCATCACCGCGTCCGGCGGGCAGGCCGAGCTGATGCTCGACGTTGCTTCCGAGTGCGGGCTCGAAATGCCGGCCTTGCCGACGGAGCAGCGCCTGGAGGCCGAGCGGGTGATCGGCGCGATCACCGGCGACGGCAATCCCCTCGACGCCTGGGGCAACGGCGACTACGCGACCAACTTTCCCCATGCCTTCAAGGTGCTGGACCGGACGCCGAGCGCCGACGTCATCGTGTTCTGCGGCGACAGCAGCGACGGCCAGCCGATGGGGCGCACCGAACGCACGCTCGCATACACCAACATTCTCCTGGAGGCCGCGCAGGCGAGCAGCAAGCCGCATTACGTCATGAATACCCGCCCCGGCCTCATGCTGCGCGCGCAAGTCGATCTCCTCCGCAAGCACGGCATTCCCATGATCGGCGGGTCGCGCCAGGGGCTCGGCGCCATCGACAAGCTTGCGCGCTATCTGGAGCCCCCGCCGGCGCATCGCGCGCCGGAAGCCTCCGGGCCGAGCGTTGCGAGGTATTTGCGCGGTGCCACGCGGCGCGCGATCAACGAGTTCGATGCGAAACGGCTGCTCGCGGAACATGGCATCGCGGTCACCAAGGAGACGCTCGTCGCCTCGTCGAGCGAGGCGGTCGAGGCCGCGCGGGCGATCGGCTTTCCGGTCGTGCTCAAGGCGGTCTCGGACGACATTCCGCACAAGTCCGAATACGGGCTCGTGCTCATCGATCTGCGCGACGAGGCCGCCGTGACGGCGGCCTGGCGTATGCTGCACGAGCGCCTTGCCAAGGTCCCCGGCGCGCCGAAGCTCGCCGGGGTGCTGGTTCAGCAGATGGTCGGCGGCGGCATCGAAGTATTTGCCGGCGTGAGCCACGACCCCGATTTCGGCCACGCGCTGGCCTTCGGCATCGGCGGCGTTGCGATCGAGATCATGCGCGACTTCGCCCTGCGCCTGTTGCCGCTCCGCGTGGGCGATGCCGAGGCGATGATCGCCGAGACGAAGGCGGCGAAGCTTTTGCGCGGCATTCGCGGCGCGCCGCCGGCCGACATCGACGGCCTGTCGCGCTGCCTCTACGCGCTCGCCGATCTGGCTTACGCCGATCGCGATCTCATCGCCGAGATCGACCTCAATCCGATCAAGGTTCTGCCGCACGGCCAAGGATGCGTCGTCGTCGACGCGCTGATCGCGCCGCTCGCTCACAACACCCCTCTCATCACTGATAAGGACTGATGCGCCATGGAGACGATCGTTACCTACGAGACTGACGAGAAGGTCAGCATCGTCACCCTCAATCGTCCGGCGAAGCTCAACGCCATCAGCAAGGATATGCGCACGCAGCTGTCCCAAACGCTGCGGCGGGCCGACGAGGATGCGGCGACGTGCGTCGTCGTCCTGCGCGCGGAGGGTCGCAGCTTCTGCGTCGGCTATGACATCTCCGGCGGCGATCCGGCCAAGGAAGCGTGGCGGCACGATGCGCTCAAATGGCACGAAAGCCTAAGCGAGGACGTGGCCATGGAGATACTGCCCTGGGACATGAGGAAGCCGGTGATCGCGTCGGTTCAGGGGCACGCGCTCGGCGGCGGCTGCGAACTCGCCATGCTGTGCGACATCACCATCGCCGCAGCGGACGCCACCTTCGGCGAGCCCGAGGTGCGCTTCTCCAACGTCGGCCCCGCGATGATCATGCCGTGGCTCGTCGGCCTCAAGAAGGCGCGCGAACTCATCTACATGGGCGACAGCATCGACGCCGAAGAAGCGCTGCGGCTCGGCATGATCAACAAGATCGTAGCGATCGAGGAGCTGCGCGCCGCGACGCTCAAATTCGCCAAGCGCATGACCTTGATCTCGCCCGAGGCGTTGTACGGCGCCAAGCTGGCGATCAATCGCGGTGCGGAGGCGGGCGGCCTGCGCAATGCAATCAAGGTCGGGCTCGACGTCCTGGCGCCGCTCTACGCCGCGAGAACGGAATTCGGCATGAAGTTCGCCGAAATCAGAAAGAAGGATGGGCTCGGCGCCGCGCTCAAGTGGCGGGCCGCGCAATTCAGGGAGTAGCGCATGATCCCGAAAAGTGACTACCGGTTTTCGGAAAAGATCATGCGCCAGCAAGAAGTTAAAGCGCGATGACGATTCCAAGAAATGTCATCGCGCTTTAAGGAGCGGGAGGTGCCGGCGCCCTATCTGCGCCTGTGCAATGTCGTGAAGTCGTATGACGGAACGAGCAATGCCGTCGACGACATCAGTATCGACATTCGGCGCGGCGAGTTCATCACGCTGTTGGGACCGAGCGGGTCGGGCAAGACGACGACGCTGATGATGGTGGCCGGGTTCGAAGACCCGACCTCCGGCAGGATCGAGCTCGACGGGAAGGACCTGATCCGCCAGAAGCCGTACCACCGCAACATCGGCGTTGTGTTTCAAAACTACGCCCTCTTCCCGCACATGACGGTCGAGCGCAACGTCGCGTTTCCGTTGCGCATGCGCGCGGTGGCAGAGCGAGAGATCGCGCTCCGCGTTGACGAGGCGCTCACGCTCGTCGACCTGCGCGGCTTCGCCAATCGCTACCCGAGCGAATTGTCAGGCGGCCAGCAGCAGCGTGTCGCGCTCGCGCGCGGACTGGTCTTTCGCCCGGACGTGCTGCTGCTCGACGAACCGCTTGGCGCTCTCGACAAGAATCTTCGCGAGCAGATGCAGGTCGAGCTCAAGCGCATTCATCGCGAAGTCGGCGTCACCATGGTCTATGTGACCCACGACCAGACTGAAGCGATGACCATGTCCGACCGCGTTGCGGTATTCAATCAGGGCAAGCTCGAGCAGGTCGCGCCGCCGCTCGAGGTCTATCATCATCCGCTTACGCGGTTTGTCGGCGAGTTCATCGGCGACAGCAATTTTCTCGACGGTCGCATCGAACGCACCGGTAGAGACTCGATTCTGTTGGAAGGGCTGGGCGAGGTCTGCACCGCCGGGGCAGGGGGGAGCCTCACGCCCGGGCCGGTGCATGTACTGATCCGGCCGGAACGCTTGCGGCCGTTCGAGAACGGCGCCGCCGAGCGGTTCGCCAAAGTCGTCGACTTTACGATCGAGGGTACCGTCAATTACGGCGACAGTGTTCTTCTGATCGGCAAAGCCGCGGGGATTCACTTCCGCATGCGTGCGTCGAGTGTCCGGTACGGCTCGCTGCGCGAGGGCATGACCCTGCGGGTCGGCTGGTCCCCGGCCGACATGCATATCATTGCGAAAACCGAGTAGCCGCACGTCCGGATGTCTGATTGTCGTCGCCGCGCGGCCGGGGGGCTTAGACGCCGCCTCGGTGAGAATTGGTGATATCGTCGGGCCTTTGCAGGACTGAAAACACGGTGGGTAGAATGGGGCCGCGCGCGGCGGCGAGGGAGGCGGGGCGAAGATGACCGGGTCAGTGGCGTCGCACGGCGATCGCCTCACGGTCCGCGACGTCGATCTCGAGGTCGTGCGCCGCGGCATCGGCCGGACGGTCCTTTTTTTGCACGGCTTTCACCCGCTCGATCCGGACGCCCCTTTCCTCGAGTGCCTGTCTCGCAGAGCCTTCGTCCTGGCGCCCTCGCATCCCGGCTTCGGAGCCTCGGCCCGCCCCGACGACTTCGAAACGGTCTACGATCTCGTCCACCTCTACCGTGAACTCATCGACACGCTGCCGGACGAGAAAGTCACGCTCGTCGGCGCTTCGTTCGGCGGCTGGCTCGCGGCCGAGATCGCCGCCGCATCCTCGCACCGGTTGGAGCGCCTCGTGCTCGTCGATGCGCTCGGCATCAAGCTTGGCGATCGGGAAACGCCCGACATCCTCGACATCTTCAACACCCATCCCGATGCGGTGCGCCGGTCGAGTTGGCACGATCCCGAGCGTTCGGCGCCCGACTTCGATGCGTTGTCGGATGCGGCGCTCACGCGCCACGCGCGCAACCGCGACGCGCTCTGCCTCTACGGCTGGGAGCCCTACATGTACAATCCGCGGCTCAAGCGCTGGCTCGGCCGCATCGCGCTTCCGACCTTGGTGCTGTGGGGCGCTTCCGACCGCGTCGTCACGCCGGTCTACGGCCGCGCCTACGCGGCCCTCATCCCGGGAGCGCGCTTTGCGCTTATCGATGGCGCCGGGCATCATCCGGAGCTGGAACAGCCGGAGGCGCTCGCCGGTCGTATCCTCGAGTTTATCACCTCCTGAATACCCGCTTCGGAGAAGCTGCGATGGACGCTTGGTGGATGTGCGAGGTCCCGTATCCGCACGTGCCAAAGGCGGTGCTCGATGCCGCCGACTCGGTGCGCGCCAACCTGCCCAATCGATACTGCGACCCGCGCATTGCCGCCGATCTGTTCGAGGAGGCGATCGACGAGTATTTGCTGTGCGACGAGATGGGCCTCAACGTGTGCGCGACCGAGCATCACGCCGGCATCAACTCGCTGCTCGGTGCAAACCCGATGCTCGTCGGCATCCTCGCGCGGCAGACGCGCAAGGCACGCATTCTCAGCCTCGGCACCCTCGTCTCGCTGCGCCGCGAGCCGGTGCGCGTGGCCGAAGAATACGCCACCGCCGACGTGATCTCGCGCGGCCGGCTCGAGATCGGGTTCGTGAAGTCGGGCGGGACCGAAATGGCGTCGGCCAACGCCAACCCGATCAACAACATCGAGCGCTACTGGGAGGCGATCGATCTTATTTCGAAAGCGCTTACCCGCGACGACGGGCCGTTCTCATGGGAGGGCAAGCACTTCACCCATCGCCACGTCAACATCTGGCCGCGCCCGTGGCAAAAACAATTGAGAATGTGGGCCGCGACCGGCGATCCGCACACCGCGGCCGAGGTCGGCCGTCGCGGCATGGTGCATACGCTCGTGCTGCGCGGCGCGGAGGGGACGCGACGCGCCTATGCCGCTTACCGCGAGGCGCGCGTGCAGGCGGGCCTTCCGCCGGTCTCGAGCGACAACTTCGCCTACAGCGCCTTCGTGTGCGTCGGCGATACGGAGGAGGAAGGCCGGCGGGTGGGCGAGAAGCTGCTGTGGTTCCTCAACACCAGCCTGAAATCGGCGCCGCAATACTCGCGGCTGCTGCCCGGCGTCGCGCCGCCGCACGTCGCCGGTCAGGCGTGGCGCACCCGTCCGAAGCCCGCCGAGGGACCCGACCTCGTCAACGCCGAAAAGGGCGTCCCCACGGCGAGCGAGAACGCCCGCAAGCTGGTGTCGATCACGGTCGACGAGGCGATGGCGCAGGGCATCCTGTTTGCGGGGAATCCCGACAGCGTGTTCGCGCAGATCAAGCAGTTTCACGATGAGGTCGGCGGGTTCGGTCACCTCACCATGATCGGCCGTACCGGCTCCATGACGCACGCCGAATCCGAGACGAGCATCCGGCTGTTCGGCAGAGAAGTGTTGCCGCGCCTGAAGGAGATCAAGCCGGTGACCGCGCCACCCGAGCCCGCGATGGTCCGCTGACTGTCTGTGTCCCGCCCCAAATGCCGGCGCGCGTCGCGCATTGGCGGTTTTTACCGAAAAGTGCCACCGGGCAGGTGAGCGAGCGAACCGTCGCAAGCCTATGCCGCGCGTCGCCGGATCGACGACGGTCAGCGCACGCGGTTGCCGCTGATGGCAAGCTGGGCGAAGCGTCCGCCGCCGTTCGCGAGTTCGCCGGTCACGGCTGTGCCGCCGTCCATCCCGAGGATGGCGCCACGCCGCGCGCCGGAAATCAGGTTGTCGGCGATGACTGCGGAACCGGCGCCGGCCGCGACCGAAACGCCGATGCCCACGTCCGCGGCGCGGACTACGTTTCCCGTCACGGTCACGTCGCGCAGGTACTGGCCCCAGCCGACCGCAATCCCGGCGCTGGGTGCGTTTTCGATCACGTTGCCGGTGACGGCGGTGTCGGCCTCGACCCCGATCCCGATGCCGGCGGCGTCGTGCGGGTCGGTGCCGGCGGGACGGCGCGGGGTGAGGTTGCGGATGATGTTTCCTTGCACGACCGCGAGACGGCCGCCTTCGCGGAAGTTCGTCACGGCAACGCCGATCGCGGCGCCGTCGACCACGTTGTTGGCGATCACCGCACCCTCGAACGCATATTCCGCGTAGAGCGCAACCTCGCCGAGCCCGGTGCAGGTGTTGCCGAGTATCTGCAGGTTCGCGGCAGCGTTGCCGCGCACGGCCGAGAACGCAGCTGTTGCGATGCGATTGCCGCGCACCATCACGTTGCCGGCGCGAAATACGTTGATCGCGTTTCCGTTCTGGCCGGAGCCGCCCGCGCGTGCGGCGATGTCCGTGATGCGGTTGTCGAGAACGAGCGTGCCGTCCTCGCCCGGCGCCGAGCGCCACACGAGGATGCCGTTGTTGCCCGCGGCCCGAATGGTGTTGCCGGCGAGGCGGAGCCCGCGGGCGTCGAGCGAGAAGATCGCCGCGTCCTCGGCGCCGACGATCGTCGAGCCGGTGACCTCGCCTTCGATGCCCTCGAGCATCACCCCATGCCGGCCCGCGGCGAGGATGTCGCAATCGACGATGCGCACGCCGCGCCCGTCGGAAAAATGCACGAGCCCGCGCCGTTCCGGCAGCGGCAGGCCGGCCGCGTCGAGGGTCAGGCCGGTGAGCGCAATGTCGTCGGTGTGGTTTGCCGAAATCAGCGACGGCCCGCGCGTGAGCACGAGGCGGGTTGCGCCACGCACGCCGACGATATGCGCGCCGGCCGGAAGCTTGAGGTCGCCGGCGCGGTACACGCCGGGTCCGAGCGCGAGCGGGACCCGCGCGCCGGCCGCCTGGTCGATGGCGTCCTGCAACGCGCGGCTCTGGTCGTCCGCGCTGCCGGCGCGCACGCCGAGATGCAGGGCGTCGATTGCAACCGACGAGCGCGGTCCGGCAATGGCACGTTGGGCGCCGAAGGGCTCGGCGGCAACCGCCGCCCCGGCGGCGGAAAACGCGAGAAATCCACGGCGATCGATACTCATGCGGCGGCTCTTTTTGGCGCATGACCCCCGCTTTCGCGGGGCAGGTCCTTTTCCGAATCATGCGCGGGAGCCGCACGGTTCAAGTTCCAGGCCAGCGGTCCTGTGCCGGGATGGGACGCCGTTCGTTAACTGCTCTTGCGCGCGCTCACTGAGCCGTCAGGCCGCCGTCGACCACCATGGCCGACCCGGTCATGAAGCCCGCATCGTCGGACGCCAGAAACACGATGCCGAGCGCGATGTCCTCGGCGGCGCCGAGGCGCCCGATCGGATGCTGCCGCATGGCGACCGCGCGGGCGCCCTCGACGTCGTTGCTGCCGGCCTGGCGCGCGCGCGAGGCGAAAGTCTGGGCGCCCATGTCGGTCTCGATCACGCCGGGATGAATCGAGTTGACACGGATTTTCCAGCCCTTGCGCGCGAAGGCGAGGGCGCTCGACTTGGTAAACAGCGTCACGCCGCCCTTGCTCATCGAATAGAGCGGATCGAGCTGCGAGCCGACGAGGCCGGCGACCGACGCGAGGTTGACGATCGCGGAGCCGTGCCGGCTCGCCTTGCCGCTCTCGGCGAGAGCGGGCGCGCACGCCTTGGTGCCGAGCCAGACGCCCGTCATGTTGATGGCGACGAGGCGGTTCCACTCCTCGAGGGTCGCCTCCATCAGGTCCTTGCCGAGAAACATGCCCGCGTTGTTGACGAGAATGTCGAGCTTGCCGAATTGTTTGGTCGCCGCCGCGACGGCGTCCGCCCACGACCCCTCCGAGGTCACATCGAGCGCGAGCGGCATGGCCTTGCCGCCCGTATTGGCGATTTCTTTCGCGGTCTCGCGCACGCGCTCGGCGAGCACGTCGCCGAGGGCGACCGCGGCGCCCGCCGCCGCCATCCGGCGCGCCGTCTCGGCGCCGATGCCGCGCGCAGCACCCGAGACCAATGCGACTTTTCCATCCAGACGATTCATGGCGTTCCGTCACCGCATCGTGAGCACGAGCTTGCCCTTGAGGTGGCGCGACTCGCTCACCCGCAGCGCCTCCGCCGCATCGGCAAGTTTGTAGAGCTTGACCGGAGGGGGACGGACGGCTCCGGCCTGATAAAGCTCGATGATGCGCTCGAGATGCGGCCGGTCGCGGCCGACCGCCGGGCGCAAGGATGTCACGTCGCTGCGGTCGGGCTTGGGCGCCTGTGCCCCGGAGGCAATGAAGGCCGCCCGTCCGCCCGGCTTGAGCACCGCGAAAGAACGCAACGCCACGTCGCCGCCGACCGTATCGAACACCGCGTCGACGTTGCTCACGACCTTGCGAAAGTCGGTCGTGGTGTAATCGATGACTTCGTCGGCCCCGAGTTCGCGCACGTGGGCGAGGTTGCCCGTGCTCGCGGTCGAAATGACCCGTGCGCCGAGATGCTTCGCCACCTGGATGGCGAAGCCGGCAACGCCGCCCGCGCCGCCCTGGATCAGGATCGTTTCGCCCGACTTGAGCTTCAACGTGTCCTCGACGGCCGTGAGCGCCGTGAGCCCGATGAGCGCCAGGGCCGCGGCGTCGACGTGCGACAGCGCGCTCGGCTTCTTTGCAACAATCCCGGCGCCGATCGCGACTTTTTCCGCATAGGTGCCGTCCCGGCCGGCCTCCAGCACCCCGAACACCTCGTCGCCTTGGCGCACATCCGTAACGCCCGCGCCGACCGCGCTGACCACGCCGGAGAAGTCGCGCCCCAGGATCAGTGGGAATTTCGCCTGGCCGTAGCTGCCGGCACGCACCTTCCAATCGGCGCCGTTGACGCTCGCGGCGACGATATCGACCACGACCTGCCCGGGCCCGGCGGACGGATCGGGAAGATCGCCGTATTGCAAAGCCTCGGGCCCACCGAATTTCTGAACGTAAGCCGCTTTCATGATGTGTGCTGACCTTTTGCTGGACGCCCTCGCAGCCGGCGCCGCGGGAACGATGGCCGGATGCTAGCGGACATCCGCGCACGGCGCGACCGGCATGGCTGACCCACGACCGGCGCGAATTGACACCCGACACCTTCCGTCCGAGCATGCCTGCAGGCACGAGTCTACCTGCTCCCGGGCGGGAGGCGCGTGGACCCGGCGAAGAGCGCGACCAAGCGCGCCACCTGCCCCGGATTGAAGCCATAAGGAGTCCGTGATGCACGCGCGCGTGCAATTTCCCCAGCATATCGAGCCGTTGGTGCAATTCATCGAAGAGACCGCCCCCACGGAGATCATCGACCGCACGCTGGAGAAGTTGCGCGCCGGCGTCGCTGTCGAGACCATGTTGACGGCCTCGGCCCTGGCGGTTACTCGCTCCGCCGATCTCCCGCCCGGTCACCACGGCGGGCCACTGCACCCACTTGCAGGGCTGCACGCAATCACCAGTCTGGTCGGACGGTTGGAGGGCGAGGACCGTTTCCTTCCGATCCTTCAGCACGTCGCCCTCTCCAACAAGCACATCCACGACCCGGTCACCGCGCCGTTCAGCCTGCTGGAGTTCGCTCCGCTCGATCCCAGCGGAGCCGAGGTGAGCCGGACCGCCGACCTCGCCTCCGATGGCGGCGGCGAGGCGACAACTGCCAAGGGCGTCGCGGCGGCCAAGGAGGCATTCCTCAAGGCGTGCAGCCGCGGTGAGAGCAACAAGGCGGACCACATCTTCCTTTGGCTGTGGGACCACGTGCCGGCGATCGAGGCGTTCGATCTGCTGTTGAGCGTGGCGCTGCCGAAGAACGTGCTCGACGACCATTACTTCATTTTCCCGGGCTATCTTTGGCGCGGCCTGGAGACGCTCGGGAGAGAACACCTGCGGGTGCTGATGCGCCCGGCCGTGCGCTATGTCGCGCGTTTCCCGACCCAGAAAACCGTCCATGAGATCGACACGCTGATCGAGGATCAGGAGCTGCTGCGCCGGGTGTTGCGCGCGCGCACCGGCGATGACGAGACGGCGAAGATCGGCGAGATCGGCGAAGCCATCGGCCGCGTCGATCGTTACAACGAGATTCCCGTGATGTTGGCGAAGGCCCTGGCGGCGGGGCTCTCGCTGGAGGGCGCGGGCGAGGCGCTGTCGATCGGCGCGGCCGCGCTGTTCCTGCGCTCGCTCACCGGCAATCCGATGGATGTGCATCTGCACACCAGCGTGAACCTGCGGCGCTACCTCGTCCGCCTCGACGGATTGAGCATGCGCAACCGGCTGCTGGCGCTGCTGCTGTGGCATACCGGGCCGGAGGTCCGCAGCACGCAAAATCGGATGATGCCGGCGCCACAGCCCGATCCGCAGGCGGTCGCCGCGTTGCCGCCGCGCGCTCAGGACGAGCTGCTCGAAGCGATCACCCAGAGCATCTTGACCCAGCCGCCGACCGACTGGTCGCAGGTCACCAATCTCGGCGCCATGCGGGCGGTGCCCGAAGTGAGAAGCACGGTGAACCTGGCGCAGCAATATGTGAACTGCCGTTACGATCCGCAGGTGCTGATCGACCGCCTCGCCCAGCTCGTCTGCCACGACAACTTCACCGAGATGCACGCCTTCAAGCACCATCAGGCAGTGATCGAGGAGTTCCACGCGACCCGCGAGCCGTGGCGCTGGATGCATCTGGTGTGCGGCTGTCAGGCGGCAGCGATCTCGTTCGGCAAGGACATGTCGGTCTACGAGGATCTGCTCGAGCTGCTCCACGCCGCCTAATTCGGGGTCACGCGATCAGCGCGCGCGCATGCCGCCGAGCCATCGCGGCGGAAAGGGAGAACGCATCCGTTCTCCCTGCCTGTTTGGTCCGATCAGGTGCCGAAAATCACGTGTTGCATGGACGGCTGTTGGATCGGACTCCCGCTCAGGCTCGCCGTCGCCACCGCGCTCTGCTGGGTGGTTGCGCCGGAGGCCATCTGATCGGGCGGGATCGGGCCGTCCTCCTTGATCTGCCAAGACGAGCCGGGATTCGTCAGCACGACGCCCGAGACAATCGACGTGCCGTTCATCTCCCAGATCGCCGGCTCTCCGTCGGTGTTCTGCCAGATGATATCGGCGTTGCCGTCGCCGTTGAAGTCGCTGGTTCCGATCGCGTGCCAGGACGTTCCCGGATTGGGCAGCGTAGCGGCGCTAACGATCGAGCTGCCGTTCATCAGCCAGATCGCGGGCAGGCCGTCGTTGTTCTGCCATAGGATGTCGGCGTTGCCGTCGCCGTTGAAGTCGCCCGTCGCGATCGCGTGCCAGGACGGTCCAGGATTAGGCAGCACCGCGGCGCCGACGATCGAGGTGCCGTCCATCTCCCAAATCGCCGCCGCCCCGTCCGTGTTCTGCAACAGGATGTCAGCGAGGCCATCGCCGTTGAAATCGCCCGCCCCGATCGCGCGCCAGGACGGTCCGGGATTGGGTAGCGCGGCCGCGCCAACGATCGACGTTCCGTTCATCTCCCAGATCGCGGGCAGGCCGTCGTTGTTTTGCCATAGGATGTCGGATTTGCCGTCGCCGTTAAAATCGCCCGTCGCGATCGCGTGCCAGGACGGTCCGGGGTTCGGCAGCAGGGCGGGGAGGCTGAGGGAGGTGCCGTGCATCTCCCAGATCGCCGGCAGCCCGTCGCTGTTCTGCCAGATGATATCGGCCCTGCCGTCGCCGTTGAAATCGCCCGTCCCCATCGCGTGCCAGGACGGCCCGGGGTTCACCAGCGACGTCTTGCTTGCAATCGCCGTCCCGTTCATCAACCAGATTTGCGGCGTGCCATCGGCGTTCTGCAGCAGAACATCCGATATGGCGTCGCCACTGAAGTCCTCGGCCGGCGGTACGCTGACGGAAGCAAAGCCCATAGGGATAAGGTCGGAGGGGGGAACCCCGGGGACATTGACCATGTGCGTGCCGGCCACCGTCCCGTCGGTCACCCACAAAGCAGTACCGCCGCCTGCCATTTGACCGGTGAACAGCGCCTCGCCATTATTAAGGGACACAAAATTGCTCGGCTCAAAATTACTGTCCGCGCCGCTGATACCGGTCAGTTCATGCGTATCCCCGGCGAATCCATCGGTTACCCAGAGCCCGTCATTGTTGCTCGTGTCGAAACCAGCGAACAACACCGTGCTGGCAGCGATCGGCGTCAAATCTTCAGGTTCGAGCCCGCTCGTAGACGCGCCGCTGATGCCGGTCAGTTCGAACGTGCTCGAGGCGTGTCCTTCGGTAACCCAAAGGTTGTCCTGACCGCTTGAATCGACCCCGTCGAACAGCAGTCCCTGGACGAACATATCGGGAAACTTTGTCGTACGGATGGGAGCGAAGCTGGGATTAGACCCGAGGAGGCCGGAAAAAATTCCGTTGGAAGCGGCGTCCTTTATACCGGTCAGCTCAGTCGTGCCGGTCCCCGTTCCGTCCGATACCCACAGGCCCGTATTGCCGGCATGGACGGCTTGGAATGCCAGTAAGTTCCCGTTACCCGGTATTGTGAAAGCGGTCAGGAACTGTGGATCTCCGCTCAGGTTCGACACCACGCTCGTGCCCGACGCCGTGCCGTCGGTTACCCACAGACCAAAATCGCCGTTCACATCCACTCCAGCGAAATACACTTTTCCGTTGAAGGCCGTGAGCGAACCAGGACTGAGGCCGGCGCCAAAAGCACCCGGGACAATCAGTTCATTCGTTCCGGCGGCCGTTCCGTCGGTCACCCAAAGATTGAAGTGGCCGTTTGCATCCTCTCCCGAGAACACAACGCCTTTATTATTGGAAGCGGTGGTACCGGGTAGAATCGTCAGATCGCTGGGCTCAAGACCTGTATTGGTGTTCGCGCCGTTGACCCCGGTAATTTCGTGCGTGCCCGCCCCGGTTCCGTTGCTGAACCACAGGTTGGCTTGCCCGCCCGCGTCCTTGGCTGCGAACAACGTCTCGTCGCCCGGCGTCAGGCGGCCGGCCAGCGAGCCGTTGACGTCGAGGTTGGGGTTGAAAGGTGGGAATATGAAGTCCGATGCCGCAAGCGGCTCTTCGCCGCCGAAGCCGGTGACCTGATGTGTCGTTGCCGCCGTCCCGGTGCTCGACCAGAGCGCACCGGACCCGACCAACATCACGAAGCTTCTGATACCCACGTCGCTCCCCCGATGAACTAAGAGATTACGCGGCGGCGCATATTATCCGCCGAAACCGCCGCGCGCAATGTGAATAAGCGCACTGTTCTCGACCGACGCGTCGGCATCAACGAGCCGATATTTACCTGAGAGCCTGATTGCGACGCGCCCCGAGCGAGCTTCCAAACGCAAGAACCTCAATTATGAGCGGGTCAACCAGCCCGTCTATTACCTCACGAAATTGTTACGTCCGTCCGGCCGATGCCGGACCTGCATTTGTGACAATCCTGTCATTAAAAAGATTCCTGACATTTTTGTCAGGAAGTGCCGTGAGACTCGCGGGTAGCGGATATCCCTCGGCCTGAGCGCCGCATCATGGATGCATTACTGCGTTATGCAGGCATTGACGATTGCCGTGCGGCCGTCGTTGATGGACGCCAGCGCGCCCCGTAGCGCATCGTTGAGCTCCGCGCTTTTTTCGACGCGCCGGCCGTCAAAGCCGAAATGGCCGGCCAGTTGCTCGTAGTCGGGGCCGTCGATCGTCACCCCGTAGTGCAGGTCTTCGCTCGCCGACGCGCCGTCCGGATAATGATGCACGTGGCCTTTGCGCATCGCCTCGTACTTCTTGTTGTTCATGACGACGATGACGACCGGCAGCGCGTGCCGCTTGGAGGCGCCGAGCGCCTGGATGATCGGATTGTAGAGGAACGAGCCGTCGCCCACGATCAGCACCACCGGCCGCTCGCGCGCCGCGAGCTTGATGCCCAGCGCCGTGCCGATGCCTTGGCCGAGCCCGCCTGAACCGCGGAAGAAGCTCTGCGGCATCTTCATCGGCAGATGCTGGCGCAGCAGCGGCGAGTGGGTGATGGTCTCGTCGACGTAGATGGTGTCGTCGGGCATCACGTCGCCGAGCGCGCCGAGCAGCGCGAGCGGATCGATCCTGCCGCCGTTGCCCGCTTTCTGGCGCTCCGAACGCAAGCCGGCCACATAATCTTCGTGCTCGCGCGCCCAGCGCCGGCGCCGCGCGCTCACGGCGCCCGCATCGACCTTGCTCGATTTCATCGCGGCCGAGAGCAGCTTCAGGGATTCGGCTGGAGCGCCTTCCAGATAAAAGTCGGCGTGCAGGTTCTGATAGATCATGTCGCCTTTGTGCGGATTGTCGTTGACGGCGACGATCTTGCCGCGCGTCGGCCGCCGCCGCGGCGGATACCAGGGCGCCCGTCCACCCACCAGCAGGATGACGTCGGCGTCGTCGAGCGCGTGATATCGACCCATTCCGAGATAGAGCGGATGATCGGTGGGAAAATTTGCATAGGAATTGGCGCGACCGTTGATCACCGGGATGGCGAACTCGTGGGCGATCGCCACCAGCGCGGCAAAGGCCGCGGGGTCGCGGCCGGCTGTCTCCGCCACGATCACGGGGCTCTCGGCATTGCATAAAAGCTCGGAGATCTTCTCGATCTCCTGCGGCCGCGGTTGCAGCACCGGTGCCGGTGGCACGTCGCGCGCTCCCGCGGGCGGCGTCCAGTCGTGCAGCATGTGCTCGAGCGGAACGTTGAGATAGACCGGCCCCTTGGGCACGCGCTGCGCCATCTCGCCGGCGCGAATGACCGACTCGTAAAGCGTATAGGGGCTGCCCACCGCGCGCGCCCATTTGGCCACCGGCTCGACCATGCGCTCGATGCCGCCCACGGTAAGCCCGCCGTACCATTGCTGTTCGATGTCGAGATCGGGATTTTCGCCCAGCGATTGCGACTCGCCGGACATGACGACCATCGGCACCTCGTTCTGCAACGCGCCGTGGACGCCCATCATTCCTTGCAGCATCCCGACGCCGGCGTGCAGCAGAACGGCCTGCGGCCGGCCGGTCATGAGCGTATAGCCGGTCGCCATGTTGACGGCGAGCGTCTCGTGCCACGACTCGACGAAGGTGGGGCCGGCTTTGTTCTCGAGCTTCTGGCGCGCCAGCGCTTCCCAGACCGGCGACCACTCGGAGCCCGGCGAGGACATGATGTAATCGATCTTGAGCTTGCGAAAAGCCTCGAGGATTGCTTCGCCCCCGTCGAGATAATTTCTCATTGCCGTCGCTTTCCTCCGCTCGCTTCGCCCGCACCCAACAACGAATCTTCGCGATCCGCAAGGCGCACGAACCGCTTCTGCCGACGGGAAGAGGCGAGGGCAAGGGGGCGCGGTTGACGCCGCGTCATCACGCGGACAGCGGGCTCGACGCGCGCCAGGTCACACGCCGGTCGAGAAGAGCTGGCGTATGGGGGTCTGATCCGTCGAATTGCCGACCAGGCTCGACGACGTCGCCGCGATTTGCGGCGGCGCGCTCGTATTGAGAACCGCATTCGCCGTGTCGGGGGAGCTTAGATGGAGCGCGGCCTGCGGCGAGCCCGCGCCGGACGTGATCGGTCCGTCGTCCTTGGGGTGCCAAGTGGAGCCGGGGTTAGGCAGCACGGCGGCGGTGAGGATCGACGTGCCGTTCATTTCCCAGATCGCCGGCACGCCGTCGCTGTTCTGCCACAGGATGTCGGCGTCGAGGTCTCCATTGAAGTCGCTCGTTCCGATCGCGTGCCAGGAGGTGCCCGGGTTGGGCAGCACGGCGGCACCGATGATCGACATGCCGTTCATTTCCCAGATCGCCGGCGCGCCGTCGCTGTTCTGCCACAGGATGTCGGCGTCGCCGTCGCCATTGAAATCGCCGACGCCGATGGCGTGCCACGTCGGCCCCGGATTCGGCAGCACCGCGAAGGAATCTATCGAGGTACCGTTCATCTCCCAGATCGCTGCCAATCCGTCGTTGTTCTGCCACAGGATGTCGGACTTGCCATCGCCGTTGAAGTCGCCCGCGCCGATCGCGTGCCATGACGGCCCGGGATCCGCCTGCTTGACCCCGATCGTTATGACCGCCCCGCTCTGGATCGACGTGCCGTTCATCTGCCATATCGCGGGCAGGCCATCGTCGTTCTGCCACAGGATGTCGGCTTGGCCGCCGCCGAAGAAAGTGCCGGTGGCAATCGTGTGCCAGGTCGGGCCGGGGTCCGGAAGCGTAACGGTGCTCGTCACGCTGGTGCCGTTCATCAACCAGATTTCCGGGAGCCCGTCACTGTTCTGAAGGACGATGTCGGCCTTGCCGTCGGTGGTGAACTGGCCGGACGCCTCCACGTGCCAGGACGCCCCGGGATTGGGCAGCACGGCAGCCGAACCGAGCGAGGTCCCATTCATCTCCCAGATCGCCGGCAGGCCATCGACGTTCTGCCACAGCACGTCGGACTTGCCGTCGCCGTTGACGTCGTTGTTTGGCACCGGCGCCTGCGCCTCGAAGGCGCCGATGTCGACTGCGGACCCGAACACCCGTGGCGCGTTGCGCGCGTCAAACGGCAGCGGTTCGGAGGTGTTGCCGTTGTTGTTGAGGTCGAAGACGTCGGGCGGCAGAGCGCCGGTATCGCCGGTGTTCTGCGCGCTGCCGCGCCGTTTGATCGCGACGGTCTGGACCGGCCCGCCGTTGTTGGCGAGCGTGCCGGCTTGAAACTCGTCCCCGCTGTTCGGCACCCCGTCCGGATCGATCGTCGTCAGGGTGGGAAACACCTGGGACAGATCGGGCTGGACGATATCTATTCCGAGCCGCCCCGCGTTCGCCTGCGAAAACAGGTTGACGCCGGCATAATACGAGGTGCCGAGGCCGGTCTGGATATCCTTCCCGTGGAAGCCCGCACCATTGCCGGCATCGAGGGTGTTCGTCAGCGTGACCGTACCGTTGGCATTGTCGATGCCGCCGCCGAAGCGGTTGGCGTAGTTGCCGGTAAAGGTCGAGTCGTAGACCGTGGCGTTGCCGCAGCCGCACGCGGCGTTGTAGAGGCCGCCGCCGTTATAGGCGCTGTTGTTCGCGATCGTTGCGTTGGTGAGCAGAAGGCCGCCGCTGTTGTAAACGCCTCCGCCGGCGTAGCTACCCTTGTTGCCCGAGATCGTCGTGTTGACGAGCGATGCGTCGCCGGAGTTATACAGCCCGCCTCCGGCGCTGTCGTAGGCCAAGCCCGGGAGGGCATGGTTGATCCGGTTATTTGACAGCGTCGAGTTGAAGATCTCGAGCGAGCCGGCGTTGGCGATGCCGCCGCCGATAAATCCGGCGCTGTTGCCCGATACGGTGCTGTTGAGCAGTTCGGCCCCGCCTTGGCCGGCGATGCCGCCGCCGACGTACAAGGCCTTGTTGCCGGAAACCGTGGAATTGGCCAGCAGCAAAAAGTCGCCGGCATCGACGGAAATCCCGCCGCCGAAGCCGGCGTAGTTGTTCGTTACGGCCGAATGGGAGATGGTGACTTCCGCGGACCCATAACCGGCCGCTTGAATCGAAACCCCGCCGCCGTTCGCGTAGTTGTAACCGCCGGTGATCGTCAGTCCATCGAGCGCCACATTCCCGCCGGTGATGACAAAATCCTGCGAGTTACCTTGGCCATTGATCGTGATGTCTGGCTTGGTGTCGCCGTTGATGTCTCCCTCGATCGTCACGTCGCCGTTGACGGTCAGTGCGCCGTTGGTCAGGAGCAGCGCGCCGTCATTGACGCCATGCGTGCTGCCGCCGACCAGGCTGGGATCGAACGTGATGAGGTCGGCCGAGGTCGGATCCTGATTGGCGAGCCCCAACGCTTGGCGCAGGGAGAGCCCGTGACCTTCGGCCAATTCCTGCGCGAGCGTGCCGCCGTCGTAAGGGTTATCGGCGAGCGTGGTGACGACGAGATTGACGCCTTGCTGCTGCTCGAACGCGCCGATGTCGACCGTTCCCCCGACGACGCGGGCAAAGCCGCGCGCATCGACCGGCAGCGGCTCGGTCGTGTTGCCGTTGTTGTTCAGATCGAGGCTGTCCGGCGGCAGGGCGGTGTTGGAGCCGGCGTTGTACGCCATGCCGCCCGGAGTGATGGCGACGGTCCGAACCGGCCCGCCGTTGTCGGCGAGTACCCCGGAGAGCACGTTGGTGTCAGGGTTCGGCGCGACGCGGGAGAACACCCTCAGGAGCGCGCTCTCGCTGGCGCCATCGACCTGCGCGTAGGTCCCGTTCGTCTTGTCGATCGTGCTGGCGTTCGCCGGCGTCGATCCGAGAATGTTGTCGCCCTTAAGCACCAGCGGCGAATTGCCGAGATAAAGGTCGGTGCCCGAACCGGCCACGGCATTGCCGGCGACGATCGTGTTGGCGAGCGTCAGGCTGGCATTGGCGCCGCCGGCGCTGTCGATCCCGCCGCCCGAGCCGGTCGCATAGTTGCCGGTGAGCGTCGAATTAAAAAGCTGGATGACGTTGGACCCTTCGCCGTAAATGCCGCCGCCGTTCGTCCCGCTGCTGTTACCGGCGAGCGTCGCATTGGTCAGCGTGCCGGTCGCGTTGCTGCCGAGGTCGATGCCGCCGCCGGCACCCTGGCTGTCATTGTCCGAGAGCGTCGTGTTGGCCAGCGTGAGGACGCCATTCGCTCCGACGTCGATGCCGCCGCCGTTCGTCGCGCTGCTGTTGTCGAATACGCCCGTGCCGATGAGCGTGATCGTCGATCCCTGTGCGCCGTAGATGCCGCCGCCCGCATAGCCCTGGTTGTTTATGACCTTGGAATCTTTGAGAACGAGGCTATCCGACTGCCCCACCGCAATCCCGCCGCCGTCATCGGCAGGGCCGGCCGAGCCGCTCGAGCCGCCGGTGATGACGAGGCCCTCGAGGGTCGCCGCAACCGGGGAGGGCGAACCGCTGTCGATGTTGAACACGCGCGAAGCGCCGCCGGCGTCGATGGCGACGATGCCGGAATTGCCATAGCCGCCGGCGCCGCCGTAGATCGTCACGTCGCTGGCGATGTCGAGTTCGCCGTTGGTGAGAGTGATGGTGTGGCCGGTGAGGGACGACGCAAAAGTGATGGTGTCGCTTCCCCCGTATTTAGCGGCGAGCCCCAACGCCTGGCGCAGGGAGAGCCCGTTGCCTTCCGCCAATTCCTGCGCGAGCGTGCCGCCGTCGTACGGATTATCGGCGAGCGTCGTGACGACGAACTGCTGCTCGACGGCGCCGATGTCGACCGTTCCGCCGACGACGCGGGCATAGCCGCGCGCATCGACCGGCAGCGGCTCGGTGGTGTTGCCGTTGTTGTTGAGATCCAAGGCGTCGGGTCGCAATGCCGAGTTGGACCCGCCATTATACGCGATCCCGACCGGAGTGATGCCAACCGTGTCGACCGGTCCGCCGATATCGGCAAGCACCCCGGAGAGTACGCCGGTATCGGGATTGTTCGCGACTTGGGCGAACACGGTCTCCAGCGCCGCCTGGTTGGAGCCGTCGATCTGCGTGTAGGTGCCGTAGGTAGTGTCAATCGGGTTGGCGTTCGCCGGCGCCGATCCGAGGATATTATTGCCGTGGAGATAGAGCGGCGAACCATCGAGGTCGAGGTCGGGACCCGAACCGGCCGCAGCATTGCCGGCGACGATCGAATTGGAAAGGATTTCACGAGCAAGGCCGACGAAGCCGATGAGGTTATAGATGCCGCCGCCCGCCCCGCCCGCGTAGTTTCCGGTAACAGTCGAATCGTAGAGCCTGATGAGGGACGTGTGGCCGTAAATGGCGCCGCCGTTGCCGCCACTTTTGTTGCCGACGAGAGTCGCATTGGTAAACGTACCGGATGCGTCCCGGCCAAGACCGATCGCGCCGCCCGTCGTCTTGCTGTAATTGCCCGAAGCCGTCGAATCGATCAGCGTGACGAGCTGAAGGCCATAAATGCCGCCGCCGGCACCATCGCTCGTGTTCCCGGACAGGCTCGAATTGAACAGAACAACCTCGCCTCCGGGCGCGCCATAAATCCCGCCTCCCGAAGAAGACGCTTGGTTATTGGTCACTTGGCAGTTCTTGAGGATAAGATTGTTAGGACCGTTCGTCGCGATGCCGCCGCCGGAGCCGGCGTTAGCCGAGCCGTTGGTGATCACGAGGCCGTCGAGCGTCGCGGACGTCCCGAAGCCGCTCTCCTCGAACACGCGCGAGGCGTTGTTCCCGCTGATCGTAAGGTCGGGCGTACCGTTGGCGTTGGTAAAGCCGTCGATCGTGAGGTTTTTTGTGATATCCAACTCGCCGCTGGTCAGCGTGAGCGTGCCCCCGGCGAGGCTGGGGTCGAACGTGATGGTGTCGCCGGAATTGGCGTCGAGCATCGCTTGACGGAGCGAACCCGTGCCGCTGTCGTTGAGATTGGTGACCGTGATCGTCGTCATGATCCATCTTCCCCCGTCACTGTGACGGTTACATCACGTTGCCGCCTCGGGCGCGATCGCCTGTGCCGGCTCCGGCATCGTTTCGCTTTGTTTTTCCGCGCTCGCCTGACGCACGATGCGGAACGCCTTGGAATCGCTAAGGTCGCGCCAGAACGCGAGCCGCGCGTAACGCCGGAACAGGTCGGGCGGCAGGATGCTCTGGCGGGTTTGCGGTTTGACCTGCGGGCGCACGCGGTGCAAGCCGTCCATGCCGAGCTGGGCGTCGAACTCCGGCGCATCGTAGTCGACCTTGGCGAAGTCGTGCGCGAACGGCGCTTCGTCGAGGAACTCATAGACCAGCTTGAACACCTCGCCCGGGCGCGCGGTGAGCAGGTCGTATTCCAGCAGCAGCACGCGCTCGGCATACTCCGAGTAGCAGGCCTCGCGCAACGCGTGCCAGGCGAAGCCGACCAGACGGTTGGCGTTGGCGAGCGCCTCGACCCTCGTGTAGACGGTCGCGCGCTCGGCGGCGTTGTTGAACAGCCGCGTGTGCTCGAAGGCGTTGTTGCGGTACTGCCGCTCGAGCGAGTCCATCACCCAGGCGACGTCGCGCACGCAGCAGATGATTTTGGCCTCCGGAAACAGCCGCATCAGCGCTGGCAGCTGCGCGGTCCAGGCGCGGTTGGTGTCGAATATCACCGGCTGCTTGTGGTCGGCGTAGTAGCTGTCGAACAACCCGCGCAAGAGGCGCGCGCGCTGCGCCTCGCCGACCATGGTGGAAAGTT
>Ga0153928_1000213_pt1 | contig 30103 bp, 28 predicted proteins | sample TSNJ012MetaG_FD_106656 | JGI IMG/M metagenome (GOLD analysis project Ga0153928, IMG submission 106656) | Attine ant fungus gardens microbial communities from New Jersey, USA - TSNJ012 MetaG | ecosystem: Host-associated > Fungi > Mycelium > Unclassified | place: USA: New Jersey, Wharton State...
CCAAAGCGCCCTCGGCATCACCACACCTAGTTCCTTTGGCATCGGGAGCCTCGGACCCGGCGCGTTAAGCTCGGGCAACGTCGGTTTGAACGCTCTAAGTTCTGGCTCTCTAAGCTCCGGCTCGCTGAGTTCCGGGTCTCTCGGTCTGGGGGCGCTTAGCGGTGTCCTGCCAGCCGCCCCGTATCCCCCACCGCCTGACCCTCCCCCACCAAAGCCACCTTCGAAGAAGCCGTTGGACTCAAGACCTGACTAATCTCAAGTCAGCCGTTTTGGGACCCAATTGCCCTAATGCTTGGTGGGCATACCGTTTTCCGCCGCCACTAGCTGTTAGCGAGCCGCCGTACCGACCAGGATGCACGTCGTCGTGGCGTGAGCGCACAGCCGGCCGTCACCGTCGAGGAGGCGCGCCTCGGCGGTCGCGACCTTCCCGCCCATGTGAATCACGGTGCCGATCGCGCGCAAGCGTCCGCTCTCGCGCCTGATCGTGCGCACGTAGTTCACCTTGATCTCGAGTGTCGTGTAGCCGCGCCCCTGCGGCAGCAGGGAATGCACGGCGCATCCCATGGCGGAATCGAGGAGAGTCGCCGCGAGCCCGCCGTGGACGACGCCGATCGGGTTGTAGTGGTGCTCGCCCGTCTCGGCGGTGAAGATCACCCGCCCCTCCTCGACTTCTTTGACGTCGAAGCCGAGCAACAAAGCGATCGGTGGCGGGGGAAGCTTTCCTTGTGCGATCGCGCGCAAATAGTCGATGCCGCTGAGTGTCGCGCCCGCGCGCGCGGAGACAAGCGGATCTTCCCATGTGATCGTGCGCGTGCGCGCGACAGGGGTCGAAGCCACCGACTGGACAGCCTGGTCCATCTTCAACTCCATTTCATCCCGTCTTTACGCGGTCGACGTGGGAATGCGTGTCGGAAGCGGCGCGCGCACCCGGCCCTGGCCGTGTGCGGACATTATGGGCGTCGACCGGCCCGCCGCATTGCGAGCACACGACCACCGGCTCGAACACTTGGCCGCAGTCGCGGTGCTCGAGCAGCACCGGCGGCCCCCCTTCCTCGGCCATGTGCGCATCGCCCCACCGCACGAGCGCGAGCAGCACGGGTTGGAGGTCGAGGCCCTTGGGCGTGAGCCGGTATTCGTAGCGGCGCGGGCGCTCCTGGTAGGGCACGCGCCGGAGCACCCCGAGACGCACCAGCTTGCGCAAGCGGTCGGCGAGCACGTGCCGGGTGATGCCCAGCCTTTTCTCGAAGTCCTCGAAGCGGCGCACCCGCAAAAAACAATCGCGCAGGATCAGAATGGTCCAGCGGTCGCCGATCACCGAGACGGTGCGCGCGACCGAACAGGCTTCCGTCTTCAGCTCGTTCCAGCGCATGGCAGGCAGACCAAAAAGCGATCCTGATTCCGGTTGACAGGTTCTCTTTTAGAACTTACCGTGACGCCTGTCAATTCTTTTTTAGAACTTACCAGGAGGCGCGATTGACCGAGGCTGCTGTCGTTTCACCGTCCGCCTCTGCTGGCGCGCCGGTCCCGGCGATGGATGCCCGCACGCGCGGCCTCATCGAGGCACCGATCGTGCTGGTCCTGCTGCGGCTCGCCGCGCCCAATGTGCTGGTCATGCTGGTGCAGGCGTCGACCGGGCTGATCGAGACCTACTTCGTCGGCAAGCTCGGCACCGATGCGCTCGCGGGGGTGGCGCTGGTATTTCCCGGCCTCATGCTGGTGCAGATGATCTCGGCGGGCGCCATGGGCGGCGGCATCTCTTCGGCGATCGCCCGCGCGCTGGGCAGCGGACGGCGCGCGGATGCGGACGCATTCGTCGCCCACGCACTGGTGATCAGCCTCGCGCTGGGCGCCTTGTGCTCACTCGCCTTCATTGCCGGAGGGCCGTGGCTCTACCGCATGCTCGGCGGGGGCGGCGCAACGCTCGAGGCGGCGCTCGTCTATTCCAACGTGGTGTTCGCCGGTGCCACCCTCCTGTGGGTGTTCAATACGCTCGCGAACGTGCTGCGCGGGACCGGCAACATGCTGGTGCCCGCCGCCGTGATGTGCGTCGGCGCCGTCTTTCTGATCCCGCTCTCCCCTGCCCTGATCTTCGGCTGGGGCCCGTTCCCGCGGCTCGGCGTCGCCGGAGGCGGCACGGCGATCGTCGCCTATTACGCGGCCGGCACCGCCGTGCTGGCGGCATATCTGTGGGCCGGGCGCAGCGTGCTGCGTCCCCAACTGCGCGTGCACCTGCGCTGGCCGATGTTTCGCGAGATTCTCCACGTCGGGGCGGTTGCGGCGCTCACGTCGGTTCTCACAAATGTCACGATCGGCGTCACCACCGGGCTGGTCGGTGCCTACGGCCCGGCCGCAATCGCCGGCTTCGGCGTCGGCTCGCGCCTCGAATATCTGCTCGTCCCGCTGGCCTTCGGTCTGGGCGCGCCGCTGGTGGCGCTAGTAGGCACCAACCTCGGCGCCGGCCGGCGCGAACGCGCCCTGCGCATCGCCTGGATCGGCGCCGGCATCGCCTTCGTGCTGACGGAAGCGATCGGGCTTGCCGCCGCCGCGTTCCCGACCACCTGGCTCTCGCTGTTCGACCGCGACCCGGCGATGCTCGCCGCCGGCTCCGCCTATTTGCGCGCGGTCGGACCGTTCTACGGATTCTTCGGCCTCGGCATGGCGCTCTATTTCGCCTCGCAGGGCGCGGGGCGCCTGCTCTGGCCGCTCGTTGCCGGCATTGTCCGGCTCGCGCTCGCGGTCGGCGGCGGATGGCTGATGCTGCACCTGACCGGCGATCTATCGGCGGTCTTTCTGGCGCTCGGCGCCGCCCTCGCCGCTTACGGCATTATTATCGCCGCTGCGGTCAAGGCGGGTGTGTGGTTCCGGCCGGGGGCGCCCGGATGAGCAAACAATCGGAGCAAACATGCAGCAGCGACAAGCAACCGCGGCGGTGATCGGCGCCGGCGATTTCATCGGCGCGGCAATCGCGAAGAAGTTCGCCGCCGAAGGCTTCACCGTTTTTGCCGGCCGCCGCAACGGCGAAAAGCTCGCGCCCCTGGTCGCGGCGGTCGAGGCCGCCGGCGGAAGCATCGCCGCGCACTCGCTCGACGCGCGCAAGGAAGACGACATCATTGCGTTCCTGCGCGCCGCCGATGCCCATGCACCGCTCGAGGTGTGCGTGTTCAACGTCGGCGCCAACGTCAATTTCCCCATCACCGAGACCACCGAGCGCGTGTTCCGCAAGGTGTGGGAGATGGCGTGCTACGCCGGCTTCCTCGCCGGCCGCGAGGCCGCGCGGCTGATGCTCGCCCGCGGCAAGGGCTGCATTTTCTTCACCGGCGCGACCGCGAGCATGCGCGGCGGCATCGGCTACGCCGCCTTTGCCAGCGCCAAGGCGGGCCTGCGCGCGGTCGCCCAAAGCACGGCGCGCGAACTGGGTCCCAAGAACATTCACGTCACCCACCTCGTGATCGACGCCGGCGTCGACACCGCGTTCGTGCGCGAACGCATCCGGCAGCGCGGCGGCGAGGCGGCGCTTGCCGATCTTCCGCCCGACCAGCTGATGAATCCGCAATCGATCGCCGAGACCTACTGGCAACTTTACAATCAGCCGCGCGACGCCTGGACGTTCGAGCTCGATTTGCGCCCCTACCGGGAGGTTTGGTGAGCCATGGAAAGGATAGAGTTTCATTTCGATTTCGGCAGCCCGAACGCGTATCTCAGCCATCTGCTGATTCCGCAGATCGAGAAGCGCACCGGCACGAAATTCGAGTACGTGCCGATCCTGCTCGGCGGCGTGTTCAAGCTGACCAACAACCGTTCGCCGATCGAGAGCTTTCAGGGCGTCAAGAACAAGCTCGAATATCAGCGGCTGGAAATGGAGCGCTTCATCCGCCGCCACGGCATCACGCGGTTTGCCATGAACCCGTTCTTCCCCGTCAACACGCTGATGGTCATGCGCGGGGCGGTCGCCGCGCAAATGGAGGGGGTGTTCGCCCGCTACGTCGATGAAGTGTTCCGCCATATGTGGGCGGAGCCGAAAAAGATGGACGACCCGGCGGTGGTGCGCGCCGCGCTTGATGAATCGGGCCTCGACGGCGCCCGTTTGCTCGAACGCACGCAGGAGCCCGCGGTCAAGGACCGGCTGCTGGCGAACACGCAAAAATCGGTCGAACGCGGCGCGTTCGGCTCGCCCACCTTCTTCGTGGGCGATGCCATCTTCTTCGGCAAAGACCGCCTGCGCGACGTGGAAGAGGAGATTTTCGGATCATCCCTCCCCTGAAAGGCAGGGTGGCCCGCCGAGCAAAGCGAGGCGGGTCGGGTGGGGTCAATTAGTCTAATGAAAGGTGCTTCTGATACCTAATATCTGATACTTGATTACTGATTCCTGGCTCCCCCACCCGGCCGCGCGCTTTGCGCGCGTCCACCCTCCCCCTGCGGGGGCCGTGCGGGGGAGGGATAAGAGTCACCCCTTGTCGTTCACCCAGCGCAGCACGTGCTGCGCGACCGCGACCAGCGCGCCGTCCTGCTTGACGACCTTGATGTCGGCGCGCGACTGACGCTTGACCGCATCGACCTCGGCGATCGTGTAGCTGAGCGAGACCGTGTCGCCGATGAACACGGGGCCGAGGAAACGAATGCGGTCGTAGCCGAGCGAGACCGGCGTTTCGTCGCCCGCCGTGCCGGCGCATTTGTCGATCATCATGGTCGAACAGGTCGACATGTAACCGACGAGCAGCGCGCCGTGGGCGATGCGATGGCGGTATTTCGAGCCCGCCATGTACTGCTCGTTGACGTGGTTGACCGAAAAATCGCCGGTGATGCCGGCGAAGAGATAAATGTCGGTCTCGCCCACGGTCTTGGCGAAGCTCACGCTGTCGCCCGGCTTGACGTAGAAATCGCTCATCGTCCGCCCTCCCGTTCGAGCCGTATCACGCCCGCGCGCGCAAGCGCCGCGATTTCGTCCGCGGCGAGCCCGAGTTCGCTCAAAACCTCGCGGGTCTGCGCGCCGACCGGCTGCGGCGGCAGGCGCGCTTCGGCCGCCTGTCCATCGTAGCGCAGCGGATGGTTGACGAGGGTGACCGGCGCGCCGCTCGCGCCGGCGACCGTCAGGAGCGAGCGCATGTGCGCAACCTGTGGGTCGGCGCGGATGCCGGCGTAATCCTGCACGCGCGCGTGCCACACGCCGGCGCGCTCCAGCGCTTGCGTCCACGTGTCGGTCGGGCCGGTGCGAAGCCGCTGCGCGATAACGTCGCCGATCTCCTCCCTGCGCTCCCAGGTGTCCTGCTCGGAGAAATCCGCAACGCGCGGTTCGCCGATTGCGGCCGCGACGCTCGCGAGCGGCGAGAGCGAGAGGGCGAGGTGGCCGTCGGCGGTCGCGTAAACGCCATAGGGCGCCGCGTAGTACCAGCCGCCGACATGGCGCGGCGCCTCGACCTTGGGCTTTTCGTCCGCGTTGAGCCAGGCGACGAGGGATTCCGCCTGCAGATCGAGCGCCGCCTGCATCAGGCTCGCGTCGACCCGGCACCCCTGGCCGGTGCGGCCGCGCCGAAAAAGCGCCGCGATGATGCCGAGCGCGAACAGCGCGGCGCCGTGATGATCGACCGCGGAGACGCCGACCGGTCGCGGACCGGTCGCCGCCTGTCCGGTGATCGCCATGAGGCCGAACAGCGCCTGCGCCAACAGATCCTGCCCGGGCCGCGCGGCGTAGGGGCCGTCGGGGCCGTAGCCGGTCGCCGAGGCATAGATGAGCGAGGGGTTGCGCGCTTTCAGCGTCTCATAACCGAAGCCGAGTTTTTCCATCACGCCCGGCCTGAAATTCTCCGCCACCACGTCGGCGCGTTCGACGAGCCGGAGCGCGATGTCGCGCCCCTTCGGCGATTTGAGATCGAGCGCGAGGTTGCGCTTATTCCGGTTGGCGCACAGGTGGAGCATGCTCTCGCCCTCGTGCCAGATGTCGCCGCCCGACCAACGGCGCTGCCACGCGCCGTCCGGCGGCTCGACCGCGATCACGTCGGCGCCGAGGTCACCGAGGATCTGGATGCCCATGGGCCCGAGCAGGAAATGATTGAAGCTGACGACGCGAATGCCGGCGAGCAGGTCGAGCATGCGCTCACCTCGATGTGGAAGGTTTCTCGGAAGCAAGCGACGCCCCCTCCCCCTCCCTCCCCCGCAAGCGGGGGAGGGAGGCACGTGCCTCTCGGCCGCGTTCCCTCCCCCGCTTGCGGGGGAGGGACAGGGAGGGGGAATTCCCTATCACATCGCGGACGCTGCGATCAGGCGCGGATGACGGTGCCGACGGTCTCGCCGGCGAGTGCCCGCGTGAGATTGCCGGGCACGAGGCCGTTGACGATGCGCACGCTCTTGGCGAGCTTCCCGCGCGCCAAAAGCGTGAGCACCGCGGGCTCGATCGGCAAGGTGGGAAGCTGCAGCCGCAGCAGCCCGGCCACGTCGATTTCCGCAATGAACGTCGCGTCGCGGTGGCTTTTTGGATCGGCGGTGTACAAACCGTCCACGTCCTTGAGCAGGATGAGACTGCGCGCGCCGAATACTTCCGCCACCAGGTACGCGCCGGCATCGCTGCCGTGGGGCGGAATCTTGCCCACCGCGGGCGGGTGCTCCCACAGGTCGTAGGGCGGAACGCCGTTGAACACGGCGCCGCGCGCGGCCGCCAGCATCGCCGGCAGGAGCTGCACGATGAACGGCGCTTCCAGATAGACGAAGCCGCTGTCGGCAAGCAGGCACGAGACCATATAGGCGTTTTGCGCCGACGATTTGGCGGCAAGCGTCGCGAGCGCGCCGGTCGGCAGGCCGAGGTCGAGGCCGACCGAGAGGATGTGGCGGGCCCGCACGCCGGGGCCGACGCCGATGACCTGCGTGTGGCGGTCCTGGTTCGCCACGATCTCATCGAGCAGCGGCGTCACTGCCTTGTGCCCGCGGTCCATGATCGACAACCCGCCGATCTGGATCACGTTGAGGTTCGGCAGAATCGCCCGCACCGGCGCCTCGGTCCCGGCAATCACCTGCTTGTCGACGAGGGACTCGCGCATCAGGCGCGAGACCACGTGCTGCGCGCCGCCGGGAAGGGTCATGCTGCCGCCTCCGTTGCGCTCTGAGCGTTGTAAATAACCGTGCCGACCGGCTCCCCGTCGAGCGCCGCCGTGAGCTCGCCGGGCTTGAGCCCGTTGACGAATTGGATCTCGCGGATATGGCGCGCGTTGAGCATCAATTCGAGCACCGCGCGCTCGACGATGAGATCGTCAAGGTCGCGCGCGAGCAGCTCCTGCACGCTGACGCGCGGAATATGCGTGGCGTTCTCGTCCTTCTTCGGATCGGCGGAGTAAAGCCCGTCCTCGTCCTTCACGTAGATCATCTTGCGGGCGCCGAACACCTCGGCAATGAGGAAACAGCCGGTGTCGGTGCGCTGCGGCGGAATGCGGCCGATCGCCGGATTGGGCTCCCACAGCTTGTAGGGCGGCATGCCCTGACAAATAACGGCGCCGCGCTCCATGAGATAGTGCGGCAGCGAGGCGAAGCCCTCCGGCTCGAGGAAGGCGATGCCGTGCCTGGCGAGCAGATACTGCAACATCTGCGCGTTCTGCCAAGCGACCGCAGTGCCGAGCACGGTCAGCACGCCGACCGGCAAGCCGAGATCGATCGCCAGGCTGTAGACATGCCGCGCCCGCGTGCCCGCGCCGGTGCCGAGGATCATCTTGTGGCGAGAAAGATTGGCAACGATCTCGTCGACCAGCGGCCACACCGCGCTGCGGCCGCGGTCCATGATGCTCTGGCCGCCGATCTTGACCACGTTGACCCACGGCAGAATGGCAAAATTGGGCGTCGCCTCGCTCGCCTGCTGGAGCGCCGCATCGCTGAGCGATCCGGCCACAAGGCGCCGGCCCAGTTCGGTGAGCATCGCGTCTGCGGCGTCATTCATGTCAGGAACCCACCTCTTGATCGAACCGGAACATCTGCAGCTCGAACGCGTGCCGCTCCGACGACGCAGCGTCGAGGGAACCGAACGTGGCGGTCGCCCACGCGGCGAGCCGGGAGAGTGCCTCGTCCTTGATCCGCGCCGGCAGCGCCGCAAAGCGGGCGCCGGTGCGGTGGCGATCGATGAAGGTGCGCGGGGTGCGCGCGGCAATCCACGCCGCAGCCTCGATGCGGGTAGCACGCGCGCTGTGCTTGAGGCTGCGCAGCGCATTCTCGCGCGCGTTCAACCGTTCCGCGCTGGCGCCGCTCTCATCGACGATCGCGTCGAGGCGCTGCTTCATTTGCGCGTCGATGCCGTCGGCGGGAACGATCGTACGGCCGACGACCAACGCGCCTTTCGGCCGCAACACGCGGCGCGCTTCGGCCAGGACATCGCGCCAGCGGCGCATGGCGCCAAACACCTGGATCAGCATGACGGCGTCGAAGCTCGCGTCGGCAAACGGCAGCGCGGCGCCGTCGGCCTGAATGAGACGGACGCCGGCGGTGTGTGGGAACTCGCGCAGCATCGCGAGCGAGAGGTCGAGGCCGACATAATCGTCACCGGCGGCGACGAAGGTGCGGCCGATGCGGCCGGTACCGGCGCCCAGGTCGAGCAGCCGAGGGGACGGCGTCTCGATGGCGCCGAGGATTGCGGCGCGGATTGCCGCGGCGACGCCGTCGGGCAGCGCACGATGGCGCTCGAAGGTCGGTGCGGTGAGGTCGAACGCGGAGTCCTGCACGACATTGCTTCCAGGATGCGGCGCGCAGGCTAGCCAGAATCTTTCGATTGTCGACATTAAAATTCCGACTTGCACGATAATGCGCGGACTGGATGGTTGAGATCGACGTCCGATCGGGTCAACTTGCGCCCGTGCGCCCACGAGCGAGCCGATGATGAACAAGTCCGACAACGGCGGGATGGAGCCTGGCACGGCAGACGCGGACCTCCGGACATCGGCGAGGGTAAGCCTGCTCGAACTCTTCCTCCTTTTCTCCCGCCTCGGCCTGTCGAGCTTCGGCGGCAACACATCGGCGTGGATACACCGGGAGTTGGTCGAGCAGCGCGCCTTGATCGGGGAGACCGAGTTCATTGCCGCGCTGGGCCTCTGCCGCATCATGCCCGGGGCGACGGTCGTCAACCTCGCGGTCGTGATCGGGCGCCAGTTGCGCGGGCCCGCAGGAGCAACTTTCGCCGTGCTCGGGCTGCTGCTCGGGCCGAGCCTGTTGGTCCTCACCTTTGCCCTCGTCTACCGGCGATTTGCCGGTGAGGCGATATTCCATACCGTGCTCGAAGGCACGGCCGCCTCCTCGGTCGGGCTGATGATTGCCATGGGGCTTTCGATCGGCGCTCACCTGGTGGGCTTCGGAAGGAACCGGAGCCGCGGCGCCGCCGCGGCCCCGGCAGCGCTGGCGATCATCCTGACGACCTTCGTCCTGATCGGTTTGGCGCGATTCCCGATGGTTCCGACCATGCTGTGCTTGATGCCGATCAGCGTCGGGCTTGCCTATTTCTGGCCGGCATCCCGGCGGGATGAGGGCTCCGATGCCAGCGGATGAGAAGACGCTCGCAGCGCTTGCGCTGGTGTTTGCGCCACTCTCCCTCGTGTCGATCGGCGGCGGCCCGTCGATCATTGCGGAAATGCAGCATCAGGCGGTGATCGTCCATCAGTGGACGACGCAGCGCGAGTTCGCCGACCTTTTCGCCATCGCGCGCGCGGCCCCGGGACCTGGTACCTTGCTCGCAACATTGATCGGTTTTTCCGCCGCCGGTTGGCTTGGCGCGCTGGTGGTCTCGCTCGCGTTCTTTGTTCCCTCCTCGCTGCTCGTCTACGGGGCGGCGGCGATGTTCTACCGCTGGCGCGGGTCGGCCTGGCACACGGCGGTCGCTGCCGGCCTCGCGCCCATCGCGGTCGGGCTCGTGCTCGCAGGTGCCTTTGCGATTATCGATATTGAAGAGGGCAGTTTACTGCCGTGGGGCCTGGCGATCGCGGTCGCTGCGTGCCGCCTCTGGCGCCCCGGCATTCACCCGTTCGTGCTCATCGGCACCGGCGCGGTGATTTTCACGCTCGTCACGCTCTTAGAATAGCGAGCGTCAGCCGCTGCGCGGCCAACGCTGCGACCAGCGGTCGGCGTAGGCAACCTCGGCCACGGGTCGGCGCGCGAGCGGGCCGAATTTGCCGAGCGGAAAACCGATCGGCATGAGCGCATAAGTGTGCACGTGCGACGGCAGCCCCAACACGGCCTTGACCTCGTCCTCGCAGCGAATGTGATTGGTGGTGATCGTGGTGCCGAGGCCCAGCGCACGGCACGCCAGGATGATGTTCTGTACCGCCGGATAAATGCTCGAGCCGCGGATGCGGTCCTGGTACCGCCCTTCCGCTGCGTACTGCGCCTGAATATGCGGCGGCAGCGCTTCTTGCGGCGGAAGCTCCCGTTCGATCAAGCACGGAACCAGGATGACCGGCGCATCGCCCATGTGCTCCCACAGGTGGGCGCCCGACGTCATGAGGAGGCGATATTGCTCTTCCGAGAGATGCGGCGGGCGCCCGCGCGCGGCGTAGAACGCGCTCGCGATGTCCGAAGCCTTGCGATAGATGTCGCCCAGTTTTCGCCGTTGCGCCGGATCGCGCACGACGACGAAGGCCCAGTTCTGCGCGTTGCCGGCGGTGGGCGCCCGGATCGCCGCGTCGAGAATGCGCGCGATGAGCTCGTCGGGAACCGGATCGGACTTGAGCCGCCGCAATGCGCGCGCGGTGTGAATCGCCTCGAATACGCCAAGCTCGACCATCGGGGTTCCTCCGCGCAAGATCAACGCTGCGTAAAGCGCGGCCGCTCCTTGGCGAAAAAGGCGCGTACGCCTTCGCGGCAGTCGGCAGACGTGAACGCGCGTTCGCTCAAAGCGAGCGAGGCCTTCACCGCGTCCTCTTCCGCCATGTCGTAGGCCATATCGATGGCCTGCTTGCAGGCGGCCAAGCCGACCGCCGACTTGGCAGCGAGCGTGCGCGCCATGGCGAGCGCGGCCGCGCGAGCTTCGCCAACCGGCACCACGCGGTTGATAAGCCCCCAGGCCAATGCAGTTTCGGCCGAGATCGGCTCGCCGAAGTACATCATTTCCTTGGCCCGCCCTTCCCCGATCCGCCGCGTCACCCGCACCGGCCCGCCGCTGCCGGGAAAGTTGCCGAGGTTGATCTCGGGAAGCGCGAGCCGGCCCCCCGCTTCCGCCACGATCAGATCGCAGCACACTGCGAGTTCGAGCCCGCCGCCGAAGGCAAGGCCGTTGAGCGCCGCGATGGTCGGCTTGGGGAAATCGTCGACCCGGCTGTAGGCCTGGTTCTCGAGCGCCAGCTTCTGCGGAACAACTGTTCCGGGCGCCATCATGCGCGGAAACTCCTTGATGTCGGAGCCGGCGCAGAACGCCTTGGTTCCCGCCCCCGTGAGCACCAGCGCGCGAACCGCAGCGTCCGTCGCCAGCTCGGCGACGAGGGCGTTGAGCTGGCGGGTCAGCTCCAGGGTGACGAGGTTGAGCGGCGGATTGCTGAGCGTGACGAGCGCCACGCCGTCCTCGATGCTGCACAAGACGGGCTCGTCGGCCATGATTCGCTCCTCCCCCTGATTACAGCCGTCATTGCGCGTAGCGCCGACGAAGCAATCAGGACAGCGCGCGAACCCCTGGATCGCTTCGCTTCGCTCGCAATGACGGCCCTGCGGCCGTCAAATTCACTGCGCTGGGGACGGTCTCACATTGTCCACATACGCCAAAATTCGGACCACAATTTGCCGCGAATGGTTGTGACCTTGCGCCGCGCCATACGGCGACGCCGGGGTCGGCGGGGAAGTGGGGAGAGTAAAGACGGTCCCGATCGTGCGGGGATCGGGGGGATGGGGACGACGACCGGGACCGCTACCTTTCGTGGGGGAAAGGCGAGGTCAAGTATACTCCGGTCGTCGTCATCCCACCAGAAAAGATTACCGAATAGTTAACGTTAATGCCCGCCGATTGGCGGGTTTTCCGTTTTTACGGCCAACCGCCGGGTTTCAGCTGCGGCCTTGACCACAATAGGTCCAGCGGCCGTAGCCCTCGTCCTGAATGCATCCGTAGGTCGAGATGAACACGCCCGGCCTCGCCTCGAACATGTGCGGGGGGCCGAAACCCGAGGGAGGCGCGGGCTCGACGACGGCGGCGCGTGGGGGGCGGACATAGCGATGGTGGTGCTTGGGGGCGGCGGCAGCGGCGCTCACCCCGAGCGCCAGCGCGGCTGCTGCGGCAATGGCTGGGACGTAATTCATGGCGATGTCTCCGGTGCTGGTGTCTTGCCGACAGGCTAGCACCTGGCGTGGAAACCAGCGGTCACGATCCGGTCAATTGGCCTTTTGAACGTGGACCTACGATTGACTCATGCCCGGCCGAGGAACACGATGATCGGCGTTGGTCTCGCGAGCCTCAGCGCCGCCGACAGCTCTCGTCACAATTTCACGACCTCGATCGCGTCGATAATCGGCCGCTGACGCCGAAGAGACAAAGCCGGGGCGACCATGAGGGCATTTGCGCCGCTCGTGTTCACTTCAGCGCCGCCGCACGGCGTGGGCAACGCCATCGCGGCGCAGCGGTACGATCGCAATCATCTTCTGAACGAACGGCGGTCGACGGCAGTCCGCTGGGGCAACCCCTTTCGGCGCGCCGCCGCGGACCACTGCTTAACAGGGAGGAGTGACCATGCGTCATCGGCGTCTGGCTATCAGCGCGGCGGGTGTGTTGGCCACGCTCGCGATCGGGGCCGTTCCGGCGGCGGCGACCCCATGCACCGATCTGCAGTCGCTGCAGCTCGAGCACACCATCATCACGTCCGCCCAGGACAACACCACCGGCGTCTTCGTCGTTCCCAACACCAACCCGCCGCAGACGCTCACAGGGCTTCCGTCGTTCTGCCGGGTGACCGCGATGCTGATCCCGACCTCCGACTCGGCCATCCAGATCGAGGTCTGGCTGCCCGAGACGACCTGGAACGGCAGGTTTCTCGGCACCGGCGGCGGCGGTTTTCAGGGGACGATCACCTATACCGAGCTCGCCACCGGCATCCAGTTCGGATTTGCCGCGGCCAATAGCGATCTCGGTACCGGATCGTCCGGATGCAGTCCGCTGTTCTGCGGCTCGGCCGGCAATATGGGGAATCCGCTGGCGATTGCGTTCGGCGATCCGTCGGCGCCGTCAACGGGCCTGTTCGGACACCCCGAGCGGATCAAGGATTTCGGCTACCGCGCCATCCACCTGATGACTCTCCGCGGCAAGGAAATCGTCTCTGCATTCTATCGCCACAACGCCGGCACGGCGTATTTCGCCGGCTGCTCGACCGGCGGGCAGAACGCCCTCATGGAGGCACAACGCTTCCCGGAGGACTACAACGGGATTCTCGCCGGTGCGGCGGCCTTCAATCGAACGCACCTGCACATGGCCGGCCTTTCCGTTTGGCAAGATACCCACGCCACGCTCGGCAGGTTCATCCAGCCGGGCCAGATGACCCTGATCAACAAGGCCGTGCTCGCGCAATGCGTCGGCCGCGATGGGGGCGCGCCGACGGATCAGTTCCTCACCGATCCGCGCGACTGCCACTTCGATCCCAAGGCGCTGCAATGCGCGGGCTCTAAAGTGCCGCCGGCCTGCCTCACCGCCGAGCAGGTTACGACCATTCAAAACTACTACGCCGGCACGATCGATCCGCGCACCGGCCAAATCATCAACCCCGGCGCCGAGCGCGGAAACGAAACCGACGACATCCTGGCGCTCGGCCTGGAGTTTGCGGAAAACCTGCCGGAACCGCCCTTCGACGGCCTGTTCTATTGGGTGTTCGGACCGAGCTTCGGCAATCCCACCGGGACGCCGAACTTCGCCACCTTCGACTTCGATCACGACGTCGATACGGTCGACGACCAGCTCGCCAAGGTGCTCAATGCGACGAGTACAAATCTGAGCGAGTTCAATCAACGCGGCAACAAGCTCATCATGTATCACGGATGGGCGGACCCGCTCATTCCCTCGCAGAGCAGCATCAACTATTTCAACGCTCTGGTGGGGCAGGACAACGGCAACGCCGCTCAGCCGGCCGGGCTCGGCGCCGGCAGCGACAAGCTCGCCCGGACGCAAAAATATGCGCGCCTGTTCATGGTGCCGGGGATGTTCCACTGCTCCGGCGGACCCGGGCCGAACGTGTTCGACGCGATCACGCCGCTGGTAAACTGGGTCGAGAACGGCGTCGCGCCTAACACCATCCTCGCCACCCATTTCGTGAACAACATACCGCCGGCCGTGGACATGACCCGGCCGCTATGCGTGTACCCGAAGGTCGCGAAGTACATCGGCAGCGGGAGCACGAGCGTCGCCGCCAACTTTACCTGTGTGGCCGATGAGGCCGACTTCAATCAGACGCCGGCGCCCAAGTTCGGCCCGTGACGATCTTGGGCCTTCGCATTGGAGCGGGATGATTTTTCGTCGAATCGTCCCGCCCTCATCCGAGCCTAAACCACGCCGTCCTGGCGCAGCCGTTTGGTTTCTTCGGGGGCAACGTCGCACAGGGCTTCGAGCAACACCTCGGTGTGCTCGCCCAGCATCGGCGGGCGGCTGACGGCCACCGGGGAATCGGAAAGTTTGATCGGGCAGCCCACGGTCTGGTAGGTGCCGCGCGGCGGGTAATCCACGTCGACGATCATCTCGCGCGCTTTTAGATGCGGATCCGCCAGCACCTCGCCGGTGTCCTGGCAGGCACCGCACGGCACGCCCGCCTCGCCCATCAGCCGCATCACCTCGTGCTTGCTGCGCTGGCGCGTCCACGCTTCGACGATGGCGTTGAGTTCGTCCCGGTTGTCCCAGCGCGCCTCCGGGGTCTTGAACCGCGCATCCTCGGTGAGCTCAGGCTGTCCCAGCACCCGCGCGACGCCCGGCCACATCTGCTGCTGCGCATGGATGAAGACGTAATCGTTGGGGCCGCCGGGCGCGCAGGGGTAGGTCGTGCCCGGCACGTTGCGGCCGAGCTGGTTGCCGTTGCGCGGCATCGGACGCCCGAAGCGCTGGTGGTCGCGCAGGCTCACGCGGATGAGGTTCACGACCGCGTCCTGCATGGAAACCTCGACGTGCTGGCCGCGGCCGGTCAGGTGGCGCTGCTGCAGCGCGGCGAGGATGCCGATCGCCATGTGCATGCCGGTGCCGGAATCGCCGATCGCCGGATAGACGTAGGTGGGCGGATTGTCGGGAAATCCGGTGACGCTCATCGCCCCGCCCATGGCCTGCGCGATCGGCTCGAAGCTCTTGAAACCGCTGTAGGGTCCGTAGGTGCCGAAGCCTTTGATGGTCGCGTAGATCAGGCGCGGGTTGATCTCGGCGAGCTTCGCGTAGCCGAGCCCGAGCCGATCGAGCGCGCCCGGGCCGAAGTTCTCGACCAGCACGTCGGACTTCGCGATCACCTGCTTGAACAGCTCCTTGCCTTGCTCGGTCTTGAGGTTCAGCGTCAGGCTGCGCTTGTTAGCGTTGAGGATCAGGAAGAAAAGGCTGTCGCTGTTCTTGTCGCGCATGTTCGTGCGCGCGACGTCGCCGCCTTTGGGCTCCTCGAGCTTGATCACGTCGGCGCCGAGGAAGCCGAGGATCTGGGTGCAGGCGGGTCCTGCCTGGTTGTGCGTCATGTCGATGATGCGGATGCCTGACAGCGCCTGGGTCATGGTCGCGCTCCGATCTGTGCATAGTGGAGTAGCGTAGCCGAGCACACTATCCTCCGATAGAGTTTCCAGCCGCCCCATTTTCGCACCAGCGGTGCTATAATCGCCCTGTATCGCCTGCTTCGCGCTTAACCCCAAGTTGAGGACCCTCATCGTCGCGTAACAAGCCAGCCCTTTTCACAGTTCATGGGCACATGGTAAAGTCGTATTGGGTTGTTTAGATCCATGGGGGCTGATTATGGACCGAAAGGGATTGGCTGGCGCTTTTTTGCCGTTTGTACCCGTTATTATTGGCATAATCCTCAAATTCTCTTTCTTTGATAAGCCGACGACCGACCTTGCGGCACATTTCAAGGCTACATATTTAACGGGGATCTGGATTGATTTTATCGTCACGGCGTATATCTCAGGGATCGCTTGGTTGCTTAGTCGCAAAGCGGGCCAAACGGTCGAAGGGCGAATGGTTGCCTTGTTGCTGGTGGCTCCACTCGTTTGTTTCGTAATTTGTGTTGCTCTAGCTGTCGGATTGGGAAGGCAAGGTTTTGGAGAATTTGTTACTTTGTATCTACCCGCACTGATTGCCGCTCTGAGTGTCGCACTCGCTGGAAACGCGCTTGCAAGAGCGTAATAGGAGCAGGCCCTATGTTGAACATGCTACAGCCGAGGACGATTGTTGTGGCTGCGGTTGTAATCATAATCGTACTTTATCTGATACCCAAGGGCTTGCTACTGTTTTGAAATCTGACACACTGCGTAATGGCAGCGGGGCGCGCGATGCTGCGACCGGTCACGCCGCGCGCATGCGCGCAAGCTCGTCGATGGCGGACGCGAAGGCGTCGAGGGTGAAGCGAACGTCCTCGTCGGTGTGGGCGAGCGAGACGTAGTATTTGCTCTCGCCCTTCAATATGCCGCGCTCGCGCAGGAGGCCGTTGCAGCGCTTCATCGCCTCCTGGTCGCCGATCATCGAGCGATAATCGGTGACGTCGCGATCGGTGAACACGATGTCGAACATGGGCGCGTCGCCGACCACGCGCGCGTGGACGCCGGCGTCGCGCAGGATATCGCGGTAGCCGTCCATCAGGGCGCGGCCGGTGGCGAAGATTTTGTCGTAGGCTCCCGGCCGCTTGAGAATTTCCAGGGTCTTGAGCCCGGCGACGGCGGCGATCGGATTGCCCGAGAGCGTGCCGACCTGCATCAGGTAGTCGTCCTCGGCGACCGCGCCTTTGTCAAAGTGCGCCATGATGTCGGCGCGCCCGGCGACCGCCGCGAGCGGGAAGCCGCCGCCGATCGCCTTGCCCAGGGTGCAGATGTCCGGCACGACGCCGAAATATTCCTGCGCCCCGCCGTAGGCGAAGCGGAAGCCGGTGACGACTTCGTCGAAAATCAGCAGCAGTCCGTTATCGGTGGCGATCTTGCGCAGCCCTTCGAGGAAGCCGGGCTTGGGCGGGACGAGGCGTTGCACCGGCTCGACGATGATGCCGGCCAGATCCTGGCGATGCTCGCGCACGAGGCTCGCGACGGTCTCGAGATCGTTGTACGGCGCGACCAGGACCTCGTCCTGCAGGCTCCTCGGGATGCCGGCGGAATCCGGAATCGGGCGCGGGAAGTTGCTGGAGCGGCGCGGCGCGAGGCTCATCAGCCCGTAGTCGCTCATGCCGTGATAGCCGCCCTCGAACTTGAGGATTTTGTCGCGCTTCTTGTAGGCGCGCGCGAGGCGCATGGCGTAGAGGTCGGCTTCCGAGCCGGAGCTGACGAAGCGCACCTTTTCGGCGCAGGCCACCGCGCTCACGATTTCGGCGGCGAGCCTGATCCCGTGCTCGTTGTTGGCGAAGAAGGTGGTGCTCTTCGCGGCCTGTTCCTGCACCACGGCAACGACTTCCGGATGCGCGTGGCCGATGAGCATCGGCCCCGAGCCGAGGAGAAAATCGACGTACTCGTTGCCGCTCACGTCCCACACGCGGCCGGCTTGCCCGCGCGCGATCACGACCTCATGCGGCACGTTGCCGAAGGTGCCGGCCGGCAGCACGCGCCGCGCGGTGTCCACGAGTTCGCGTTCGGCTTCGCTGGTCTGGCGGGTCGGCATGGTGCGTGGTCTCCCGGGGGCTCGGTCAGAGGGACAGGACGCAAGGCTATTCACCGGATTGGACGGGATTGCAACAGAGCGCGCCACGCGAGGCAACAGGAAGTCCTAACGTACCGGGGCCTGCCCTAAGCGCGCTTGTCTGCGCGCAGCGCGGACGATAAGAGCCGTAGCGGGGCACGGGATTGCAAATGGCACGGAAAATTCGGTTCGCGGTTGCGCTGTTTGGCCTGTGAGTGCTGTTCGGAAGCAACTCGGCCGGGGCCGCATGGGTTAAGGTAGAACCAGCGGGCGCGGGATTTTCGGTTTTCTTGCCGGCACCGCCGACCATGACAACGAAAGAGCAGCCCGACGTCGTGAGCCACATTTGGATCGCACGTATGGGGAATATTCTTTGCCTGATTGGCGTCACGGATTACAACGTGCGCATCGACAACGCGGAGGAGGAACTACAGTTCGATATGAAGAATTTTTTGAAGGAGATCGAGGGCACTGCGACGGCCCAGCAAAAACTGAGCTTTCGCGACGCGCCGGATGGACCCTTGCCGGCGCTTCGATTCAGTTTCAGCAAGACCGGCTGGACCGGTCAGTCATTGGTCGTCGCTGCCGGCGACCGCGTCTATCAATCGGCTGCGCTTGGCTCCGCTGGTTCCGACCCAAAGGATCTGGCGCGTTGCGTCGCCTTCAAGGTCACGGCTAAGTCCCGCCATTGGCAGGCTCCTTGAGAGCGGTTAGCTGATCGTCGGACGGCGCAAGAGGTTGCGGCATCGCAGGCTTCTGTGAAAGTTCAGAAGCGAAACGCACTGTTCCGCGGTCACGGGCGATGGCGGGGCCGTTTTGCCGTACGCGTCCTGTGAAGGCCGCGGAGATGGTAGTTGACAGCGCGGGTTTGGTTTGGTCGCCGCGTTAGGCGGCGGCTTTTAGAAACAAACAAACGAACCTGCGTCGCGCTCAGGCGCGCAGGCTCTACTTTGTTTGGGTCTTCACTGCGGCGGGGCGGTATGCGTGAGGAAGGTAATAGCAGCGGCACGAGCGGGCGTTGCGGCGGCTGTAAGGGCAAGGGCGCAGATGCCGCCCATAAGGGCGATAGTGGATCAGATGCTTTGTCATGGCATTCCTCTCCGTGAGTACAGCCGCCAATGCGGCTGTACTCATCATCGTACCAACGATGTCCGGGGGATCAAACGGCGCTCACTGCCCGGGTTGGCAGCGAGCGCGTTGAGCACGTCGAGGCAGTTGCTTTGTGCCAATTATCAGATCAAAAAATCGACATGTCTGTTGTGGGTCACTTCGCGTCGATTCACGGCGGCCCAGTCTAGGTCCGCTTTATCCCCAATAGCGACCATTACGCGGACATTCTGGGCGGTAAGCTTCGTGCCATGAACGCACGTCGGCGCATGGAATGACGCCGTCCCAGACAAACGGACGAATAATCATAAAAGGAACATCGTTGGTGCGCCCAAGGTAGTTCTACTCGATACTGGCCGCCGGCAGAGCTAGCCCAAGTTGGTCGCGCCCCGATGTCGACGCATGATTTCCTGCACAAAGCTGACGAACGTACGTGCCTTGGTGGTCGCCGCGCGGCCGGCCGGAAACACCGCCCATAGATCCGTGCCGGGCAATTCCCAATCGCGCAGCACCTCCTTGACGGTGCCGTCCGCGACCTCGGGCGCGAACATCCATTCCGTACCGATGGCGATGCCAGCGTCGGCGAGGACGGCCGCGCGTACGCCCTCGGCGGCGGTGACGCGCAAGCGGCTCCTCAGCGTGACCACGACTTCCGTGCCGTCGCGCCGGAAGGGCCAAACCGGACCGCCGCGACTGCCGCTTCTCGGATCATAGATCACCGCTGCGTGCGCGGTGAGGTCGCCGGGTGTCGCCGGTTCGCCCGCTCGTGCGAAATAGGCCATCGTTCCAAAAACGCCGCGGCGCCCGCTCACGATGCGCAGCGCCGTCAGGCTGGAGTCGGTGAGCGGCGCCAATCGCAAGCCAACGTCGATTCCCTCTTGCACCAAGTCGACGTTGCGGTCGTCGAGTATGACCTCCAGCTCGAGGTCGGGATGGCGGGCGAGAAACTCGGGTATGCGCGGCATAAGATGAAGGCGCGCGAAGGTGACCAGCGCACTGACGCGCAACTTGCCGGTAAGGCTGGTGCCCGCGCCGCGCGCCGCCAGTTCCGCCTCGTTGGCCTCCTCGATCGATCGTCGCGCCCGCTCATAGTAGTTGAGCCCCGCCTCGGTCGCCGTGAGTCCGCGGGTCGTGCGAACCAACAGTTTGACTCCCAGGTGGCTCTCCAATTGCGCGATTAACTTGGAGACCGCCGGCTGTCCTACGTTGAGTCGTCGCGCCGCGGCCGAGAAAGAACCTGAATCGACCACCGCCACGAACGTTTCCATCGCCGTCAGCCGATCCATTCTCATTCTCCGCGGGAATGAATGATATCGCCTTTATCCTTCTGCCACGCTGCTCGCGAGGCGGCCATATGCGCTCCGAGCTGGTTCGTTGAGGTGTAAACACAATGCCTCTCTTTGTCACCAGCGCATCTGGCGCCGATGGCGATGGATACGGTTCGCTTCTCGCGTTCGGTCGCGATGGCAGGCCGATGGATCGCTTCAGCGACGACGGACGGAACGGATCCTCGATCCGCGCGGGCTTGCGGTCGATCAGAAAGACGAACTGCTGTTTCTCAACAGCGGCGAGGATCGGGTGTTGGTGCTCGATCGGACGGGGAAGGTCATTCGCGAGACCGGCCTGATCGAAGGATTGAATCCGGGGGCGGCAATTTCGGCCCGGACCGCCGTTAATACGTCGGCGTGCGCAGCGCTTGTACGGTCATGGCATTTTCGCGCGCGCTTGACTCGGCGGGTGAGCATTTTCTCGCGCCTGGAATTGTGCCCTTTCCGCGCGGCTTAGCGCAGGATGAGGTCGTCGCCTTCGATTTCACGAGCAGCAAAGTTCTCGGAACTGCGATGCGCCTGCCGCGCCTGCACGGCCAGGCATCGGTGGTCTTCCCCTAGCGAAACACCGTTTAGAGACCGTAGCGGACGGAGATCAAGCCCGACATTCCGCGCGGGAATAAACGATAGTCCGGCGCAACGGCTACTGCGCTTCTGTTGAAATCCCTAATGCTGTTCTTCAAAAGCCAATTGGCAGGAGCAAGTACATGAACAGCTTTGAGGCCCGCGAGATCGCGGAGGCCTCGCCAAGCTGCGGCCGCTTACCACGCGCCACACGCGCATCGCCCTGACGCAGAAGCGTCGTCGCATCGTCGACGAAGGCGTCGGATACGGTTTGTCACCTGGAGGGCATCAGCGCTGCTGACGTGGCGCGAGCGGGGTCGAAATGAGCGCGCTACCGAAAACTATCGAACGCGTGCCCGTGAACCTGACCGTCAACGGTCAGGCCCGCATGATCGCGGTCGAGCCGCGCATGACCTTGCTCGACGCCTTGCGTGAAGAGCTCGGGCTGACCGGCACCAAGAAGGCGTGCGACCGCGGCGAGTGCGGCGCCTGCACAGTCCACATCGGCGGCCGGCGCGTGCTGTCGTGCATGAGTCTGGCGGCAATGCAGGAGGGCGAGCGCATCACCACCATCGAAGGGCTGGAACACGACGGCAAGCTCCACCCGCTGCAGGCGGCGTTCATCGAGCACGATGGTTTCCAATGCGGTTTCTGCACCTCGGGCCAGATCATGTCGGGGGTGGCCATGATCGAAGAGGCGAAATCGGGCTGGCCAAGCGCCGCGACGGTGGACGTGCGCAAGCCCTTCATCCTGACGGACCTGTCGAAGGCGGAAATTCGCGAGCGCATGAGCGGGAATCTCTGTCGCTGCGCTTGCTACCCCAACATTGTCGACGCCGTTGCCGAAGCCGCCGGACGGAGATGAAGGATGCACCCGTTTGTACTCTCGCGAGCTGACGACGTGGCGGCCGCGATCGCCGCCCATGCGAACGATCCGCGCCTCGCCTTCATCGCCGGCGGCACCGACCTCATCGGGCTGATGAAGGACCGCGCCGCGCGTCCCGAGCGCCTGCTCGACATCAACAAATTGCCCGGCATGGCGCGGATCGAACACTTGCCCGGCGGCGGTCTGCGGATCGGCGCGCTCGCGCGGATGAGCGACGTCGCCGCGGACATGGAGGTGCGGCGGCGCTTTCCGGTCATCACCGAAGCTCTGCTGTTCGCGGCCTCCGGGCAACTACGCAACATGGCGTCGATGGGCGGCAACATCATGCAGCGGACGCGCTGCGCCTATTTCCGCGACGAAGACGACACCGCCTGCAACAAGCGCCGGCCGGGCTCCGGTTGCGCGGCGCTGCACGGGCTCAACCGCAACCACGCGATCTTCGGCTGGTCGGAGGCCTGCGTCGCCACGAACCCCTCGGACCTAGCGGTGGCGCTGGCGGCGCTCGATGCGATCGTGATCGTGCGGGGCCGCCCGGGCGAACGCTCGTTTCCCTTCACCGAATTTCATCGCCTGCCGGACAGGACGGCGGAGCGTGACAACGTGCTCGAACGCGGCGACCTGATCGTGGCAATCGACGTGCCCGACAGCGCGGAGGCGCGCGCATCGCATTATTTCAAGCTTCGTGATCGCCAGTCCTACGAGTTTGCACTCGTTTCGGCAGCGGCCGCGGTCGCGCTGGATAGCAGGCGCATCCGTTCGGCACGCGTCGCGCTGGGCGGCGTCGCGCACAAACCATGGCGGGTGACAGCGACTGAAAAGGCGCTGCGCGGAATTTCGCTCGACGATGTCGACGGACTGCGATCGGCGATCGCCACGTCGTTCGCCGATGCCCGGCCGCTTGCGCACAATGCCTTCAAGGGCGAACTCGCGCAACGCGTCGCCCTGCGCGCACTGCAGAAGGCGGGAGAACGCGGATGAACGCTATCGGCCAACCCATCTCGCGCACCGACGGGCGGCTCAAGGTGACCGGCGGCGCCCGCTATACCGCGGATATCGCAGCCGTCGGCGCGGCGCACGCAGCGATCGTCCACAGCACGATCGCCAACGGGCGGACGGTCTCGATCGATACGGCCGCCGCCGAGAAAACGCCGGGGGTGCTGGCGGTTCTCACCTATCGCAAGATGCCGCGAATGAACCCGCTGCCGTGGAGTCATCTGCACCCGCAGGGACAAACCTACCTCCCGCTCCAGGACGACAAAATCCATTATGCCGGCCAGCCGGTCGCGCTCGTGGTCGCCGACACGCGCGACGGGGCGATCTATGCAAGCACGCTTATCAAAATCGAGTATGAATCGCGCCCGCCCGCAGTGTTTGACCTGCGAACGGCACAACAGGACGCGGTCGAGCCTGCGCAACGCATGTGGCCGCTCGCTTCATCGGTCGGCGATGCCAGCAAGGCGCTCGCGGATGCTACGGTCAAGATCGGGCAGACCTATACGATGCCCGACCGCCATCACAATCCGATGGAGCCGCACGCGACGCTCGCGGTGTGGGACGACGACGGCACGCTAACGCTCTACGACTCGACGCAGATGGTCGTCGGGACGCGGAAACTCGCTTCGCTCGTGCTCGGCGTTCCCGAAGAAAAGGTCAAAGTCGTGTGCGAGTTCCTCGGCGGAGGTTTCGGCGGCAAGTCCTGGTCCTGGCCGCACACGTTGTTGGCCGCGCTTGCCGCCAAAACTGTGAAGCGACCGGTCAGCCTGCAGCTGACCCGGGCGCAGATGTACGCGATGGTGGGCCACCAGGCGGCGACTGTTCAGACGATTGACCTCGGCGCCGACCATGACGGCAAACTACGCGGCATCCACCACGACAGTGTCAACCCGACGTCGGTGTTCGACGACTACGTCGAATACGCGGCCGTGGCGAGCCGTCACCTGTGGCGCGCCAGCGGAGGGATTTCAACGAGCCACCGGGTCGTCCGCGTGAACCGCAACTCGCCGGTCGTGCTGCGGGCGCCGATGGAAGCTCAAGGCCATTTCGCGCTTGAGAGCGCCATGGACGAGTTGGCGTACGCCACGGGTGTCGATCCGGTCGAGCTGCGCTTGCGCAACGACACGGACACCGATCCCTACAGCGGCCGCCCTTTCTCCACGCGCGCTCTCAACAAATGCCTGACCGAAGGCGCAGCGCGCTTCGGTTGGGACAGGCGCTCGGCGGAACCCGGATCCATGCGCGACGGGCGCTATCTCTTCGGGCAGGGCGTGGCCGCAGCGATCTTCACCAACTGGCGCTGGCCCGGAAAGGCGCGAGTCACGCTCAACCGCGATGGTTCCGCGCTGGTCGAAACCGCCGCGCACGACATCGGCACCGGCACCTACACGGTGATGGCGCAGGTCGCCGCCGACGCGCTCGGCCTGACGCCTGACCGAGTGACCGTGCGGCTCGGGGACACACGGTTGCCAGAGTCGCACCCGGCCATCGGCTCCGCCACCATGGCGAATGCCGGCGCGTCCGTCTGGCTGGCGGCGAGAGCGGCGCGCGACAAAGCCGTTGCACTGGCGTTGAACGGGCACGATGCGCCGTTCGCGGGCGGCGACGCAAAGGAGGTGGTAACTGTCGATGGCGGCCTCGCGCTTGCGCACAAGAATGTGAACATCGGCTACGCCGAGCTTCTGGCGCGCAACGGACTTTCCTCGCTGGTCGCGGATGCCGCCTACGATCCCGTCGAAGAGGTGAACGGACCGAGGGCGATCTTCAGCTTCTCGGCGGTGTTCGCGGAAGTCCGCGTCGACCGGGACCTTGGCCTCGTGCGCCTCAACCGCTTCGTCGGAGCCTATGACGCTGGTCGGATCGTCAATCCCAAGACGGCGCGCAGCCAAGCGATCGGCGGCATCATCTGGGGCGTGGGACAAGCGCTGCTCGAGCAAACAGAGACCGACCCGGTGCTTGGTCGGTTCCTTAATCGGAACTACTCGGGTTACCTGGTCCCGACAAATGCCGACATTCCCGAGCTCGACGTTGTATTCGTCGGCGATTTCGACGCGGAAGCAAGCCCCCTAGGCTCCAAGGGGCTCGGTGAGCTCACTGCCGTGTCGGTGGCGCCCGCGATCGCCAATGCGGTCTATCACGCGACCGGCAAGAGGGTGCGCGATCTGCCGATCGCGGTGGAGAAACTGCTGATGAACGGTGGCAGCGCCAACCCGTGTTTGGATGCTGCATGATCACGCCAGCGCATGGTCGATGCAACTGCCAGTCTCGGATCACAAATTTTTCTGGGGTGCGCTCGGCTGCGCGTGTTGGGCGGTGTAATGGCCGAGCCACGAGAAAGCAGAATATTCGTCTTCAAAGCGGAAGCCAGATCGTCATGACCAAGAGAATAGTTGTCTCTGCCGCCAGCCTGACGGCTCTTTATTCGAGGAGGGCGGCTACTACGCTCCCACGAAAGGCGATTAAGCGATCAGACGTTATACCCTCCCGGCCGGATCATTGCAGCGGTGGAGCGGAACTCCGAGCCGGTTGAAATGTCACGAGCAAAGCGAAGCAATCCAAGGAGTGTGCTATGCAAACCCATCAAACTGACTACTTCAGCGCCTATCGCACCATGAAGATGACGCGAGATGCCAAGGGCGTGCTGGTTGTCGAGTTTCACAGCAATGGCGGACCGTGCACTTTCTCGGCACAACATCATACGGAGGTCGTAGATGCTTTTCACCGGATTGCGCAAGATCGAGCGAACAAGATCGTCATAATGACGGGTGCAGATGGCGACTTCATTATTGGGGTCGATTGGAGCTCTTTTGGCGATGTTTCTGATCCCGATGTTTGGAGCCGGATTCACGATGAAGGCACTCAGGTTTTGGAAAACATAGCCAATATACGCGTGCCTGTCATCGCGGCTATCGAAGGACGTGCGTATATCCATTCAGACTATGCACTGCTTGCGAACGTAATCGTGGCGGCCGAGGGTTCGACCTTCCAGGATGTCGGGCATTTCGCCGAAGGTGTCGTGCCCGGCGACGGAATCTTTACGACGTGGAGTTACCGCGCTGGAGCAGGACGAGCCGAGGCATTCCTGCTCAACCCGCGGCCGCTGCCGGCTAGTACCGCATATGAATGGGGAGTCGTGGCAGAAGTCGTTCCGAACGGCAGGGCGCTCAGTCGGGCGCGGGAACTGGCCGCGCTGTACTTGAAGGCTCCCGAAGTGACGCGTCGCGACACGCGCATCCACTTCATTCAACCATTGAAGGAGCGCATTGTGCGGGAAGTTGGATATGGGCTGTCGCTCGAAGGAACATCGTCGGCCGCCCTAATGAGATCAAGGGTCAAGAATGAAGCTGCGTGATCGTCCGGCCTTGGCCGCATAGCTGCGGATTCATACGGCGCGAGATCGGGCTGCTCACGAACATCGACAGGCAGTCAGCCGGCTAGCTGGCCGCGCACCGGGCGGCTGGTAGCCGGAAATTTGAACAGACTTCGACCGCCACACAAATAGTTCGCGGAACAGCCCGGACAATGAATGTCATGCAGGGCAGGATAACAAAGCTAAGCGCCGTTCCGGTCCTGACGGCGCGCTGATGCACAATGTCGTACGGCGGCTAACCGATGACGACATGTTGGCCATCTAGGCCTATGTCGGCTCGCTTCAGCCGTAGGGTATCCGTACGCGCAAAACCGAGGTGAATCGATGGCGCGCTTCAAGGCAAATATCGAACCCGACAAAATCGACCGTGTTGCGGGCAACGGACTCCTGCATAGGCGCGCATTGTTGAGGAGCGGCATCGCTCTCGCCGGCGTTTTGAGCGCTGGCTCGGGATTCAAAGCAACCGCTGCCGCAGCCGAACCGCTTACTGAGGGGGATTGGGGACTCGCGCCGGGCGATCCGGTCCCCGCCTACCAGACGCCGTCGAAGTTCGCGAAAAACGTCGTTCGCAGCCTTTCCAATCCGAATTTCGAACCCCGCACGTCGCAGTCCCGGGCTCCGCATCAATTACTCGACGGCGTGATTACGCCGAACGGCGTATTCTTCACCATCGTACACGGCGGCGTTCCCGAGATCGATCCGAGCGATCATCAGTTGTTGATCCACGGGTTGGTGAAACAACCGCTGATTTTCAGTTACGAAGCGCTGTTACGGTATCCAATGACATCGCGCGTCGCGTTCATCGAATGCGGAGGTAACAGCGCGGGCTTGTTCTCCCCGCAGCCCCTGCGGACCGACGTACAGGGGCTCCACGGTCTTGTTTCCTGCGCCGAATGGACCGGCGTGAGGCTGTCGGCACTGCTGGAAGAGACCGGCATCGACCCCAAGGCCAAGTGGTTTATCGGCGAAGGCGCCGACGCCCCGCATGTCATGCGCAGCGTTCCGCTTGCCAAGGCGCTGGATGACACGATCATCGCGCTCTACCAGAATGGCGAGCCGCTGATGCCGGGCAATGGCTATCCCATGCGATTGCTGCTGCCTGGCTACGAAGGCAACATGAACATCAAGTACCTGCGGCGGATCAAGCTTTTGCCGGAGCCGGCCATGAGCTATTGGGAGTCCCAGGTCTATACAGAGCCGTTGCCGAGCGGGAAAGCCTACCAGTTCTATTTCGTCAACGAGGTCAAATCGTTCATCACCAAACCATCTCCCGGTCTGTCGTTACAGAAGCCCGGTTTGTATGAGATTTCCGGCCTCGCTTATTCGGGCAAGGGCCGAATAACCAAGGTACTGGTCTCGGCTGACGGCGGCCAAAGTTGGGGCGAGGCGGCGCTGCAAGAACCGGTATTGAGCATGGCGTTCACGCGCTTTCGCATGCCCTGGCAATGGAACGGCGGCCCTGCCGTTCTCCAGAGCCGCGCGTGGGACGAGGACGGCAATGCACAGCCGACGCGCGCGGAGTTTGTCGCGGCGCGCGGAGAACTGCCGTCGGTGCCGCCGCTGCTTGCGTTTGAAAATCATCACTACAACGGAGTCACGAGCTGGGCGGTCGACCAGAAAGGACAGGTCACCCATGTGTATGCATAAACTCCGGTGCCTGGCGGTGGCGCTCATTGCGGTCGCCTGCGGCGGCAGCGCGGCGTTTGCCGCCAGTCCGAACCTCGGCAAGCCAATCAGCCCCGCCGACTTCGCGCCATGGGATATCGACGTCGAGCCGAGCGGCGCGGGCCTGCCCGCCGGCAGCGGTACGTCCAATCAAGGCGCCTCGATTTTCGCCGAACAATGCTCGGCCTGCCACGGCGATGGCGGCAAAGGCGCGACGACGACGACAAGCGGCGCTCCGGCGGCTCCGCCCGTGGTCAGCGAGGTGAAGCGAAACGGCATCGACGACACGACGCTCACCATCGCCAATTACTGGCCGTACGCCACGACATTGTTCGACTACACCCGTCGCTCCATGCCGTGGACGTCGCCGCGATCCTTGACTGACAATCAAGTCTATGCGCTGACCGCGTACATTCTCGCGCAGAACAAGCTGATCGACGCCAAGCAGGTGATGAACGCGCAGACCCTACCGAAGGTGCAAATGCCCAACCGCAACGGATTCATTCCCCGCTTTCCCGAGCGGATGCCGCGTTAGAAGCCCCTCCGAAATTCGCTGTTGCGACCGGCGTAGCTTGCACCTGAGGAACCACGATGGCGCTGACCCGGAGAAAAATCATCCGCGCATCGATAGCGGCGGCAGCGGCTTCATTGCCGAGCTTGGCGCGCGCGCAGACGTTTGACGCGCGGCAACCGCCCGAGGATGCCGATCCGACAACTGCACGAAGTAAGGAGACATGCATGGACAGGCTTGATCCCGCCCGAACGGCCCTTTCAGTGGTGCATATGGCAAAGGGGGTGGCCGGCCAGGTCGACACCCCTTTCAACCGGCTTTTCCGGCAGCGGGCCGAGAAGACAGGGGTCATCGGGGTCCAGACACGGCTGCTGGACGGGTTCCGCAGGGCCGAGGCGAAGGTGGTCTACACCCTAGTCACATACCAGCCGGGGTTGCCCGGAGTCAGGCCGAACTCCCCACTGTTTCGCATGCTCATCGAAAGTCCGACCCTTCTGCAGGGCACTCCTGCGGTCGACGTCATCGACAACGTCGCCCCCCGGCCCGATGAACCGGTCGTCAGGGGACAGGCGGCCAATGGGTTTGACGGCACCGCACTCGACACCATTCTCCGCGTGGCAGGCGTCGACACCCTCGTGCTCGTCGGTATCGCCACCGACGTCGCCGTCGAATCCACCGCGCGCGTTGCATCCGACCGGCAATACCGGACGATCATCGTCTCCAACGCCTGCCAGGCCGACAACGATGAAGCCCACGCCCGCGCGCTCGACGTGTTCCAAAAGTGGTTCGGCGAGACACCCACCGCCGACGAGGTCCTCAGCACTCTGGAGATAGCTACCGCCGGTGCCGCTCACCGAGCCGTGTGAGCTTGAGCCTCCTTTTTGCTGCCGGCAAGGAACCTGAAAAAGAGTTGCGGATTATTTTACCGTCGGAGTGGGAAGACGGTACCTTCCGGGCCCTGCTCCGGTTCATGGCGGCGAAAATCTGATGGGGCGATCTCATAACGTCCACAGGAGAGAGATCATGAGCCTGATATCTCGACGCAACGTCATCGCTACCGCTGCTGGCACCGTGCTGACCGCGGCGGCGGCAAACGCGCAAACCGCGAATTCCATTCCGCAACCGCAGCGTCCCGGCCATGGCGGAACCGATCCGGGCCCGCGCAACCTGACGCGCGACCGAGAAAATCCCGACCTTCTTGTTCCGCCTTCGACCGATCACGGCACGCTGCCCAATCTGCGCTTCTCCTTCTCCGACGCGCACGTGCGCCAGGAGAGCGGCGGCTGGACCCGCCAAGTCACCGTGCGCGAGCTCGGCGTCTCCAAGAACATCGCCGGCGTCAACATGCGTCTGAACGCCGGCGCCTCGCGCGAGCTGCACTGGCACAAGGCCGCCGAGTGGGCCTACATGCTCTACGGCAGCGCCCGCATCACCGGGATCGACCCGGAAGGGCGCAACTTCGTCGACGACGTCGGCGTGGGCGATCTGTGGTACTTCGCCTCGGGCATTCCCCATTCCATCCAGGGCCTCAACCCGGATGGCGCCGAGTTTCTGCTCGTGTTCGACGACGGCGACTTCGATGAGGACAACACGTTCCTGATCAGCGACTGGTTCAAACACACGCCGAACGAGGTGCTGGCGAAGAATTTCGGCCTCGACGCATCGCTGTTCGGCCATACCCGCGATCCCAGCGAGCTCTATATCTTCCCGCTGCCGGTGCCGGGACCGCTGAGCTCCGACAAGATCGCCGGTGCGACCCCGGTGCCGCAGAGCTTCAGCCACCGGATGATGGCGCAGCAGCCGATCAAGACCAAGAGCGGGACGGTGCGGATCACCGACTCCAAGGTCTTCCCGGCCTCGAAGACCATCGCGGCGGCGCTCGTCGAGGTCGAGCCCGGCGCGATGCGGGAGCTGCACTGGCACCCGA
>Ga0153928_1000214_pt1 | contig 29999 bp, 26 predicted proteins | sample TSNJ012MetaG_FD_106656 | JGI IMG/M metagenome (GOLD analysis project Ga0153928, IMG submission 106656) | Attine ant fungus gardens microbial communities from New Jersey, USA - TSNJ012 MetaG | ecosystem: Host-associated > Fungi > Mycelium > Unclassified | place: USA: New Jersey, Wharton State...
ATCTGAGCCGTCCAAGAATAATTTCCGGGATAAATTTCTTGATATGATCGCCCATGACGAGGAGCTTGACATGTCGCTTTCGGAGATGTGCAATTACCTGAATCTAAGTAAGACCCATCTGGAACGCCTTGTGAAGGAGGAATTCGGCTGCAGTGCCGTTGAATATTATAGTAAATTGAAGTCGATGCGGGCTTGCTTTTTGCTGCAGAATTCGGATTTGTCAATGCGGGAGATCAGCGAACGGCTAGGGTTTTATGATGAGAGTCATTTTACGCGTTTTTTTAAGAAGCATAACGGATTGACACCCCGGACTTATCGGAATCGTTCCAGAATTAAACATTGATAATGCGCTCAAAAATCTTTTTATCACATGGCGGATATGAGGTTAGACTTACCAGAAAGCTGCACACAGACAGTCGCCCTCATATCAAAAATAAAGAGAAGAATGAGTAAAAAATACCCGTTTCTTCTCTATCTATAGCAATTACCATTGCTCATACACTTTAGCACCATCAAAAATGCATGGGAGCTATTTTTATGCTTTGATTAAATTCATTAACAACAATTCCTCATCATTAGGAACCATTTGGACGGTAAGCCTTACATTCCTTCGATTTAATTCTTTAAATGTTTCAATATTCTGCGGTGTGACGCAAACTGCTTTTTTTAGTTGTATGGTATCTTTTCCGCCAGACATATTCCCGACGTTCACCGCCTTCATATGATAGCCGAGATCCCACAATTGTAACAAAGTTTCTGGTTTTTTAAGAACCATAAAAATCTTATCTCCGTCATACTTTTCCGACAGTAAATTCTCCGCTGCTTTAGAAGAAGACAGAATGGAGAGTTTCACTCCACTGGGGCAGGCCATCTTCAACAAGGATTTTTGTATATTATCTTTTACTACAGTGTCATCTACGATCATAATCCTGGTTGCTCCCAGGGTATGGGTCCAGACGGTTGCCACCTGACCATGGATTAATCGCTCGTCAATTCGGATATTTAAAATTTCCTGCATTTTGATAACCTCCTAAATATTCTGAGATAATTATAACATATCTTTTATATTTGTCAATAAAAAGCATAGGACAATCAACATTATAAGTATATATAAATACAAATATTTATAGTTATATTTTATATAAAAAGTTCTTGATTATTATATGATAATGTTATATGATAAGGCCAAGATGAAATTATGTACGAAAAAATGAACTGAACATAATTATAAAAGGAAGGAGAAGGTAAGCGGTATATAATTTTATCGGGAGAAGTGAAAACTATATAGAGCATAATTTTAGAAGGAGGAACATTTATGGAATTACAAGTATGGCAGATATTATTGCTTACTGCGTGGGCAGGACTTTCCATCGTGGATCAGATGACCTTTAACTTAGGTGCTAATGGGATTATTCAGACGGGAATCTTTACAGGCATTATCATTGGAAATCCTATACTGGGGCTTTTGGTTGGGGGGACATTACAATCCTATGCTCTTGGAATCGGTGCCTATGGGGGTGCATCGGTACCAAATTGGCCGGCAGCAGCTATTATAGTTACCGCTTTGGCAGGAAGTCTTGATAATGTTGCTGCAACAATTGCTATTGTAGGAATACCCGTAGCGGCATTGACAGTTCAGTTGGATGTTTTTGGGCGTTTTGCAAATGTGGTCTTTCAGCATAGAGCGGATAAGTATGCAAAGATTGGCAATGGCAAACAAGTGGTTTTAAGCAATCGACTTGGATTGTCCTCTTGGCTGATTTCCCGGATGCTTCCAGTGTTCATTGCTTTATTGGTAGGTCCGGCTTTGATTGGAGCCATCACAAACTATATGCCCCAGTGGCTGGTGAGTGGATTTACGATTGTAAGTAAAGTATTTCCTGCTGTGGGTTTTGCAATCCTACTCAGATATTTGCCAACGAAAAAATGTATTCCGTACTTAATATTGGGGTTTGCATTAGCTGCATGGTTTCAGGCACCTATTATTGCAATTTCAGTAATAGGATTGGTTGCTGCAATTATTATTTATAAACAAAGCGACGTTCCGGCGGTAGCTGTAGATATTTCGGCAGATGGGGAGGATTATGATGAATAAAAAAATGACAAAAAAGGAACTGCGGAAGATGTCGTATTCCTGGTCGTGGAATCGTTCTTTGGCATGGAATTATCAAAAGATGATGAGTTGCGGGTACTTATCTACCATGATTCCGTTTCTCGATGAAAAGTATAAGGACGATGAAGAAGCAAGGCTCTATGCATATGATGTGCATAGCCAGTTTTTTAATTCAGAACCGAATCTGAGCAATGTGATTCTGGGAATGGATATCGCAATTGAAGAGGAGCTTGGGAGTGAAGGGATTGATACTGCAGCAGGGGTAAAAACCAGTTTGATGGGTCCATTTGCCGGAATTGGAGACACCTTATTCGGAGTAATTGGCGGAACAATTTTTGGTTCTATAGCGGTAGCAACGGCTGTGGAAGGAAGTTATATAGGAATCGCATTGTGGACATTATGGAGCTTCTTCGTCATGTTTTTCCTTCGCCCTAAGCTAATGGAAATGGGGTACAAACAAGGGCTGAAACTAGTAACTACATTAAGTGGTGAACTAAAACGGTTTACAAATGCAGCCTCCGTGCTTGGACTCACCGTGCTTGGCGGTATGGTAGCAACCATGGTAGGTGTGAAATTTGGTACATTTACTTTGTTTGGAACGGAAGTTGACTTGCAGGTTTCCATTGCTGATAAAATCATGCCAAAACTAGGTTCTGCTATTGTTGTGGCAGTTTGCTATTATCTGTTAGGAAGAAAGGGAATGAATGCCAATAAACTTACATGGATAGTATTGCTGGGAATGTTGGTGTTATCCTTCTTAGGAATCGTTATTGTACCATAAAGCAGCGAAAGGAAAGTGATTTAGAAATGAAGATTGCAAGTCAATTTGTCTGGTATCAGGAAAAATTTGTACCAGCGGTATTAGAACTTGAAGGGGGACAGATCAAGACGATTATTTCGGGAGAATATGCGGATCTGGGGGATGGTGGTATTGATTATAAAATGGCACGTATAATACCCGGAATGATTGATGTACACACTCATGGGTACGGTGGCGGAGATGCTTCTGATGGAGATCCAGATACAATCCGGAAATGGATTGCGTATTATCCAAAAGAAGGAGTCACCACATTCCTTCCCGGAACTGTAACCCGAAGCGAGGAAAGAATTGTAAAAGCACTGAAAGCAATTAGGGAAGTGCTTGAAGAAGAACAGATAAAAGGTGCTCATATTCATGGAATCTTTCTGCAAGGTCCATATACCTCGCATGATTTTAAAGGCGCTTATGATCCCTATCTGATTCAAAAACCATCATTGGAACAATTTAAAATGTTCGATGAAGTATCCGGTCACCATATTCGAATGCTTGGATTGGCGGCAGAGAAGGATGAGGATCACCAGTTATTAAAATATTGTGTGTCTAAAGGGATTAAAGTTTGTCTTGGACATTCTGGAATCAGTTATGAGGAAGCATGCCAGGCAATAGATGAGGGAGCAGTGAATATTACACATTGTTTTAACAACATGAATCCACTCCATCACAGACTCCCTGGTTTGCCAGGAGCTGCACTTAGCAAGGAACAGTTATTTACGGAAGTCATTTCGGATGGGATCCATATCCACCCTGCGGTAATGAAGATCATCGGTATATGCAAGGGAAAAGACAGGCTAATTGTAATAACGGATTCTTCCCGGTATAAGGGGCTGGCACCAGGTAGATACGAGTCGGTTGATCGTAAAGTGACAATTGGAGAAGATGGTGTTGGACGTTTGGATAGCGGAAAACTGGCAGGAAGCTGTATCACAATGCTGCAGTCAGTCCGTAATCTGATAGAACTGGCAGGGCTTCCAGAAGTAACGGCAATTAATGCTGCAACAATAAACCCGGCCAGAATGCTGGATATTGACTATAAAAAAGGATTGTTGCAAGCAGGATATGATGCAGACATTGCAATATATAATGAGGATTATGAAATTGTGGAAACTTATTGCATGGGCGAGGCGATTCTTTAGAGAGAGGAAAGGTGGTAGAGGTTTGAGTGAAAAAGCCCCGATTTGTATGTTTGATTATATTTTAGAGGAAAAAAGAGTTTTCATGGAGATCCTAAAGAATCGGGAAAAGATAGCGGAGGGATTTTCTGAATATTGGAAACAGAATGAAATTAAGGAACTGGTAATCTGCGGATCTGGAACCTCATACCATTCGGCTGTAGCAGTAAGGACATTTTTGGAACGAATATTAAAAATACGTGTCCGTGCTGAATATCCTATGACATTTAAGGATCTCCAGGAGATTTACGAACCTGCGACACTTTTTATTGGTATTTCACAAGGTGGACAGAGCAGATCAACATTAGATGCCATTCTTAAGGCGAAAGCAGGAGGACTTTTTGTTGTTGCGATCAGCGAGAATATACAGGCGGAGATATTTCAAGATGCAGATCTTACGATTCCGCTGAAATGTGGGCCTGAACTTAGTGTTGCAAAGACAAAAGGTTATATTGCCACTATGGGGATTTTGCTTGTTTTGGGATTAGAGGCTTCAAAAGCAAAAGGAACCGTAAGCAATCATGAATTTGATGGATACTTAGAACGCCTTAAAACTGTGGGCATGAATTTTGACCAACTGATAGATTTGTCTGAAAAATGGCTGGACTTAGTAAAAGATGAGCTTATTTCATCCAGGAGAATCATTGTCGTTGGGTATAAGGAGCAGTATGCGAATGTGCTGGAAGGAGCACTAAAACTCTTAGAAACGCTTAGATATGGGATTTATGGATATGAAATAGAAGAATTTTATCATGGAATCTATAATTCCATACAATCAGATACCTATATAATTTATCTGGCATCAGAAGGAGAGTATAAGGAAAAGGTTAGGAAGCTAAGAGAAGTGTTATCTGGTTATACCTCCCATCAATTTGTGATAACGAAGGGAATTGAAGGATACCAGCCTTCAAAAAAGGATTGTATTTTACCGTTTGTTGATGACCCTGATTTTTCCGTATTCGAATATATTTTACCTCTTCAAGTAATTGCTTCCAAAATTCCTTATGAGTTGGGGATAGATCCATTTCGTGCAAGCGATCCTAAATTTCATTCCAAGGTAGGAAGTAAGTTGGTATGATGACAATTTTTAGTAGTTATGGTAAGATAGAAGTAAGAAAATTTCAAGGTGGAGGGCTATTATGGCAAAAGAAAAGAAAGAATCTTTATATCAACAGATAGAGAATTATGTTATTAATCTGATAGAAAGTGGAAAACTTGATCATAATAGCAAAATCCCTTCCGAAAGTGAACTTTGTGGTAAATTTGATGCAAGTCGGATGACAGTTAACAAGGCACTTACGAATTTGTCCAATGCCGGATATATTGAGCGGATTCCAGGTCGTGGCAGTTTTGTGAAATCGTTTCGGGTGGAAAAAAAGATTCCTGAGATGATATCATTTTCTGAGGAGCTTAACCGTGTGGGGATTGTATCGACCTCAAAGTTGCTCCATTATTCGGTTGTCAATCTGACGGTGTTTCCAGAAATAGCCAGGAAGTTGGATGTAGATCCGGAGGAACTGATTCATCATTTTGTCAGGCTACGTTGTGGTGATGGTAAGCCGTTAGCAGTCAGTTATAACTATGTATTGGTGAAAGTAGTTCCGATGTTGGATATTAACTGCCTCCAGAAATCATTTTACGGACATCTGGAAGATACATTAAAATTGGATTTAGGCTATAATGATACAGTGATTCAGGTGGTAAAGCCAACGGAAGAGATGGTTAAAGCACTAGGGATTACAGGAAATTCCGATGTGGTAAAAAGCTCTCATGTATCTTATCTTAGCAATAATGAGCCGTTTGAATATACAGAAACATTCTATAATTCAAAACAGTATTCATTTCATTACAGGTGCTATAAAAAGCAATAGAAAGGGATAGGGATGATCCGATATGTAATAGCAACACATGGCAAACTGGCAGAAGGCTTTTTGAGTGCCTTACAGCTGTTTGTCGGCGATCAATATTCAATAGAGACTATTTGTGCATTTCTAGATGAAGAGTCCCTAGAAAAAAAGGCAAATAAAATACTGAGTCAATATACCTCCGATGATGAAGTAGTTATAATGACCGACATGTACGGAGGAAGTGTGAATCAATTTTTCACAAAGGAAATGCTGTTAGGAAACAATTATCATGTGATAACCGGTATAAACCTGGGCCTTACTGTAGAACTGATTTTATGCCTGCAGACTCCAGTGGAAGAAATCCAGATCAAAAGCATTATACAGCAAGCAAAAGACCAGATCGTATATATGAATCAGGTGCTTCCTTCATTACAAACCGGCGAAGATTAGGAATTTCTTATGGATAGCAAAAAGCAGATGTACTACCATGACAGGTTTTGTCAGTAGTCCATCTGCTTTTGGTGCATCCTGTCCGCAGTTATCTACACATAATCTGCAATACCCGCCAGCTTTTTGCCGCAGGGATGCCTGGCAGAGATTGCATAAATAGGTTAATTAGAACCCTGCTATTTTTTTATGTTTTTTGCGTATGACAACGCAATACATCCAAAAACTATTAAACCACCGCCTATTATCACATATATGTCTGGTATTTCAAACCAGAACGCGAATCCCCAAAAGGCATTGAACACGATGCTGATATATCGAACAACCTCAACGACAACAACATTTTCATGAGTGAACGCTTTGGTTAAAAAGACTTGCGCCAGCAAGGAAACGACACCTATACATACCAAACATAATAATTCCGTTGGATTTGGAATAACAAATTCATTCCACATTAACGGGATAGAAATAATTGTAGCAGTAGCCATAAAATACAAAATAATTTCATAAGAATGAAAGCGCTTGCTCAAAAAACGGATGCACACTCCAGCAGCGCCAGAAAACATCGCGGCCGCTACGCCAAATAAAGCTACCAGGGAGTATGTAGAATAACCGAATGGTTTAATCGTCAGCATAGCGCCAACAAAAATTATCGGTAAAAACCAGTATACTTTATTGTTTAGTTTTTCTTTCAAGAAAATACCGGCCAGTATTATTGAAAACACTGGAGACAGGTTAATCAATATGATTGCATCCAGAAGCGGCATACTTGAAATCGTATAAAAATATGCAATCATATACAATGCTCCGAAACATCCCCGCAGCGCCAGCATGGGAACCCCTGTTTTGCTTAACGGAATTCGATCTTTTCGCATTAACAGTAACATTAAAATTGTACCGATAATACTGCGGAAAAATACAATTTCGTTTGATGGTATACGAGCACTTGTCGCTTTTACAAGGGCATTCATTATGCTAAAAACAAATGACGACAATACTGCACAGGCTAAACCATTTTTTAGAATTTTATTAATGTAGGTCTTCACTACCCATCCCTCCTAAGTTACTACTGGGACGGATAGGCGTCACCGTCTTAAACCCTCCTGCGCTGACACTGACATCCACTTCTACCTGGTATGCTTTTTCCAAAACATGCTCATCTAATACTACATCAGGCGTACCTTCTTTGGCAGAATATCCGTCGTCCAGCAAAACAATATAATCACTATATCGTGCAGCTAATCCCAAATCATGAATGACAACAATCGTAATTGCGCCGGTGTCTTTGTTATACTTTTTCGCAATGTCCAAAACCTGCAACTGATGTCTTAAATCCAATGCACTTGTAGGTTCATCCAACAAGAGTACCCTGGGGTGTGATACAAGCGCTTGCGCCATGATGACAAGCTGGCGCTGACCTCCGCTCAAACGTGAGAAAGGCCGATAACTCAAGGAAATCAAACCCAATTCCTCAAGTATTTTACTTACCGCGTCCAAATGAACCTGTTCTACACGCCAAGACAAATCTTTCACCCGGCCCAGAAGCACCATTTCAAAAACGGTTAAATCTGTAGTAGTAACTGTCATCTGCGGTACATAGGCAATATCATTTGTTGTTATTCTCTTGCCATTATCATCCGTAATTACGACTTCCCCGGAATAACGAACCAGCTTTGCAATTGCTTTCACCAGAGTTGTCTTACCAGTTCCGTTCGGCCCGATAACTGATACCATCTGGCCGCCCTTTAGAGTTATAGAAACTCCCTTTAAGACCTCTTTTTTTTGGAAATTAACAGCAACGTCAGATAATTTCATCGTAATCATTATTTGGTCCTCCTCAAAATCATGTATGTAAGAAAAGGAACACCTACTAATGAAGTAACAATCCCGATTGGAACTATAATTCCCGGAATAACCGACTTCGATATGATAGACGCACAAGACATTAACAGGACACCTAACATGGAGGCCATAGGCACAAGATAGCGTTGATCCTCACCGACAAGCATTCTGGCAAAATGGGGAGCCACCAAACCGACAAAACCAATTGTTCCAACGAAGGAGACCGCGCCAGCAGTAAGCAGGGCGCTGATCAAAAATACATGGAGGCGAACACGGTCAGTATTAATACCCAAACTTTTCGCACGTTCTTCACCGGCAGATAAAGCCGTTAATTTCCAAGCATATCGAGACAAAAGGATCGCGCATATGATAAAAATAATACCGCATACTAAAACTCCCGTCCAAGTTGCTTTCAGCAAACTGCCGAACATCCAATAGACAATTTGAGATGCAACCTCCGGTGTGGAACGGAATTGAACCAGGGACAAAAGAGCCTGAAACAAAAAGTGGATAACTATACCGAACAGTACCATAGACTGCGCTTGTAATCCCTTAGCCTTGCCGAGAAAAAAGATTGCCATAGTGGACGCGATTGTCATGACAAAAGCAAGGATAGGGGCATTAACCCATACTATTTCACCACGGAAAGGAAAACCGGATATGAAGCCGACTGCCGCGCCAAAGCCAGCCGCCGAGGATACGCCTAATGTATAAGGGCTTGCCAACGGATTTGCCAGGATTGTCTGCATCTGCGTTCCTGCAAGTCCCAGCGAAGCGCCTACGCACAGGCATATTAGCGTCATGGGGAAACGCACGCTCCATACAATAGAAGCGTGTATGGAGTCTGCACCGGGACCTGAAATAAGTGCGATGAACACATCTTGTATTGTTAAGCCGGAGGAACCTACAAGCAAGTCGATAAACAGACTAACCATGATCCCAACCAGTGTCAGAAGAAAAATAACATTTCGCTTTTTATTAATTTCATTATAAATTTCCCGCCCTTTCAAAAGGGTTGATGTGTTTTTAACCTTTGGCAAATTCTCATCCTCCTGTTATGATTGGTTGTACTTCAACATAAATGTACCATCGGGTTCGATTGGAAGATATTGCTCGTAAAAATCGAGTAGATTTTGCTCTGGATCAATATCGGAGAACAAGTCAGGATAGAAGGATTTTGCAAAATACTGTACATATACATAATCATAAATGCTCCTCAACCCCGCATGGTCTACCGCATAGATCTCACCATTATTGATGGCAGTCAATTTATTCCAACCCGGACGCTGCAAGTATGGGGTAATCCGATCATTTGTAGTCTGCGGGTCAATGCCCAATCCTATTTTGACCCGATTTCCCGTGTCGTTTATCCAATTGGATCCCGCAAATACAATCACCTCGGGATCAGATGTCAGTATATACTCCGGGCTCAAAGCACCGTAGCTGTCCACTTTCCCATAAGCGATATTGTTGCCACCAGCCATCATCACAAGGCTTCCCCACAGATACTCGCCATAGCTATTTCCGTATTCGCTTGATCCCAAATTTCCAAGTTCAACATATACTCTTATTTTTTCATCTTCAGTTAAGCTTTCAATACGAGCCGCAACATCTTCGATTGCCGCAACATAATCATCCGCCAATTTTTGTGCACGTTCTTCATTTCCGGTAATCATCCCGATGATAATCGTGCTCTGTACATGCTTTTCTACCGTTTGAGAATTGAAATCCACAACTACAACCGTAATACCCGCTCTTTCCAGCTTAGACACGTTCTCACCCAGAGTCTCATATTGAAAAGGCGCTACAATAGCGACATCCGGATTTGTATTCAGCATGGTTTCCATACCGAAAGAACCCTGATAAATAGAACCCGTATCAACTATATCCTGTATCTCTGGCAGATTTTTTTCATAGGCCAGGTACTGACCATTAAAAAAATCTGCCCATTCGCCTTTTGACAGGCTGACAACATTGTCCAGCCCTCCGTTAATCGCCAGGAAACTCTCCCCGTAAAAGCCCAGGAAAATACGCTCGGCAGGCCCGTCTAATACGATTTCCCGGCCAGCTAGATCGGTAAATTGAATACGGTCGCTTGTTGTGCTTTGCTCGGAACTATTTGGCTCACCGGTTGGCTCACTTGTATTTTTTGTGCTTTCTGTGGTTACCGGCTCAGTCTGAGCCGCTGGATTCGTGGTGGTGTTTGCGCACGCTGAGATACTCAAAAACAGCATCCCTGTTACCATTAGCTTGCAAAATCCCTTTGCATAATTCTTTAACATTTTATAGCTCTCCTCGCATTATATGTTATTTTATTGTGATGATTTGATCTATTTCACGACAGATAAGAGACAATGCCTCCGATTGGTCATAAAAGATGGTTTCTGATACATTCTCCCTCCCTTTTTCTTCTACAAATTTATTAGACGCGTTTTCAAAATTCAAGATAAGGCGTTGAATTGTTGACATCTCAATTCCGATATATGCTCCCATTCCGCATATGATTTTCATGCGCTTATAATCCTCCAGGGGGAGTCTTGGGATGTACCACTTCCCATCGCCATCCTGATAGATACGGTTAAATGGAACTGCTGAAAATTCAAAATAACGGCCATTGTCATCCGGCTGGGAAAAAGGATCAATCAGTAAGGAAGCATACCGGATATAGAGCAGATACTCTTGTCTTATAGGCTCCAAGCTTTCAAACTGTTCCATGTCAATACGCTTCAAACTTTCTTCCCGAACAGGATAATTATCGTCATTAAGAAATTGCAGGAGGTTAAAAGTCGGGATATTTAGCATACTGAGCAGAGAACATATTTCCAACCAGGCATTCCGCATATCATGGATGGAGGACGGGGTAATCGGTCCCTCTGGAAATAATTTGTAAGCATATTTCTTTTCTGGAATTCTTCCAAAAATAATATCCAAAGAATAAGAACTCATAAAAAAGGGTGGGTGTACATAAGTAACAATGCTCCGGCTTTCAGCTTCCATAGGTGTAGACAGGGTACTGCAACGAACGCCAATCGATGCGAAAACATTCTGCAAATTTTCTAATTTTGAAAACGATAGCCTGTTTGTGGAGGCATATATCCGTTTTTTAACTCCTTTCGTAACAACTTTCCACAAAGCCCTGCTTTCATCAGCTAATTTTGTTGCCGCATAGTAGGTAGAAAGGCTAATTACTTCGGGAAAAGTACCAATTTCCTCGAAGTAACGACTGACTAAAAAATTAGAACCAAGGCAGGGGGAGAGTAAAATAATAGTCTCCAGTTTTTTTAGTATCGCTGAAGGAATTTTGCTAAGAACAGAAAGATACCCATCACATGGGATGCACATGATTAATGTATCCCACACATCTTCAACTGTCTCGAAACCACTATAGAAGTTGTTAAGACTCACGTTTCCTTCCAATAGATGATGACGCTGTGATTTCGTTTCCGCAGACAGCATAAATTGATTTTGATTTAGCTCATGAGACATTCTTTGTGTTCGGTTGCTATTTCGACTTGTCATTCCAATGCATTTACTAAAGCCGGAGGAAAACAAAATAGCAGTTTGGATAGCCGCTGGTCCAGCGCCTGCAAGCAACACATTCCCAAATCCATTCATTGTAAAATCACCCCTTTTGCACTATGATTGAATCGTACATATTCTCCCTTTTTTCCAACACATCGATTATCTGCCATTCACATAACCCTTCAGATCGAAATGGATAATTAAAAAGTGATTTGATGCCATTGCCATATCGGACAATAACAATTGCATTCTTTTGAAGAAGATCAGATAATTTTTTTAATAGTTGTTGTTTCTCTGGAACCAAAGAGGCAACAATAACGTGAGTTGTTTGTCTCACAAATGCGAGATTACATATACTGTGAGCAGTTAGAGATACCTTGTTTCCAAACCGGAATTTTTCAACTACATTTTTTCCGAGAGAGACAGCTTCTTGATCAATATCCACGCCTAATACCTGAGCGCCTGTTTCTTTTGCAATCGCCAGTGCTGTTGTCGGGAAGGAACCTGCGCCAATAAATAATACTTTTGATTGTTCAGTTATGTTAACATTTTGAAGTTCGTGTAGTACTATCGCATTTAACTGTTTTATATACTGTGTATCAGGGTTGGAATAGCTCACTTGCATGGCTTGATATTTTTCCAATTCTGATAGTGCGGGGATCACTACATTACGAACTTGATTCGCGCATTGTTGAAATATTTTTGAGTGGTTCCATTTGTTCCAAATTTCAACATTTTTTTGATCCGTAATAAAATCACTTACTTTTTGAAGCTTTTGTTCTAAGAGATAATAACAAATAGAGTTTTCATGAACATAAGTAGACAACCGTTCAATTTCATATGACAATAGCTCCATTGATAATTGGAATTCGTAATAATTTTCTTCTCTCATGCGCCCTCCTTAAAATTGCAATAGAGTTGAGAGTTTCCATGTTGTTTTGGTCATCGCTTCCGTATGTAATTCGAATGGCACTTCCCGGCATTTATATGCAGTAGTCGTGGCTAACTGGAGAATGTGTTAGTTGCGACTAACCCTCTGCGAGTATACATTAGTTTGATATTAATGTCAAGGGCTTTTTCGGTTTATTTTTTCTCAACGATAAGCTCTCGCATCTGTTTTTACGCATTCAGCAGTCTATCTTCATTGGAAAAATCCAGACTGCTGAACATGTGGTTCATTACTAAAACTAACTGCATTATATCATCGTTTGACTAAAATACTTTCTATTAAGCCCTTCCGTATACACAAGCCCATGATCCGTATTAATGCTGATCCTGACCGGCAGATCCACTCCACGCTCATACATTTCCCGTGCCATCGCCATAATATAGCACTGGAGAATAAACGCACCTGTTGATGTTATAAAGCTGGTTCTGATGCCTTCTGCGGTCATTGAAAAACCGTCAGAAGCACCGCCGTTATCCATGACCACATCTGCATAATCCAGCACGCTTCCCTCTTCCTGCCTTTGTCGTGCACAGCTAAGAGCCGTCAGGAGAACGACTTTGCCATGCCGCTCTTTTACCATCCTGGCAAATTCCACCATCGCCGGCTCATCCGCCGTTCTGCTGACCAGAAGAAAGCAATCTTTCTCCTGTTCCGGAAGCACCGCAAAAAGCGCCTTTGCATAAGCAGGACACCTGCTGAAGGCCTCCGCCTTACGGATACCATGATAAAATGTGATTTCCTGATTTGTCATAACCAGTGATTTATTACACATAATCGTTCCGGCTCGGGCATGAATCTCCTCGACCAGGCTGTGATCATGCAAAAACCCCAGCATATAGCTGTTTTTCCCTTCATCCAGACAATCCGCCGCAAGAGCCGCCGCGTCCTTAATCACAGACATCTGTGTTTGCCTGATCCATTGCAGATTTGCTCTGTATATGGCATCATAAGACTTAAGCCCCGGCAGCTTTTCATATCCGGTTTCTCCGGCTTTCAGTTTTTCCTCCCCGGATAAAAGCACAAGAAATGCATTCAAAAGATAAGCACCCGCAATATTGGAGGTTGCACCCATACGCTTTCCGGGCAGCACCTCAAATGCCGCATCACCATTCTGTCCGCAGTTATCGATAACATAATCTGCAATATCCGCCAGCTTTTTGCCGCAGGGATGCCTGGCAGTTACCGTTCTTGTCTGGCGGAGATTGCATAAAGTAACCAACGTACAGCCCATCTCTTTTAACCGCAGCGCCATCTCCACCAGCGCCCCGTTCGTTCCCGAGTTGGATATGATCCAAAATACATCGCCGGATACTGCATCGATCTGATCCAGAAATACGGACGCAAACTCCGCATTCCTCTCCATCATTCCACTTTTTGATGGATGATCAAATAACTCCGGCGGATTAAATACCCTGATATAATCCGGAACCAGTTCTGAATACTGCATCTCCTCCGCCAGGATATGAGAGTGCCCGCTCCCGAAGAACCAGCAGCGCCCTCCCGCTTTTGCCTTTGCCAGAACTATTTTTGCAACTTCCCGGAGCACAGGAAGCTGCGTAACGGCCACCTCCCGGATCAGCTCCTCCACCCGTTGTCCATATTCCTGCAAATACATAGAACCTCCTCCGCTCTATTCGTCGTACTCCTCTTCTTCGCCCATTTCCGCCTTAACAAAACGTATGATCTGTGCTTTTCCTGTGCTGACAGCCAGTTCTGTCAATTCCTCCAGACCTTCTTTGACCTGTCTTGACATTACCGTTTCAATGATCATCGGTATATTGGCACCTCCGATCACTTCCATATCCATATTCACGCTCATTTTTAGCTGAATAGCCGTATTAAACGGCGATCCTCCTGTCAAATCGCAGAAAACAAGAATATTGTCAACCCCAAAAAGCCGGTCAATGGCCGCTTTCATATTCTTTGTCAGCGTTTCGATCGAGTCTTCCGGCTCAAATTTCACGGCCTCACAGTTTTCCGGTTTGCCGATCAAAAGGTTCAGCACGCTGACAACTCCTGCCGCAAAAGAACCATGACCCGTGATAATAATTCCCGTCATAATCTATACTCCAATCTATAAATATTCCATCAGATCATTTTTCTCATCTTCCGGTACCATCTGAGCGGTTATACGGATCCCCAGCCCACTTAGATACTTCAGATCCTCCTCGTCCTGGGGAAGTACATGCACAGTCTTGCGAAGCGCCCTTGTGCCAATCTTGCCTGACATATTTCCGACATTTACTTCATCAAACCTGTAACCTGCATCATAAAGATCCCTAAGCGTCCCCGGACGCTTTACCACAATCATGATTTTTTCACCCTGGTATTTCTCATTCATCAGATTCTCAGCCGCCTTTTTTACCGACAGTACCGAGAGCTTACAGCCCGATGGACATGCCATTTTTAATGCAGTCTTCTGAATGTCACTTTTCACCGCCTCATTATCAATGACCATAATTCTGCCTGCCAAAAGAACCCGGCACCATGCAGTAGCCACTTGTCCATGTATCAGTCTCTCATCTACTCTGATATTTGTTATTATCATCAGCAGCACCCCTTTCCTTTGCCTTATCCGGCATATTCGTCATCATTTATATTCCCAGACTCACATAATCATCCGGATTTTTAGAGCTTGCCTCACGGCATTCCTTTTTATTCACTTTCCAGCCCGGTTCAACAGGTATCTCACCCTCGGTAATTCGGTCACGAGTTTCGGTCAGGTGTCTGTCTAATTTTTCCCTCATGGCCGCAGCTATAACCGCATAGCGGGGATCAGCAATCAGATTGTTGCGTTCTCCGGTATCATAAATCAGATCATAAAGCGCTTCTTCATATTTCACCTGCTCTTCCAACCCGTTGGCACCCAGATAGTCTTTGGTAATCGATTCATCCAGATTGGACTGATTCGTCTTCAGATAAGTCTTGTCATACCACCGGATATATTTGTAGCGTCTGGTACGGACACAACGAATCGGCTCATAGGAGGTATGGAAGGTCACCTCTGCAAAAATTTCGTCACGCACCCAGGCACCTGTATCCTCCAAAACCGGTACAATGGACACGCCGCGCAGATGTTTTGGCTTCTCAAAATTCAGAAGTTCACATAAGGTAGGAAAAATATCAATCTGGGAAACCAGGCTGTCGCTGACCATTCCGTTCGTCCTTGAACCAGGAACCCGCAGAATCATCGAAACTCCGATCCCCGAATCAAACAAAGAACATTTCCCATATGGAAATGGAATCCCATGATCGGTTGTCAGAATCAGTATGGTATCTTCATAATGTCCGCTTTTTTTAAGCGCCTCCAGCACCCGCCCAAAGCAGCGGTCAGCCCATTCCACACTTGTTAAAAACATTGCAAAATCCCGCCTGGTTTCAGGAGCATCCGGAACCGGCGCCGGTGGGAGGAGGAAGTTTTCATTCACCTCCCCGGATATCCAGTCCGGAAACTTCCTGTGTGTGGCAAACATTCCGTATGAAAGGAAAAACGGCTGATCTCCCTGATACTCCATAAGCCACGTTTCCACTTTTCCGGCATTTTCCATATCCCATCTGACCAGATCTTCCTGGCGGTATCCTTCGCTGTCAATTGTCAGGTTTTCATGATATCCGATGGGATCCGCATCATTTTTTGTAAGATACCAGCCAGATTCATGCTGAATGCCTGACAATACCGTGTGATAATTCCGTTCATTCAAAAACTGAACCAGATGCTTTTTATAATCAATGGAAAATCCTCTCTGGGCAAGGCCGAGCATCCCGTTTTCGTGGGGATACATCCCGGTAAGAAGCGCCGCCCGGCTGGGTGAACAGGTGGGGCTGGCTGTATAGCAATTGCGAAGTACCAGGGAATCCTCGGCAAATGCTCTGATACCCGGAGTCGGAACCTGATACCCGTAGGGACTTAGCAGCCGTCCCGTATCATGTGTATGAATGTACATTATGTTCATTAAGCATCATCTCCCGTCTCTCGAATGAAAACAGGTGAGGTCCAGGCCACATGGCCGTTTCTCTGCCAGATTCGCAGCCTGTAATTGCTGCCTTCCGGCAAATTCCAGTTGCGGCTTAATTTCATCTGATATGCTCCCACCGGCACCGCCTGTCCTATCTTTATTTTATATGCGTTATGCCAGATCAGATCATCTCTGTAATGATGGGCATCATGCCAGCGGCTGTTGATCAAAGCTTCACTTTCTTGATATAAGGGAATGACGCCGGAGTTTTCCAGAAGCTGACGCGCCGTGAACTGGTATTCATTGCCGTCTACCGTTAATACAATTGCGCCATCCACCGTTGTCTCCACTTCAAAGATAAATCCTTCCGTCACAACATTGCTGGGCCCCATCCATTTCCCGGAGGTCGTTGATTTGTAAGTGGTCAGGTCAAACTCACAGGAATTTGACTTGACGGAAGACAGCTTCTGGCCAAAACTGTTCCAGCATTTTTCTATGGAACAGATTTTACCGTCCACATGAAGAGAGCCGTGCCAGCTTCGACTGGTAATATCAGGAAATTCCTTTGGATCAGGACCCCAGCCAAACTCTACCGGAAATTTCATTTTTATCCTCTCGCCGAAAGGCTCCCTTTCCCAGGTGCCCGAATGCACCACCATCTCTTCCAGTACATTGTCTTTCAGTATTTCCACACGGTCTATCGCATCTGTTCCGGTGATATCCACTTCCAAAAGTGCCGGCCCAGGTCCTGTCACAGAGCCCATCGCACGGCCATTGACGGTGAAATCAACAGCAATCCGGCTGCAGCTCACCCCATAGGTTCTCCGGGCTTTCAGGGCCTCCCAGATTGCTTCCTTTGTATGATCCCTGGCCAACACGCACATGGAACCATGCTCATACACCCCCGGTACACTGTGATTATCACCGGAAGCAATCATTCCGCAGAGAAATCCTTTGTCAAGCCCGGCTTCATAGCAAGTAATCCCGGTACGGGGCCCCATATGAATATGCCTCGCCATCGGAAAAGGCCCCTTATCATTCTCACTGGATCCATGGCTGGAATAAATTTCAGCAATGGGTGAGAAATCCTGATCATGGGTCTCCCAGTTCTTTCCGCGGCTTCCCGGCTGATAGGCCGGATGGTGAGGAACTCCAAGTGCATCCACATCTTTGTATTGATCACGAAGCTCCTGATAGCGCATGGGATGATGCATCATCTGCTCATTATCCAGAAAAAACACATTATGGTCTCCATCTTTCCCGCTTCCCTGCCATTCATATCCCATGAACATCGGAAATCCCGTCTCATTTGCTTTCCGGGTAAGCCCTCTGACAAGCTCCCAGTCACTGTTTCTGATTTCCTCGTCATAAAGATCTTCCAGCCCTGCTCCCGCAGGCGTGCGCCGGATATGAAAGGGATAATAGGCGATGGGCCAAAAATCCATAATCCGGCGGATATGCTCCAGCCACATTTCCAGTTGTTCTATCTTGTCATGATGGATATTGCTGTGCATATCCGTCCAAAGTTTTTTGTATTGCATAAGCTTGCCCTCATTTTTCTGCTGTTATCTTACGGGGCTTTCTTGCAGATGCTTCCGGAATCCGATACCGCCATGGTTCGGAAAGCTGTCTGCTCTTCCCCCAGCCGGTCATGATCTGATGCTTCGACTTTGCTTCCAGATACTGCTGCTCCAGTCGGCCAATCTCTTCATATCCCAGCAGGTACTGCTTCCATTCCTCAATGTCTTCTATATATTGCGTCAGACAATCCACCTCTTCCGAAGGATCTGATCGCAGGTCAAACAGTTTTGCCGTTCCGCCGCTTTGCACAAGCTTTTTTCGGCGGCTGATAAGTGCCTCCAGAAAGAATGGTCTTTCATTGTCTTCCAGTATGGTTTGTATTCTGACCGGCTTACCTCTTTCCTGAAACAGATTTTCTCCCCTGCCCAGCGGAAGATGCGCCCCGCCCCAGTCCGCAATCGTTCTGGTAAGGTCCAGCAGGGATACTTCGTTTTCCGCTATGACATTCTTATGTACACCATCCTCAATGATCAGGGGAATCCTCACCGAATCCTCATAAAGCGTTTTCTTCCCAAACAAACCTCTTCTGCCCGCCTGGTCACCATGATCGGAAGTATAAATAAAAATTCCGCGCTCACTGCAATTCTCCTGCCGCTTCTGCCACGCCTGGTAAATCTGCCCAACCTGCCTGTCAATATTTTCTATCATTCCACAATATGCCGACCGGATCTGCCGGACCGTTTCCTGATCTGTTTTCTGGCACATAGCCTGATACCAGGGATCAACGGGATCACGGTAGTCGGATGAGTCCTGATTCCTGCGATCATACTTGCGAAACATCTCTTCCGGACAGACATAAGGAAAATGGGGGGCATAAAGACCAATGGCAAGGAGCAGTGGCCGGTCATCCGACTTTTCCAGAATGGAAACCGCCTGTTTTACAACAGCCTCATCATAGGCCAGAACGGGGGAGTCACCATAGCCATATTCCTTTTGACAGCCGCTGGCCTGGAGAGTTCCCTGAAAGGCATGTAGTTCATTCCTGCCGGTGCCCCAGAACTGTGTTGTGATATCTCCCACATAGCGTTCATCAAATCCATGATACTGGTCATACCCTTTAAAATGCATACGACCGGCCAGAACCGTTCGGTATCCGGCCGAACCCAGCACATGGGCAATCGTAGGTTCATTACTGCTTAAAGCCGTATCATTATCAAATATTCCCAGTTCATGAGGATATCGACCGGTGAGAAAGGAACTCCTCGCCGGCACACAAAGCGGGCATGTTGTGTATGCATGTTGGAATACTGTCGAGGATTTTTTCCATTTATCTAAAAAAGGTGTGTCGGCTTTTGATGTCATACAGCCATTATGCTGATCTGACATTACCAATAAAATATCTTTCATATCACATAATGCCTAACAGAACCAACAGGAATACCAGCACGATCAAAGTAAGCAAAGCCTTGATTGCAGACCAGTTCTTCCGGGAATAAAGGTACCAGATTCCTACTGTGAGGCAGAGTGGAAGAATACCTGGCATGATTTTATCCAGTATTTCCTGCATGCTCACCACCAATTCGCCGGAAACATATTCATATTTAATGGGAACATTGACGGTATTCGCTGCAATTCCTCCCACCGTTACCAGTCCGATAATTCCCAAAGCGGTGGTAGCTATTTCCGTGATTCTGGGGGTGATCATCTTAACTGCATTTAACCCCAGATCATAGCCTTTCATAAACAATCCGTATTTTAACGCCACACAAACACCGGCATAGAAAACCAGGAAGAACAGCGGCCCCAATACCGAACCGTCGCTGGAAAGGCCGATGGCAATAGATGCAATAATCGTCTGGTATACAGCTCCGATCAGAGAATCGCCAATACCGGCAAATGGCCCCATCAATGCATTCTTTGTTCCCACAATTAATTCTTCCGTTACCTCTTCTCCTTTTGCGCGGCCTTCCTCCAAACCCAAAACAATACCAGGGATAATAGCTCCCACGGTTGGTTCCGTATTAAAAAACTGGGTATGTCTTTGCAAGGCCTTTTTATATTCTTCTTTATCGGGATAAAGAAGGCGGAGCGGCTTTGCCAGTGTATGCCCAAAGGCAAGCCCCATCATTCTCTCATAGTTCTGCGCGCAGTGATGGAAAAATACATAAGTCCAGGCAGAACGTCTTACTTCTTTTCTTGGCAATGTCTTATTATTCGTCGTATTCGTCATCATCGTCTCCCCCTTCCGCAATAATTGCAGCCACCGTTTGATCGGTTGATAAATCCTTTCCGTATCTTGCCATAACAAACATGATCGCAAGACCGATAGAAAACAGGGCCAGCGCTACAATATTAAATGAAGTGTTCTTCACAAGTACAAATCCCATGGCAAAGAATCCCAGCATCCATTCTTTTCCTTTTGTAATGACATATTTCATCAGCATGGCAAATCCCACCGCCGGGACAATCTTTCCTACTATGGACAAGGTTGCAAGAACGGGTGCCGGGAGAATATCAAGAAGCCCCTGCACAAATCCGACACCAAGGTAATTGGCCATTGTATAAATGGTAACATAAACCACAAATGTAGGTACTGTTCCCAGCACATTCGCCATAGCAACTTTATTGCCGTCCCCCTCCGCTGCCGCTCTGTCGCCCATATGCGGAAAATATGCATTTACAGTCATAAAGAACTGGAACAGTGCCACGCCTAATAATCCCAGCGGAACCGCCAGCGCCAGAGCCGCTTCTACGCCGCCTCCGGAAGCAATTGCCAGGGAACCGCCGATAAAGGTTGCAAAACCCTTGTCCGACGGAAGCGCTCCACCCGGCTGAATGACGCCCAGATAAAGCGCCTGCAGGGCAACACCGACTAAAACTCCCGACTGAACATCGCCAAACAGAATCCCCATAATTGTACATGCAACGATAGGCTGTGCGATTCCAAAAAATCCTCCCGCCTGGCCGAAGAACCAGGGCGTCCTGTTAACGCCGAAATAGCCCAGTAAACCCACTAATAATGCCTGCCATAGTGCCATACCCATACCTTCCTTTCTTTTTCGTGAAATGTATACTATCTCCGTAAGCTTAATATAATACATTTACTTTTAAATGTCAATACATTTAGGGAAATATTGACTAACATTTCAAATTTTATTCTGTTATTTTCAACATTTTCATTATAGATTTTTGACGTGTTTCTAAAATTTTACAAAATATATTGTAATTACATTGATTTTTTTATATAATGAAAACATGATAAATGTGTTTACATTTATCTTTATAATTGTATTAAGGCAGGGACTTTCTATGGAGAAGAAGAAAATTGCGCAGTATAAACAAATTGAACATGATTTAACAGATAAAATTATAATGGGTTTTTACAAAAAGGATGATCTGATTCCTACAGAAATGGAGCTTTCCAAAATGTACGGAGTTTCCAGGGTGACCATCCGCAAGGCCACTGATAATATGGTGGCAAAAGGATATCTGTACCGTACCTCTGGAGTAGGCACATTTGTCAAGCAGGTATCCGTCACTTCAAAAGTCACATCCTTAAGAGGATTTACCGATGAAATCACAGATTTGGGCATGGTGCCAAGAAGTGAAGTGGATGCATTTTCCCTGCAGAAGGTTCCAAGGCATATCGCCAATATTCTGAATCTGAACGAAGGGGATATGGTATTCTATATTAAGAGAAAACGCTTTGCAGATGATGAGTTATTTGTCATTGAGACGACATGGATGTCGGCAGACCTGTATCCGGATATGTCAATACAGGTTCTTCAGGGTTCCAAGTACCATTTCTTCGAAGATACAAAGAAGCTAAAGATCGCATACAGCTACCATGTGGTCACCCCCATCCATCCGCCCGCTCAGATCGCCGAGTTGTTCGGCATTGATCAGGATACTCCCATTATCAAAGTCGGGAATACCACATATCTGGAAAATGGACAGATTATGGATTACAGTGAACTGGTGCTGAATTCACCGAAGTATCAGTTGCGCTACATTAAACAGTAGTTACCAACCTTCTTCTTTATTTATTGTTCGTTTTGTGGTATGCTTGCCATATGAATTTAGGGAGGAAAAAGTATGAAGTTCTTACATATGGCTTATGAAGACCTGGGGCTTCCGCTGTACATTGTCGGTCTTGATTCTTATGAAGTGCTCTATATCAATGGGGAGGGCAAAAAGCTGCTTGGCGACATAACCGGCCGCAAATGCTACGAGGCTTTGAACGGTACGCAGGATATTTGCGAAGTGTGCGTTTCCTCCTCCCGCCAGTTGGAAGAATATGGCTCCTGTCACACAAAATCACGGTATCTGGCTTCGGCGGGCAAGTATGTAGATACCTATGAAAGTGTTATAACCTTACCGGACGGATCGAAAGGCAAACTTTATCTGGTTGTGGACGTTACCGAACAGGAACAGATTCGGCTGGAAAACAAAGCAAAAGAGAAAGCTCGCAAAGATATGCAGTACCTGCTTGACATCCAAAGCGGGTTTATTGGCTCGGCTAAGAGCATGATGAGTGCCGCAACAATGGACGGAGCCATGATTTTTGTTAATCAAACCATGTCCGAAACGCTGGGATTTTCCCAGGAGGAAATACTCCGTATGCGTATTAGTGACTTCCACCCCCCTGAAATCGCGCGCGCATTTATTGAAACATATATTCCCCAAGCTTTGGCTGAGGGCTCGTGGAAGGGCGACAGCCTGATTCTGAAAAAAGACGGTTCGCACTTGCCCATCCGGCAGATTATCTTTCCCATTCGGAATGAAGCGGGAGAAACCATTGCCACCGCCGCCATCATGGACGACATCACCAAGGTGCTGGAGCTGGAGCGCATGAACCGCTATCAGATTGCCATCATGAATAGCTCCACCAATTATATCGGCGTGTCGGATCTGGCGGGAAACACGATGTACCACAGCCCGGGCGCTTACCGCATGCTGGGCTATGAGCCAGGCGAGACCGGCGAATGGGACAGGCAGGTTCCCCACCCCGACTGGTATCTTGAGCGCGTGCTCACGGAAGGGATTCCCACGGCCATGAGGGAGGGCCGGTGGATAAGCCGCGGCGAACTGATTGACCGGTATGGCAAACACATCCCCATTGAGCAAACCATTTTCCCGGTATATGATGAAAATCACCGGCCGATGGGCAATGCCACCATTATTCAGGATATCACGGAGCAGGTGAAACAGGAAAAAGAGATCGAAGAAGGGCGGCTTATGCTCCGGGCAATCATTGACACGACACCGAGCGCCATTTTCTGGAAAGACAGAAGCTCCCGTTTTCTCGGCGCCAACAGGCAATTCGCCGATGATGTCGGTTTGGACGACCCCGACCAGCTGATCGGTATGTCGGATTACGATTTTTATCCCCAGGAACTTGCGGATATCTACACAGCCTCCGATCGAAAGATATTTGAAACCGGTGAGGAGCAGTTCCATATAGAAGAACCGTTTCAGAGGACTGACAGCATTACGCACTGGGTATCCACCAGCAAGGTGCTGATCCGCGACGAAGATAACGAACCTTATGCGCTGCTTGGTATCTATGACGACATAACAAAGCTAAAACAAAGTAAAATGGATCTTGAGGAGGCCATCAAAGCAGCCGAGGAAGCCAGCCGGGCGAAAGGCAATTTCCTTTCTCGCATGAGCCATGAAATCCGCACCCCGATGAACGCTATCAAAGGGCTTGCCGAACTCCTGGCGCTTACGGAACTGGGCAGCGTGCAGGACAGCTATGTCCGCAACATCGTCAAATCCTGCAACTCACTGCTCAGTATTATTAACGATGTCCTTGATTTTTCCAAAATCAATGAAAACAAGGTTGAATTCATCGAAGTACACTACCTTTTGGAAGAGTTCATCGCCGAAGTCAGCAACGTGGTGAGTCTGCGCGCTACTGAAAAAGGGCTTATGCTGCTCATGGAAATTTCTCCGTCCCTGCCCAAAAGCCTGTTTGGAGACGACGTGCGTGTGAAGCAGGTGATCATTAACATCCTGAATAACGCCGTAAAGTATACTCCCAAAGGGCATGTAGTCCTGCGGCTGTCCGGCGAGGAAACCGCCAGCGGTTTCGAACTGGTCTGCGCTGTGGAGGACACCGGCATCGGCATCCGGGCAGAGGATATTCCCTTTCTGTTCGAGGCGTTTTCCCAAGCGGACCTCCAGGTGAACCACAATATCCAGGGAACCGGCCTGGGACTTTCCATCAGCGACCGGCTTATCCGGTCCATGGGCGGCAGTATCACGGTCGAGAGCGAATACGGGAAGGGCAGTCTCTTTACCGCACGCTTTCCTCAACGTATTGCGGACCGTGAACCTCTCGCCGCCGTGGAAAACCCTGGCGCGAAACATGTGCTGCTTTTGGAACGGGGTGTGCGGGTTCAATGTGCCGCCCACATGCTGGATGAATTAGGCGTTGCCTATACCGCCGTGACGTCCGGGGAAGACCTGGCGCATATGCCCGAAGGGCGCTACACCCACTGTATCTATGACGACAGTTTTTCTGAACACAATATCCGGCGCGTCCGGAGAAAAATGCCCGACTGCGTGTTTATCGCTTTAAAGGACATGAGATACGCCATGGGGCAATCGGAGCTCTACGACGCTGTTCTGTTTATTCCCCTGCTGATCACCGAGCTTGTGAAAGTTCTGGCCATGGTTCCGGGGCAGCGCAGGCAGGAAGCCGCCGCCAGCAAAACGATTGATAATTTTGCACTTGTCGACACCCATGTTCTGGTGGTGGATGACAATGAAATAAACCTTATTGTCAGCGGGGAAATACTACGTGCTTACAAGGCCGAGGTAACTTGCGCCGAAAGTGGACGAAGCGCGCTGGATTTATGCGCGGAAAAGCAATTCGACCTGATCTTCATGGATCATATGATGCCGGAAATGGACGGGGTGGAGACCACGGTTGCCCTTCGCGGCGGGGACAGTCCAAACAAAGCAACACCGGTAATAGCCTTAACCGCCAACGTAGTCAACGATATGGCGAGCTACTATCTCCAGAACGGTATGGACGACTTCATTGGCAAACCCATTGAGCTTGGGGATCTGAGCCGTGTATTGCTTAAATGGCTGCCTGGCAGCAAAATCACCGCCATGGAAATGGGGCTTCTGCCGGAAGCCTCCACGCCCAGTCAGCCACCGGGAAATCCCATGGAAAGGCTCATCCAGTCATTGGACACGTTCGGGATGTATGTGTCCGATGTTATGCGGGAGATCGGAAACGACTATGATGTCTATATTCGCCGTATGGAACGGATTCGTACTGACCTGGCTCCTTTGGTAGCACGTCTGCGTGATGAAGTACGTACGGAAAGCTGGGATGACTTCGCCGCAGACATTAGTGAAATGGGCTCGATGATTCATGATATCGGAGCCAGGGACTGCTCCGGACGTGCCAGAAAGCTTTCCAATGCGGCCAGGGAGCATAACACCGATTATATCAAGGGAGATTTCTTCTGCCTTATGGACAGCATGTATATGCTGGAGAAGAAGATGGAGGTCGCGGTTCCTCTCGCCTTGGGAAGCATCAGCACAGATGTGCCATTCGGCGATTTGGGCTATTGCTATGACCGGTTGATGGATCTGCAAAACTCACTAGCGCACCAGGACTACGAGACCTCCGTGGCTCTGCTTGACTCTTTAGCCCACTATTCCCTCGACCACGCACTGGATTTAATCCTTGTAGGTATTGGGACAAAGCTTTCCGCGTATGACTTTGCCGGAGCGTTTGAGCTTCACGCGCAGGCGGTTCAGCATTGCGCTGAATTATTAAACAGCGGCGGTACTGTGACTGCTCATACCGGATGATTTTAGCACAGTATACTCGAATCATCCCCATTCATCTGTGTCATACTCTGCGGCAAAATAAGGGTACGTCGGGTCATATTCTGTAAGAGGCCTGGCGTTCTCAACAAAACCGCACGGCCTTTTTCCGGGTCCCGGTATATTTTTGAACCTGTCTCCCAGATCTTTCCTGTATTCATCAGCCAAATCGAAAAGCCGCCGTACAATTTCGGGATTTTGATCCGCGATATTGCGGGTTTCTCCAGGATCGAACACAAGGTCATATAGTTCGCAGGTATCCGCTGCACCAAAATCAGGGGGCCCAAAACGTCCTCCCAAAGACGGGCAAGCGACATGTAGTTTATATTTTCCTTTGCGCACTGCGAACAGAGTATCCACATTATAGTAGGCAAACTCATTCCGAGGAGAACTCTCAGTCTTACCCAATAGAAAATCGGAGGCATCAATCCCGTCAATTTTTCTTTCTTTTTGCAATTCTACGCCGATCAAGCGCGCAAACGTAGGCAGTAAATCCATAGCTGTAAGCAACTCACTACTTTCGCGCGGCTCGATTGTTCCAGGCCAGTATGCGATAAAGGGCAGACGGATACCGCCTTCATAAGTGCTGAATTTAACGCCGCGTAATATTCCGTTGCTTCCTATACCCTCGCCTTCGCCAACATCCGGATATCCCGCGCGTGAGCCATTGTCAGATGTAAAGATAATTAATGTGTTTTTATCCAGTCCAAACCGTTTTAGGGTTTCAAGCAACACCCCCGTCGACCAATCCAAGCATTTCACAGCTGCGCCATAACGTCCGTTTTGGGAGTCTTTTTGGAACTCATCCTGCACATAGAGTGGGCGATGCGTATAAATATGAGCGAAATACAGAAAGAAAGGCTCGTTCCTCTTTTCTGCGATAAACTCTACCGCTCTTGATGTAAAGCGTTCGGTCAGTGCCCGCAAATCCGGCTGCTGCTCAACGATTTCATCATTCAGCATCAGCGGCAGGGGCGGATGATATGGCAGTTCAATCGGATCACTGTCCGGCCTTCGCAATATACGTTTTTGCCTGCCCTGATCATGTACAACCGGCAACCCATACCAGAAATCAAATCCATGACGGCAAGGCAAAAACTCCGGCTGATCACCTACATGCCATTTCCCTACCAGACCGGTTGCGTAATTGGCCTTTTTGAATACCATTCCCATTGTTTCCTCGTCTGTTGACAACCCATATTGTGAACCGGGAACCAGCACATGACCCCTTTCACCAAAAAGCGAAAAACCGATGCGCGGAGGGTAACATCCGGTCAGCATCCCACCACGCGAAGGTGTGCATACTGGCGCCGGCATGTAAAAATCGGTCAGTTTTAAACCGTTTGCACACATTTTGTCCAATATGGGTGTTTTGTTAAGCTGTGATCCATAACATCCCAAATCTCCATATCCCAAGTCATCGCAATTAATCAAGATCACATTCGGTTTGTTGCAATCCATAGTATTTATTTCCTTTCAAGAATTTTTGAAATTCACAATCAAGCGATCGTCAGTTGATCCAATTAATGCCTCATTTCATGCGCTTGTTGTATGCGTAGTTTTTTATTTTTGCTATACTCAAACCAATAAGAATTAGTGCTGATTATAAGGTAGATAACAAAAATTATATATAGTATCAGGTTTTGAATGCTAATGCTTAACATAAGCTTGGATAGGCCCATAATGAGAATCTTCATTGTTAATGTGGAAATTGCGATACCCACAACTGAATTCGACCATCGCGAAATAAACATCCCCAGCATAAACGTTAGAAGCCCTGAAGTGATAACAGAAACAGTTCCGTTATTCAATACGGGGATAAGGGACCCTTTGTAAGCCGTCTCAAAAGTTCCCGCGATAGCCACTAAACCCCCAGCTAATGAATAGCATATAATGCAATTTGTCAGTATATTGATGCCGGCATCCCTTGCTATTACCTGATTCCCTTCAATGGCGCGCTTTGAATAGCCGAATTTTGTGAAATTAAATAGATAAGTTATAACCAATAGCATAATAATTGTTGCGCCGAGTATAAATGGCAGGGAATTGATCGCCGAGACGCCAGGCTTTCCGAAAAATGAAATGCCGTTAGCGTTTGCAGCAAACGCAACGCACTCTAATATCAACGCCATACCAAGACCATAAACCATGGGGAGAATTCGCAGGCGCGAAAATATCCCTCCAATAAGGAGCCCTAATGCCAGGCCGAAAAGAATATTCCAGATAATCAGGCCGATTGGGCCGAGTCCCAATTTGAAAGCAATGCTCGTAGACACTATTACTATCACATACTGCTGCGAGCCCAATGACATATCAAAACGTCCTGATGGCAGATTACATGCCATAGCTAAGGTTAACGCAAACGAAACAACGAAGGTACGCAGCAGGTTCCTAAAGTCTACAGCATTGTTGATTACGCTGGCGCCAACGACTATACGGCAAATGATTTCACATGCGCTCCAGGCAAAAAAGGGGAATGACAGAGTAAAAAGCACCCGTTTTATATTAAACGTAATTTTATCCATTTGACCATACCTTTCCGCAAAGGAGCAAAAGGGAATGAACCCAGGATGTCTCCTTTACTTTTCATGTTCCGCTAATAATCCAGGCGGCTGGGGATTGTTTTTTGCTTCTCTGAAGTCAAATACACGATCAGGATAAATATCAGGCCGCGAATTCCCTGCACAATTTCATTGCTGACACCTATCATTAAAAGCCCTTTGTTGAGCACCACTATTGATAAAGCGCCAATGACACCCGCATAACACTTTGACCGGTGCCCGCCAAAAATCGACATACCACCCAAAACTGTGGCAAGCATCACATCTGTACCGGTAGTCGGCGATACTGAACTGACGGTTCCGGTACGTATTAGTGTACATGCCGCCGAAAGTCCAATGCCAATGCCGGCCATGATGTAGCTGATGAGGAGAAGTCTTCCGCGATTGATTCCAACTGTTTTTGCGCAACGCTCGTTACCACCAAGCAACCGAAGCTGGCGCCCAACTTTTGTAAAGTGAAATACAATGACCGATACTACCAAATAAGCAAAAAACAGTACCATGCGTATGGGGCTTTCCTGCAACGTGTTGACTACATTAAATGGTATGTTCATAATTACGGCGCCCATTACCTGTGTAGCAATCGCTTGATATACGGTCATCATCACTATGGCTACAACCATGGGTTTGATTTTTAAAAAGGTACTCAGCAGACCATTAATATTTAGCAGTAAAAATCCGGAAATTGTTGTTACTAACAACATCAAAGGCACTGAATTTGTGCTTTCAAAAATACGACCGCCAACCACACACGAAACGCAGATAATGGAGCCTATCGAAATATCAATATTACCTGTTGTATAAATAAATGAAACCGCTATAGTCGCGATTGCCGTAATCAGCGCCTGTTCCAGAATATTATTGAGATTTCCCCGGTTGAAAATAACTCCCTTTGTCTGAATACCAAAAATTAAAAATAGCGACAGGAGGATAAACACTGGAAGGATTTCCACAAACCATCTTTTTCGTCCTATATCAATAATTCTTTGCATTATTTTACCCTCCCATCAAATCATACATTCAATGATTTCGTGTTCATCGAAGCCATCCGCGCGCATAAATTCCCGTTCGATTTTCCCATCACGCATAATTAGGATTCGATCACACATGCCACGCAGCTCAGACATCTCTTCACTTATGATAATAATGCTCTTTCCTTTCTTTTTCATTTCGTTTATCAGATGATACATCTGCGCCTTAACTCCAACGTCCACACCACGGGTAGGGCAATCCAGAATAACCACCTCTACATCACAGGCAATCCACTTAGCAAATACGACTTTCTGCTTGTTTCCACCAGAAAGATATCTTACAATTTGATGCTCATCAACGCACTTAATGGATAGCTGGTTAATTTGTTTGCGAACGTATTCTCTCTCTTTCCTTGCGGAAGAAAAC
>Ga0153928_1000220_pt1 | contig 29673 bp, 24 predicted proteins | sample TSNJ012MetaG_FD_106656 | JGI IMG/M metagenome (GOLD analysis project Ga0153928, IMG submission 106656) | Attine ant fungus gardens microbial communities from New Jersey, USA - TSNJ012 MetaG | ecosystem: Host-associated > Fungi > Mycelium > Unclassified | place: USA: New Jersey, Wharton State...
GAAAGGGGAATTACCAGGAAGATTCACAGCAAGAAAACTATTTGGATGGTCAGACAAGAGGTATGATGAAGAATACTGGGCAAGATTAGAAAGAAACTGGAGGAAGTGGAAAGAAAGACAAACAAGAGGGCAAAGAACTATGGAAACAATAAAAGAGAAAGAAGAAGAAATCGAGCAGGAAAATTCAGGGCTCAAGGAATGGACAGAAGAAGATGATGACAAAATAGGGAATATTTGCGACCCATACTATGAACTATGAAAATCCTCAGGACGAGGAATCTTGAGAGGGGGGTGGTGTCATGATATAGCCAAAATGGCTAAGTCATTATTTATTTTCTTTTTCTTTTCTTTTCTTTTAATTAGGAAATCGGTGGACACACAAGATGGAACAACCAAAGAGAGATGCATGGGAGTTTATAAATAGAAGTAAACACAGAACATGTATAAATAGTGTACCACAATCAATAAGAACTCCATCAAGTTCTCCTTGTCAACTTAGACTAGGAGTAGTTCTAAGACGCCTCAGTCTAAGTCCTTACATCAGTAGACTACTGCAGACTTTGTATTAAAAAATCATTGATTAAAAATTAAATAAATAAATAAAAATAGTGAGAATTATCATTGTACTGGAGTTCTGCTTGTTTGAGTCTCAGTCTTAAATCTTCTATTTGGTTCTGCAGTACTGCCTCTCATTCTCTCATAAAGTACTCTACTGTTGTTGCTTTGACCACCCAAGTTTTTCCACATCAAGCTGACCCTGAAGTCTCCTCTATTGCTGCTATCTCAGACTGGAAAAGACTCTCATGTTGGAATTTGGGTCTCATGTGAGCCTGCACAATGCATGTGATTCTTTATTATTTCATGTTCTATTGTTCTAGACAGGTATATAAGTAGAATAAGTAGTTTGTGTTCATTATCTATTTGTACCTTCCCCCATTCATATTTCAATATTTCAATGTACTGAAGATACTGTGTGTCAATGAGAGAGTATCTAGGTGTATATATGTAAGGGTTATCAGGATCTGTGGTATAGGTAAACAGTATTGAGAATCAAGTCAGTGCATAAATTATTGATTTTTAAAAAAATTAGATCAGTGTAATAAGTGTCATGCATATAACTGGCATAGCTGATTAATCTAATAGATCACTTGACATCAAACCTTGTGACTTCATTTGACAGTTATTTGTCTATGGTGTAATGAAGAGGATACCTATATATGGTATAGTACTCTAAAAAAGGAAAATTGGTATCTGAAAAAGTCTAAGAGAGGGTTTTACATTCTTTTTAGATGGCAATATCTAGGAAAGTCTAGGATGCCTTGAAATTTGAAATTTATGCTCTGTTATGGAATTACATTGGGATTACAACTATTATCAGCCCTGGACTGATAATAAATAGATGGTAGAAGAGATGATGGCAATAAGAGATGAGAAAGACAAAGATGATGCAATGAATGATGTGTCAGCACATCAAGATTAGGTTGGACTTTGGACTTGATTAGACTAATTATAAACATTGGACTGCAGGAGAAATGTTGGATAAACCTTGGGGTAATTATGGACAAATCTTATAATAGTTATGGACTTTAGGATAAATGGGGAAATCTTGGACTAACCCATTTATAGACTCTGACTCAACTAGTTACTCACTGTTACTCACTAGTACTTAGGATAGTAGTTCCTGTGATGTCACTAGTTAGGATAAATACAATCCAGAAAGAGAAGGGAATGGCAAGTTCTCTCTTTCTGTGGTTCATCTGAAAACCTACTTCTCTTGAAACCCCTCATTCTCTCCAGTCTTTGGACTAACTTGTGAGAGTATGACTAATAGTCTCAATATTCATCCTTTCAATATAACTCTTCTAAAAACCTTGACTGGACCCTTTGCAAAGGGGTGAAGAGATATCAAGTGTTGACATAGGCTTAAGGTTGAAGCATATATTCACCCTTGTGGTCTAGAGTCTTAACATGCTCAGCATCTCAGCATGGAGCAGTCTGAGAAAATCTGTGACCTCAGATTTTCTCAGACTGCTTATGGGAAGTCACCCAGTTACTGGAGGGTGATTGAGATATAAAAATACCCAATAATATGTCGTGTCATCCTCATATACCAATGTTCTCGAGAACTGAGATGTCCAGCCCATCACACCAGTCTTGTTCTCTCTCTCTCGACCCTATGGCTAACTATCTTCCCAAAGTTGCACATGAGGTAACCAACTATTCGGCGGTATAGTTTCAAAAAGGCAATCTGAACAGGGGTACTAACAAAGTTCAAACACCCGATCAAGTGTCACTGGGCACGGAACTACTTTACCCGATCAAAGTCCATCTATCCCTAAAGTATGCTTTCTTTGAAGGAGGAACTCCGACTCTGTGTCAACGACAATTCTTAACCAATGTCACTTCCATTGTCTGCAAATGGCACCTTCCCAAAAGCAAAATAATGCCAGTTCAGAGGAGATATTCTTAGACGAAGGTGGGTTAGCCTTTTTTGTTAAACTAAAAAAAAACATTTTGTAACTCACACTCTCCCGTTTGTAACAGAATTTGAACAACTCCAAAAGTTATCATGATCCTAATCATCTTTGTTGACACTGTTATCAGGCTTTCTTATCTCATCCAATTCTATCAATGGTTTTTTATCCATGGCTGCTGCTCAACAAAGATGTGTGAGACACAATATACAGGGTCCATGAATCGTTGATGGCATCTAGACTTGCCTTATACCGGTCAAAGGCGCTGTGCCAGTTTGCTTTAGGACTCAAATTTTATCTGAGGGTCGGGGATATATCAATATGGGATGGCATGTCAATGGGGTTGGTGGTGTCAGTGTTGGTAAGCCAAGGGTTGCGTAAAACCTCCTGGATAGTAGGACGATGGAGCGGATCGAGGGCGGCGAGACATCGGATAAAGTATTTGGCTTCACTGGAAGTGAGGTTCCAGTACGGACCCTGAAATTCTATTTTGGGGTCAGCATTTTGCTGGGCAAGGACGGTGGTGTTGTCGGCACGAAAAGGAGAATAGCTGCAGAGGAGAACATAGGTGATGTGCAGAGAAGGAGAGCAATGAGCTTGTGTTTCGCGTGTGTATACATGTGGAAGTTACTTACCGGGGGAATGGACGAGGTTTTCTCTGTGAAAAGATGAACAAGAGGATCGAGGGTGGGAAATGGACTTGCATGCCAAAGTCGACGATGACAATGTCACTGTCAGGGTCACTGGAGCGGCAGAGGATGTTCTTGGATCTGTCAAGTAGGTGAAGGGAAAAGGATGAGAAAGGAAAGTGTACGATGCCGTGGTGGAGGAAGTAGTCGACGGAATTGAGGACGGAGCAGACGATGGTGTCGTGGTCAGTAAACTTGCCCTTTGCGAGGACGCAGTCAAAGAACTCTTTGCCGGTGGCGAGCTCAAAGAAAAAGCAGTATTTTGTGCGAGGCTCAAAGCCCTCCTGAAACTTCACCTGGGGAGAGGGTAAGTTGGCAGACGAGAAGAGCAGACGATGTTGGGATAGTCAAGACCGGTGAGGAGGGCGATCTCTGTCCCGACGCTTACTTTGTTCCCCTTTAAGCACAACGTAGCGTTGACAAGACAAAAAGCCGTCACTGTCCGATCGATGTAGAAAAGCGTTTCGCATAACACAGCCACCATGACATGATTTCTCACCAATCATATCTCAATCGATTTTTCAGTAGCTACGTAGACGCTTCAAGGGGTAACAGGAGAAGCCTCGGCATGTAAAGAAAAGAAGTGGAGGCTTCAACGAATATCAAAGATGTGACTTATCAGACATCTTGCTTCTCAAAGACAATAATGATGAACACTACACCGCCAAGTATCAACTACTTGACATAGAACCCATAGCTTGAATAGAATTTCCTGCAGCTTGACACTTTGCAGAACCTGTCTGTCACCAGCTGTGTTCATTGAATGGCAAAGCCTGGAGAATGATGCAAGCCACAGTCGAGTTTCTTCAATTATCATATTTTCCACCACCCATCGTGAAAGTTGAGATGCTAGAATGGCTCATCAGTTTCAATTGAGATCAAGTTTCATCACAGCTTCGATCCATGATACTGGACTAACAAAATCAAATGTCTGACCTTGATCAGATGTTTTGGTCCGCGCGCAACCGAATAGAATATTTGTCTAATGACACCAGTTGATATATAGTTGAACCATGGTCACCGAGTTTCATACAAAATACCTCCCTCCTGATTCAATGGTTGATCAATATGGAGTTATGCCAGAAGATTATGTTTTGGACCTGAAGAGACTGTCAAATGAACGTTACAGCCAAGGTATGCTGTTGCTTCATCGTCCTCGAAGCAACAGCTGAAGCCTTTTCAAGTCATTGTTGCTACTTTGATGATATATGATTTTATTTATCACATTCCTCAACAGGTGAGTTTTTCCATTTGTAAGGAATCATTCCACATATCTCTTCTCTCCTAGATTCAGCACCTCCACAGGCATGTTTCCCATTAAATGGCCAACTATTGCCACTGACATATGAAATCTCAGGAGGAAGTGGTCAAAATTACATGTCATATATTTTTCTGTTCTGATATGTAACTGGTCAGGCATCATGTAAATGTGACTCTCTTAATTTTTTGAATAAGATAACTAATACAAATTTTCAGAACACGTTCATATAGTATGAGGAAATTATCTGACATAAATCAGTTGCATATTGATATCAGCTTCACCAGATGACAATAAAATCTGGGCATCAAAACCAGTAAGATGTTATTCTTAATGTTTTAAGATCTTCATTGACTAGGATGTTTTAGTGGTATAGGTCAAATGTATTTGCTGCTCGATCTAATTTACCCCTTTGTTAGGTGTATTTTTGGTACTGCAGGTCTCGAGTGAGTTTCATCATGACTGTTAAGGACTAGAGTAACTGATGTCAATAGATTCTTCACGCTGTTGGATACATTGGTAGTGAAGATTTTGCTGGTCCTACGCCTTCGAGCGATTTGGAACAAGGATTTCATCAGTGAGAGCTAGAAGCATGTGCCAATAGACTTGTTGTATTGACTTTTTTTGAATTTCAGTCACACTAATTATATATTCCATGACAGCAGGTATGTTTTGTACAATTTGAATTGTGGTTGATAGAGTCGACTAGCGGTCGAAATTAGCTGAGGTCCTGGTAGGATTTAAAGACAGTACGATATTTAATACACCAACTGATCGTAGTTTTCAGTCCGCGATGTCTGTGGTGATAGTTGACGCATATGTCATCTCAGTTTCCGTAGTGCTACTCCCTCTCCATGCTTGCTGGGGGAATCCAACGCATCTTGAGAATATGTACAACAGTATCAGTAGTGCCTTTGCGTAAGTGTTCTAACATATTCCACTTTGCTCACTTGCACATTTATTCTTACATAAAAAAGGATTATCAGGGTGACAGTAACCACAATTGAAGTCGTCTTGACATTTATCAGGTTCACCATGACATACAAAACACAAGTGGTTTTTGGTGATGGAATGCGCAGCCGTATTTCTCACATGAAAACATCGACTCGATTATTGTATGTATTTTACCGCGATGGAACGTTGTTATTCATACCGTGAGTCCATAACTAGATATTATGAATCTAACTGATTGCCTATGTATTCAGTCTCTTGGGTAAGCCCAGGCTGTAAAACCAGTGGGTTAGAACTCATTCTTTTCAAAGTCTCCTCATTTCTGGAAGCCATTTTTTTCCAAAGTTCATCTGGTGTCATTGTCAATACCCTGGGCTAGTATGTTTTTATTGTTGCTAGCCTTCCCCTTACTGACCATAATTATTAGCACTCAATACTTCATTTATCCCTTCATTGTAAGCTAAAATCCTGCTTCCTTGTATTCCTATGCTAATCTGTGTGTTTTCCAGGTGTCACGGTTGATACTCAATTTGCTCGAGGCAAACTGTCCTTCGGACGAAAGTATAGATTCCATGACAATGGAATCCCTCATATTTCATCATACAGAATCCAATAGGGACAGTGAAGCAGATATTCCGCTAGGTGAAACAGGAGCTAGGTCCCTGAGTGAAGAAATTCTTGAAGAGGAAAGATGACGGACAGAACATTCAGTGCTCTTCGTCCCAATACATGATGTTAGATGTAGACGACATAATAACCATTTTCTGTTCATTTCCCACCACATGATTAGCGAGTTACGATGAATAAATCGAGACAATTGATACCAACACAACGGGGAGATAAGATAATGCACTAGTAATATTCATGTAGCTGAGATTAAAGCAGGAATGGAAATCTAGGCTATCGACAATTCATGGACCATGGATATTATGTCTCGTACATCGTTGTCTTTTCGGAGCAGTAGTCATGGGTACAAAACCAGTGAGAGGGATCAAACGAGACATGAGTTTAATCAAGGAAAGCCTGTAAAATTATCAACCAATTTTAACCACAACATGTTTCATAGATGGCGCACCTTGTATAGATCAACTTGGAGACGAGTCGAAGTAGTATATAAAAGAGAGATCTCACGGGAGAAATGTTATTATTCTCTTTATTGTTCTTGGAGTTGAAACGAGATCTTACCTCTGCGGATATGGTGGAAGAGCCTATGGCTTCGTTACATAGTCATTTAGAAGTAGATCAAATTAGCAGAAATAGCTGGGCTGACCACTGACATCGATAATACATAGGTCAGGGAGAGAGAGATACCAGAGTTTTTTCATGATGAGGACACCAAGAAATCCTCTGTTGCTAGTCTTCGTACCACGAACTTGTGCTCTCTGTAGACTGTATCTCAAATAAAAATATGAGCGGGATGATAACATGACAACATACATATTATGATGAGGAGCAATAGTGCCTATACCACCGAATAGCTGGTTTTTTCATGTGATCCTGGAAAGAGAGTCAGTCGATGTCCGTCAAAGGGTCAAGAGAAAGAGACAATGACTTGGGTTGAATCATGACAGGACTGATAGGCTGGACATCTCAGTTCCCGAGAACAATGGTGTATGAGCATGACACGACACATTGTTCATTCATTGACATTTGTATATCCCAGTCACCCTCCGTAACTGCTCTCTTTGATCTTTTGTTAATTAAATTTTCAAAGACGTGATCAGATTTTCCACGTGAAATGAAGAAGCGTCAGAAAATCGTCTAGTTTTTTCCGACTACCTCTGTCCGAGGAAGCGACGGTTTTCGATGAGCAGGTTCAAAAGAACCAGGCATAGTATCACCTCAACCAAGATCACCCTTCTCCTCCTCTCCTCCTCCTTCAACGGCGCTTGAGTGACGATGCGGGGACTGTGATCTTCCATCCGCCACTGCCTTGCGTACTCGTAGCAGCAGTATCAGCAAGATAACTAAAGTTGTTGGCGGCCCTTATGCCGCTGTGCCACGTTACTCTAGGACTCCAGTTGTGAGGGTGAGGGAGAGATCGACGTGGGATCGGTGGTGGTGGTGGTAGGGTAAACCAAGGATCGCGTCGAGCCTGGTGGGCGATAGGATGATGGAGGAGATCGAGAGGGGCGAGACGCCGGATCAAGGACTTGGCTTGATCGGAAACAGGGTCCTAGAACAGACTCTGAAATTTGATTTGGGGTCGGCATTTTGCTGGGTGAGGATGGTCAACATGAGAAGGGGGGTGACAATGGCTGTTCACAGAGAGCAATGAGCTTGTGTTTCGTTTGTATATGCGTGTGGAAGCGATCATACCTGTGGTTGATGGGTCTTCTGTGGCCGGTGTTTTTGATGACTGCGGGAGAGTTTTTCTCTGTGAAAAGATGAGCAAGAGGATCGAGAGTGGAGAAATGGACGTGCCTGGGTTAGTAACCTCTTGAGAGACTAGATGGCTGGCTGAGTTCTCTTGTAGAAAATGACGAAAAGCTTTCTTTCAGTAAGTCGTCCACGGGATATGAATGACGTTGTTTGCAAAATGCATCGCCACAGCCAATATAGAAAAGGATACAAAACAAAACAAAATACGCGGGATGGTTTTTTTCAAGTTCGAAGCACTTGGAAATACCAGGCTTGGTGCTCTTCAGCAAAATCAAGCGCTTCCTATCTTGTGACGACTCGGTTCCTTTCCAACATCTTATGAACTCAGAGTCAAAATCGTGGGAACTCAGCAGATAATGACGCTGTACAGCCACATTTTCTTCAGCAGAGCCCACGATCTCCAGTCTCAGCCTATGCCGACCCTCTCGCCCCTCTCTCCAAAGTACAGACAGCCGCACAAATGTTCTCCTTCCAGAACACTGAGCATCGTGACAGCAATTCCCGGACAGCGTAACATGTCCTCCACTTAACAGGCTCATTTCCCTTGTGCAGGTGATCTGGAAAGCCCAGACCTCTCCAATGTCTCTAAAGTCGATCGCAAGAAGAATTTTCTTTGTCCGGACCGCGAGAATATTGACCCTGGCCATCGTCCGTGGTCCTATTGTAGCCATGTCTTCAACTTGAACAGGAGGGGGGTTGTAACAAGCTTTACTGCCACACATCGTTTCACCTACAACTCAGAGCACAGCAATGACTCGAAACTACAGTAACTATATTGACTCACGGATCACGTTATAACCATACTCAAGGCCTGTATAGCAGATAGATTGTCTTAACTTTGGTCTGGTTCTGCATACATATCTTTCACTCTCGAACATCAGGAGCCTAGATCGTAACAGGAATGCCCAAGTGCCCGTGATGCCGTCGAGTATGTCTCTGGAAATTTTCTCTCAGGTTTATTTGATTTATTTTTTTCTATGCATACAGCAACAGGAAACCTCCCAAGGTAGGACACCCTCCGACGAGGACAGTTACTCCTTGGCTGTGCGGAGGATGTACGTGAATAAGGCCTCATACTATCATCGGTGCCTATCAGTCAGCATCCTTTGCCAGACAGAAAGTGAGGTTGTTCGAGGGCCCTGGACCCGGTGACCCGATGGTCTACTGCTACATCATTACAATCTAGGTTCCGACTTTTCTCATGCATCAATGTGGTGGGTTATGATGCCATTGTTGTCTATCATTCCATCGCCTTAGGTCTCTGCAGTCCAGAGCAGCAATGTGCATGGCGACAGAAGATGACCCTTCTCAGTATTATCCTCACCACCGCAGGTGTCAGTTCCACTGAGGATGTGCGTGGGACGCTCGCAACAAGGTTTCATGGTGTCCCTGGCTCATGGGACAGTGTTCCGAGTATGCCCATTGTCATTCACGGCTATAGTTACGACTCTACCGACTTTAAGCCCCCTGCTGCAGCGGGATTCGATGGCAATACCAATCCCATCACGACGGTTGGAATTTCGCTGGAAATAGTGCCTCATTTCCCTTCCAAAAGGTCAACCAGCATTGCCTTGGCGTTGTGATCGGGGCCTCTGATTTTGGTATCAACTGTCTCACTCAATTCAACACAATTTGTTAACCATGTGACGGAAAACAAATGGGCAAACAATATTTTTCATCTATATCTGACATTATCTACTGGAATGAACAACACCGAATCACATTGATTGGATATTCAGGCAGGATGTTTTTTGTATGGAACTCGGTGAAAATAGTTTGCTTACATAGTAGCTAGTGTTATCAGGAAAATTTTCTATCTGGTTACACGCAGACCAAGATATTTGATCAACGTCAAACTTGCAATCTCGATGGCGAGTCGTTCTCTTTTATGAAAGACCACGGCTGCTGCTGACGATTATCGTTCCATCAATCTTTTGAATGACTTCGATTTAGAATTTGACTGCGACAGCTCTGAATAATTGCAGGTCTCGTCTACCTCGCATTGCGATAATGTTGAACATCCGGAGAACTGTGCATAGGAAAACATCAAGCACCCGTCTCCACCACTGCCCCGATCCTTCAGTAGATAGCTCCAGAGTGCAGTACTACATTTCTTCTAATTTTGCTTCCTATCTGGTCCATATTCAACTCATCTCTCACATTAATTTTGGCATTGTTATTTCGATCGGTCATCAATATCAGATGCACATTTCCCGAACTTTGCATCAATGATGGTCTCAATAATAGCAGACATTGCACAGCCTTCAGGCCTATGATGTCTTTATGTTCAGGTTATTCTTGCAGTTCAGACGAGGCACTACAGGGATTGATTTCTGAAAAGATGTGCCTGTTACAGGCCCAAAAGAAGAAACAAACCAGGTTGAATCTCAGAGAAGCAAAGCAGAGACACAAGGTCTGTCTGTTGCTCTGGACCAACAAAGGTGCCGAGCAAGGACAGAGGCTTCACTGCATATCAAAGATGTGATTTAGACTGAGATCTTGAATTAACAGCTCGAGACTTTTCAGAACCTTTTTGTCACTTTTATGATGCGTGGAATTCAATTTGATACAGAGAATGATGTTCAAGTTTGTGGTAACAAAAGTAATCTACCTACTTATACTAACAGAATGTCTCAGATATAATAACTTGGCACATGATACAGTGAAGAAAACAGTAGAACTCCATAGAGGAACATGACATCATGTCGAGCGAGCCAGTCCCACTCAACAGTGACCAACTGACGATTGAATGGAGAATCCTGGAGGATAATGCGAGCCACAGTCGAGTTCCTTTCATTATCATGATTTCCCACCACCCATGGCAAAAGTTTAGATGCTGGAACAGCTCATCAGTTTCAACTGAGATCAAGTTTCATCACAGCTTCAATCCATGATACTGGACTGACGATATCAGAAGTTTGATGTTCATCAGATTTTTTGGTCTGCACACAACAAAATAGAATACTTGTCTAATCACACCAGTTAATGATATATAGTCGAACTATGGTTATCAAGTTTCACACAAAATACCTCCCTCCTGCATATTCCACTCAAATGACTGATCAGTATGGACTATCACCAGAAGATTACGTTGATGACCTGAAAATCCTGTCACATTCATATTATGGCCAAGGTATGCTATTCCTTATTCTATTTTCCTTGAAGCAACAGCTGAAGCATTTTCAAGTCATAGTTGCTACTTTGATGCTATATGATTTTATCTATCACATTCCTCAACAGGTGAGTCTTTCCACTTGTAAATAATCATTCCATATATCTCTTCTCTCCTGGATTCAGTACCTCCATAGGCATGTTTCTCATTCAATTGCCAACTATCTCCATTGACATGGAATCTCAGGAGGAAGTGGTCAAAACTGCACGTCATCTATTTTTCTGTCTTGATAATCAACTGGACATCCATGATGTAAGTGTAACTCTCTTGATTTATTGAATAATTCAGCTAATCCAATTTTTCAGAATACGTTCATATAGTATGAATAAATCTTCTGACATAAATTAATTAATAACAACATTACCAGTTGACAATAAATCCTAGACATCGAGATTAGTGAGACATTACTCTTAATTCTGCTTTGATATATTCATTGACTAGGATGTCTTATGGTATCGGTCAAATGTATTTGCTGCTCGCTCTGACCCACCCCTTTAATAGGTGTATATTTGTTAATTCACTAGCTATGGAGTGAGTTTCATCATGACTGTTAAGGACTAGAGCAGCTGACGTCAATAGCTTCTTCACACTGTTGACTTTATCAGTAGTGAAGATTCTGCTGGTCCTGCGCCTTCGAGCGATTTGGAACAAGAATTTCATTGGTGAGAGGGTTAGAAACATGTGCCAATGGACTTGTTATATTGACTTTTTTAAATTCTAGTCACACTTATTTTATATCTCATGACAGCAGGTATGTTCTATAAAATTTCCGATGAATAGAGATGATTGATGGTCGACATTAGCCGAAATCCTGGTAGGCGTTAAAGAGAATACGATACTTAATCCACCAACTGATCGTATTTTTCAGACTTTGATGTCTGTAACGATAGTTGGCACATATAACAGCTCAATTTCCAGAGTGCCAGGACCTCGCCATGGTTTCTGGGGGAATACAACGCATCTTGATAATATATACAACAAAGTTGGTAGTGCCTCTGAGTATGTGTTCCAACATATTTCACTTTGCTGACTTGCATACTTATTCTTGCACAAAAAAGCATTATCAGGGCAACAGCAACCGCAATTGAAGTCCTCTTGACAATTATCAGGTTTACCATGACATACAAAACATAAATGGTCTTTGGTGATGGTATACGTAGCCGCATTTCTCATATGAAAACCTCGACTCGATTATTGTATGTATTTTACCGCGATGGAATGTTGTTATTCATACCGTGAGTCGAAAACTACATATCATTCATCTAGCTGATAGTCTAGCTATTCAGTTTCTTGGGTAAGCCTAGACCATAAAGTTAGTGGGCTGGGACTCATTCTTTCCAAAGTCTTGATAGGTCTGCACGCTGCTGCTCCTGACCTTCCTGATTTAATTTTGGCTATTCTATCCTAGTATGTTTTTATTGTTTCTACCCTTCCCCTTATTGACCCTAATTATTAGCACGCCATACTTCATTTATCCCTTCATTGTAAGCTGAAATCCTTCTTCCTTAAATATCTATGCTAATTTGTGTGTTTCCTAGGTGTCGCGGTTGATACTCAATTTGCTCGAAGCAAATTGCCCTTTGGACGAAAGTATAGATTCCAGTACAATGGAATCCTTCAGGTCATGTCATTCAGAGTCCAATAGGGATACTTAAGCAGATATTTCTGGAGTGATAGAGGAGCTACCACCCTTGGTGATGAAATACTTGAAGAGACAAGATGACTGATAGAACATTCGGTGTCGTTCATCCCAGTAGATGATGATATATTTATATTGCGTACTAGCTATTCTTTAGGCGTTGCCATTCAATTGACAGCTGGTAACAAATAGTTCCTGACAAGTCTCGAGCTGAAACATAGTGCTATTCAAGATCTCGGTTCTATGTCACTCAGTGGATAATTGGCGACTGACACTTCAAGAGAAATGCGTTGTTGGGATATAAGAAAAGAAGTGGAGGCTTCACTGGATATCAAAGATGTGATTGATCAGACATCTTGCTTCTCGAAGACAATAGTGATGAGCATTACACCCACACTCCTATCTTGGTTCACATAACACGGCTACCATGAGGCACTTTTTCGGCGATTTTTTCTCACCGCCCTAGACCTCATTTTTCAGCAGACAGAACACTGTCCTTTTTCATTGATCGGACAATGACGGTTTTTCCTTGTCAACACTTATAGGAGAATATATTGCGCAGTGTGTCGCTCAAGATGCTATGCGGCTGGAACTGAGATCCAGAGACGAAGACTAAGTATATTGAGAAGGTGAAGAATAGAATGCGCACCTGAGATCCAGAGACGAAGACTGAATCTCAGGGATACAGAGCTACCTAAATACCAGATTGTAAGTATGCACATATTTGTTGTAGAATGTAAAAACTCCAACGCAGTGGAGTACTAGTAGCTAGGGAAGACCGAAAAAGAGTAAGCAGGTGATCGAGAAAATTTTTAGGGGACATAGCGGTTGTTGCGACGCTCTCAAACATGGTACCCTCAACAACACTGAGTGTACTTTCAGCCTTAAAGGAAGTCAATGTCTGGATAGAGATCGACTACCCAACATTGTCTGTCCCTCAAGGCATTCCGAGTCTTGCGCAAGATACTAACCCCTCCTTTGAACTCGCCACTGGCGGAGAGCTCTTTGTCCTTGTTTACTGAGCACGATGCCGTCACCATCATGCGCTCCGTTCTCGATGCCATTGGCTACCTCCCCCACAGCATCGCCCTGAAGTACGCTTTCCTCTCTCTCTATCTCTCTCCCTTCACCTACTTGACGGACTCCTCTACTCCAACGACCCCGACAGTAACATTGTTATTGACTTGGGCATGTGAGTCCCCATCCTTTTTACCCACTGTTTTCTCATCTTTTTCTGAAGGTGTCGCAGAAACCATGTCCGTGTCAATCCCTTCTTCGCTCTCTCCAATATAATTCGGTGTTTCACAGAGCAAAAGCCCTCCATTCTCCTGACGAACAACCAACCTTTGTCGCCAGCTCTTTCGGCTGCGTCGCTCCGAAAGTCATCAAAAACACTGGCCACGGAGATCTGTGGACACCTACAGGTATGATCGCTTTCACGCCCATACACAAACAAAACCCAAGCTCATTGCTCTCTGTCTGCACAGACATCATTGCCTATGTTCTCCTCTGCGGCTACCCCTCTTTTCGTGCCGACAGCATCACTGCCCTTGTCCAGCAAACCCAAAATTGAATCTCAGAGTCCATACTGGAATTCCATTTCTGATCAAGCCAAGTCCTTTATCCGACGTCTTTCAGCCCTCAATCTATTCCATCGTGTGACCCTTGGCTCACCCACACTACCACCACCACCAACACACCATCCCACGTTGATCTCTCCCCCACCCTCAGACAAAACTGGAGTCCTAGAGCAAAGTGGTACAGCACATTGACCGGTATCGGGGCCGCCAACAGGTTCAGCTACTTTTTAGCTGCCGCCGCAAGTCTGTCGAGCGCGCAAATGATGGAAAGATCTAAATCCAAGTCCACATGTCTCTCAAGCACTGTCGAAGGAGGAGAGGGATTATCTATGTCAAGGCGAAACTATGCCTGATTCTTTCGAACTTGCTCATCAAGAACCGCCGTTTCCTTGCATGGCTCTAGTCGGGAAAAAACTAGACGATCTTATGACGCCTCTTCACGTAAAGTAGAAAATCATATCACACTTTTTAAACTTTAATAAAATTAAGGAGAGCAGTTACTGGAGGGTGATTCGGATAAAAATATCCAATAATATGTCGTGTCATGCTCATACACCAATGTTCTTGAGAACTGAGATGTCCAGCCCATCACACCAGTCTTGTTCTCTCTCTCTCGATCCTATGACAGCATGGGCTAACTATCTTTTGCAATTGAGGTAACCAACTATCCGGCAGTATAGTTTCAAAAAGGCAGGTCTAATGGAAACATACGAGATCAAATCTGAACAGGGGTACTAACAAAGTTCAAACACCCGATCAAGTGTCACTAGGCACAGAACTATTTTACCCGATCAAAGACCATCTATCCCTAACATATGCTTTCTTTGAAGGAGGAACTCCAGCTCTGTGTCAATGACAATTTTCAACCAATGTGACTTTCATTGTCTGCAAATGGTACCTTCCCAAAAGCAAAATAATGCCAGTTCAGAGGAGACATTCTTAGACGAAGGTGGGTTAACCTTTTTTGTTAAACTAAAAAAAAAGAAATTGTAACTCACGCTCTCCCGTTGGTAACAGAACTCAAACAACTCCAAAGGTTATCATGATCCCAATCATCTTTGTTGACGTTGTGATCAGGCTTTCTTATCTCATTCAATTCTATCAATGGTTTTTTACCCATGGCTGCTGCTCCACAAAGACCACGATGTGTGAGACACAATATACAGGGTCCATGGGTCGTTGATGGCATCTAGACTTGCCTTATACCGGTCAAAGGCGTTGTGCCAGTTTGCTCTAGGACTCAAATTTTGTTTGAGGGTCGGGGATATATCAATATGGGATGGCATGACAATGGGTTTGGTGGTGTCAGTGTTGGTGGTAAGCCAAGGGTTGCGTAAAACCTCCTGGATAGTGGGATGATGGAGCGGATCGAGGGCGGTGAGACATCGGATAAAGTATTTGGCTTCACTGGAAGTGAGGTTCCAGTACGGACCCTGAAATTCTATTTTTGGGTCAGCATTTTTCTGGGCAAGGACGGTGGTGTTGTCGGCACGAAAAGGAGAATAGCTGCAGAGGAGAACATAGGTGATGTGCAGAGAAGGAGAGAAATGAACTTGTGTTTCGCGTGCGTATGCATGTGGAAGTTGTTTGCCGGGGGAATGGACGAGCTTTTCTTTGTGAAAAGATGAGCAAGAGGATCAAGGGTGGGAACTGGACTTGCATGCCAAAGTCGACGATGACAATGTCGGAGTCATTGGAGCGACAGAGGATGTTCTCGGATCTGTCAAGTAGGTTAAGGAAAGAGGGTGAGAGAGGAAAGTGTACTTGAGGACGATGCCGTTGTGGTGGAGGTAGTGGATGGCATCAAGAACGGAGCGGATGACGGTGATGGCATCGTGTTCAACAAACTTGCCCTTTGCGAGGACACGGTCAATTCACTCTCGACCGGTGGCGAGCTCAAAGGAAAAGCAATATTCTGTGTGAGACTCAAAGCCCTCCTAAAACTGGACCAGGGTAGGAGAGGTGAGCGAGGAGACTCGAAGCCTTTAGAGACAGTGACCGAGACCGGTGAGGATTTCTGTTAGATGCTCGCTTCGTCTTTCTTAAGCACATATTAGTGTTGACAAGGCGAAAAGCCGTCACAAGGTAGACAAACGACAGCACTCTGGCTGCTGAAAATTGATTGAGACCTAAGGAGACAAGTGGTGAGAAAAAATCACCGAAAAAAATGCCTCATGTTGTGGTGGCTGTGTTATGCGAATCGAAAGCGTAGGCGGGAGAAGGTGTCATCGGGATGTAAGAGAAGCAGTGGAGGCTCTACTGCATATCAAACATGTGATTTATCAAACATCTCGAAGTCATGAACATTACAAGTATCCGTGATCTAGAGCCGATAACCTAAATAGCATTTCCTGACACGGCGGACAGCTGATTGTCCGCCGCGTCTATAAAGCCTCATTTCTACCCTCTCTAATTCAATAGTCTTGTTCTTTCACTATGCTTCTATTCATCAAGGTCCCTTGCATCCTTGTCTCCACTGCCAACATCTGGATTATGCTAACCCCTCCTAACCCTCCGCCTGCTGAAAATGAAAGAAAAGCAAGATCGGTATCCTTGGAAGCCTTCATCTCCATGCAATTTACTCTCTACATCATCAAAGTCAGCTCAAAAGACACTAAATTTTCAGAACAGCTATTAAAGTCATCTACAGTACTTCATTGGCGCTGTTGCCTTGACAGAAATAGCAGTCCTAGTCGCCCAACATGCACTCGATCGGCATCACTTTTGCTCTCGTCTTTTACTAAACCACCTCATCTTCTCAGGTGGCGCTGCGGAACGTATATGTGTCTCTCGGCTGTTTTTCATCGGAACTTTGATGACAATTCTTGGAGGATTAATAAGATACACATGTTATCGAGCCCTGGGACGCATGTTCACCTTTGAGATGAGCATCCGTAGAAACCATAAGCTCATCATGTCAGGACCCTATGCTATTGTTCGTCATCCATCATATGTCGGCAGCATACTTGTAGTTAGCGGAATGATGCTTATACATGGATCAAAGGTGTGTTGTTAATTGGTACTGGTGACCAGCACTGAGCCGATCTCCTCAGGGATCTTGGCTTAGGGAGAGTGGTATACTGAAGTTCACAGCCATAAAGACAACAATAGGACTTGGTTGTGCAGTGCTTGCAATGCTTCTTCTTGCAATACTCATATGGACATCATTTGAGGATGAGGAATTACACCAGTTTGCTGGAAAAGAATGGGAGGAATGGACTGAAAAGGTTCCATATAAGCTGTTCCCTCTTATCTATTGAAGATATAATAGGGAGTGCTGGTTCATGTGGTAGTAGCTAAGAAACTTGCTATACACTTGTGATATATATATACTTGACAGATGTTCGTAATGTTATGCTCTTGATAATAAGGAAGTTGAAAGCGAAAAACAATACCTATTGGGTCAATAGTAGAAATAGTGGAAATAGAACTAAGGATCAACTGGGATTGACGAGAGGTTTCCAAGAGTTGACCTCTATTCTTACCTTCTGATCTTTTACACGGCAGACATTTAACTGTCAAGTGGGCATGGGAAGTGTTAAGTGAGTTACCTTAGTCACTTGGCTATACGAGGACCCTTCTATGTATTTTAGACTAATATGTACTAAGTTCAAACACCCGATCAAGCGTCACGGAACTATTTTATCCGATCAAAGTCCATCTATCCCTAAAGTATCGGGAAATTTGGCTTGATTTGAAGGAGAAACTCCAGCTCTGTGTGTCAATGACAAACCTCAACTGATATCACTTACATTGTCTGGTATGGTACCTTCCCGAAAGCAAAATTATGCCAGTCCAGAGGAGACATTCTTAGACGGAGGTGGGTTGACTTTTTTTTGTTCAAAAAATCAAAAAATCAGATTTCAGATTCCTGGTAATGACACCAAAGAAAAGACAATTGTTTCACAGGAGCAAGATCTCGAAGAATGCTTTGTGAATCAAGTGCTCCCGTTTGTGACAGGATTTAAACAACTCCAAATGTTATCCAAATCATCTTTTATTAGGCTTTCATGTCTCGTTCGATCCCTATCAATTGCTTTTTAACCCATTACTGCTGCTCCACAGAGAACACGATGTGAGACACAATATCCATGAATCGTCGATGGTGTAGATTTCCATTTTTGTTTTATTCTCAACTACGTGAATATAACTAGTACATTTTCTGATCTCTCCATCTTGTTGGTATCGATGAACTCGACCCATTCATCACAACTCACTAATCATCTGGGAAATGAACACACCAAAAAAGTTACTACGCCCAACATTATCTACTGAGATGAATGTTCTATCCATCATCTTGCCTCTTCATGTATTTCTTCACCCACGGAGGTGGCTCCTATATCACCTCGTCAAATATCTGCTTCGCTGTCGCTATTGGACTCTGAGCGACAGGACCTGACAGTCTTCATTGTTCTGGAATGTATACTTTTGTCCAAAGGACAATTTTCTTCGAGTAAATTGAGTATCAACCGTGACACCTGAGGAACATGCAAATCAGCAATGATGGCATAGATGCAAGGAAGAAAGACTTTTGCTTAAAATGAAGGGATAAATAAAGCATGGAACGCTAATAATTAGGGTCAGTAAGGGGAAGACTAGCGCTAATATTAACAGACTAAGTTGGGATATTGCAAATATTATCAGATGAATCTTGGAAAAATGCGGCTTCAAGGTATGAATAGGCTTTGAAAAGAATGAGTTCTAACCCAGTCGTTTAATAATCCAGGCTTACCCAAGAGACTGAATAAAAATACGATCAGCTAGATGAATAATATCTAATTTTCGACTCACGGTAGGAATAACAACATTCCATCGCGATAAAATAAATACAATAAACGAGTCGAGGTTTTCATGTGAGAAATACGACTGCGCATTCCATCACCAAAACAATTTTTGTTTTTTATGTCACGGTGAACCTGATAAATGTCAAGACGACTTCAATTGTGGTTGCTGTTGCCCTGATACTTCTTTTTCATGTGAGAATAAATGTGCAAGTCAGCAAAGCGAAATATGCTGGAACACGTACTCAAAGGCACTAGAAAGACTGTATTGTATGTTATCAAGATGCGTTGTATTCTCCCAGCAACCATGGAGAGGGAATAGCGATCCGTAAATTGATTCAAGACATACGTCAACTATCAACACAGATATCGCAGAAAAATACGATCAGTTGGTGGGTTGAGTATTGTACCGTACTCAAAGCCTACCAGGACCTCAGCTAAGTTTGACCATCAGTCGTCTGTATCAATCATAATCAAATTGTACAAAACATACCTGCTGTCATGAAATATAAAATTAATGTGACTAGAATTCAAAAAGTCAATACAAAAAGTCCATTGACCCATGTTTTTAGCCCTCTCACCAATTAAATCCTTGTTCCAAATCGCTCCAAGGCGCAGGACCAACAAAATCTTCACTATCAATGTATTCAACGTAGTGAAGAATCTATTGACATCAGATACTCTAGTCCTTAAGAGTCATGATGGAAGTTACTGGGTGGCTTTGAAATGTACACCTAGAAAAGAGTAAAGTCAGAACACACAGCAAATACATTTGACCTATACCACTAAAACATCCTAGTCAGTGAAGCTATCAAAACTGAATTAAGAGGAACATGTTACTGATTTCGATGCCCAGGGTTTATTGTCAGCTGGTAAAGTTGTTATCAATATGCATTTGATTTATGTCAGATAATTTCCTCGTACTGTGTGAACTGATTCTTAACAATTGGCTTAGTTGCCTTATTCAATAAAGTAAGAGAGTCGCACTTGCATCATGACTGTCCAGTTGATTATTAAGATAGAAAAATAGATGACATGCAGTTTCGACCACTTCACCCTGAGATATCATATGTCAGTGCCAATAGTCATCCATCTGATGGGAAACATGCTTGTGGAGATACTCAACCTAAGAGAAAGAGATCTGTGGAACTATTGTTTACAAATAGAAGGACTCACCTGTTGAGGATATTGACAACACCGCCCTATCAATGCTTGTGAGCGTTCTGGCTGCTGAAACATCGATTGAGGTCTGAGGCCCAGAGGAGTGGTGAAAAAAAAAACACTCTCACAGGGGCTGTGTCATGCCAAAGAAGGCGTACACAGACATAGACGCTCATCGGGATGTAAGAAAAGAAGTGGAGACTCCATTGGATATCAAAGATGTGATTCGTCAATATCTTGCTTCTCGAAGACAGTAGTGATGAACATTTACACTGCCAAGTGTAGGAAGGACTAGTGCTCTCAGCATGATGTACGACCGTTGGCTATGACCTTTCTTCTCGTGACTATAATCTGAAATATGACTCTGTATGAATAGCATAAAATCGCTGTCCTTACTCTCAGTCGTTTACCACCTCGGTCAATGTCTGAACTTACTTGTTTTAGTACCATCATGATGCTGGAACGGCTCATCAGTTGCCGCTAAGTTTCATCGAAGCTACAATCCATCATACTGGACTGAGAACGATTGACCTTGATCAGATTTCTCGGTTTGCACGCAACCGAAGAGAATATTTGTCTAATAACACCAGTTGATATATAGTTGAACCACGGTTATCGGATTTCGTACAAAATACCTCCCTCCTGCATATCCCACGCAAATGACTGATCAGTACGGACTAACACCACAAGATTACATTGATGACCTGAAGCTCCTGTCAAATAACCGTTACAGCCAAGGTATGCTGTTCCTCATTCTACCTTTCTTAAAGCAACAGCTGAAGCCTACTCAAGTCATCATTGCCACGCTGATGGTATATGATTTTATCGACCACATTCCTCAACAGGTGAGACTTTCCATTTGTAGATAATCATTCCACATCTCTTCTCTCCTAGATACAGCACCTCCACAGGCATGTTTCTCATTAGATGGCCGACTATTGCCACTGACATATGAAATCGCAGGAGGAAGTGGTCAAAAGTGCATGTGATTTATTTTTCTGTCCTAATAAGCAACTGGGAAAACATCATGTAAGTGCAACTCTCTTAGTTTTTTGAATGAGACAACTGATCCGGATTTTCAGAATGAGTTCATATAGTATGAGGAAATTATGTGACATAAATCAAATGTATATTGATGGCAACTTCACCAGATGACAATGCAACCTGGGCATCGAAATCAGTCAGTCATTAGTTCGATATCAGTTTTGATATCTTCATTAATCAGGATGTTTTAGTGGTATAGGTCAAATGTATTTGTTGCTTGTTCTGACCTACACCTTTGCTAGGTGCACATTTGGATATTTCCTAGTTGGCGAGTGAGTTTTGTCATGACTCTTAAGGACTAGAGTAGCTGATGTCGATAGATCCTCCACAATGTTGAATACATTGCTAGTGAAGATTCTGCTAGTCCTGCGCCTGAGAGCGATTTGGGACAAGGATTTCATCGGTGAGAGAGCTAGAAACATGTGTCAATGGACTCATTGTATTGATTTTTCTGGATTCTAGTCACGCTAATTCTATATTTCATAGTGGCAGGTATGTTTTGTACAATTTGATACTTGATTGATAGAGATGACTGATGGTCGGAATTAGCTGAGGTCCTGGTATGCTTCAAAGACAGTACTATACTTAAGAAACCAACTGATTGTATTTTTCAGTCTGCGATGTTGAAGGTGATAGTCAGTATATATATCGGCTCAGTTTCTGGACTACTAGAACCTCTCCATGGTTGCTGGTTGAGCTCAATGCATCTTTATAATATGCAAAACAGGATTTCTGCTGCCTATGAGTATGTGTTCTAACATATTTTGCTTTGCTGACTTGCTCATTTATTCTCACAAAAAAGAATTGTCAGGGCAACAGCAACAACAATTGAAGTCCTCTTGACCATTATCAGGTTCACCATGACATACAAAACACAAATGGTTTTTGGTGATGTAATACGTGACTATATTTCTCACATGCAAACGTCGACTCGTTTATTATATGTATTTTACTGCGATGGAACGTTGTTATTCATACCGTGAGTCGAAACTAGATACTATTGATCTAACTGATGGCCTGTCTATTTAGTCTCCTTAGTAAGCTTAGAGCATGAAACAACCGGACTAGAACTCATCCTTTTCGAAGTCGTATTTTGCCTGCAAGCCATTGCTTACTTCCTAGGATTACCTGATGTCATTATCATTATCCTATCCTAGTATGCTGTTATTGTTATTAGTCTTCCCCTTACTGACCCTGATTGTTAGCTCTCAATACTTCATTTATCCCTTCATTGTAAGCCAAAATTCTTCTTCCTTGTATCTTTATAATCACCACTGATTTGTGTGTCACTCAGGTGTCACGATTGATACTCAATTTACTCGAAGCAAACTGTCCTTTGGACGAAAGTATAGATTCCAGCATAGTGCAGTCCCTCAGGTTCCGTCATTCAGAGTCCACTAGGGATACTGAAGGAGATATTTGGCGAGGTGACAGAGGAACTATTGAAGAAATACATGAGGAGGCAAGATGATGGATAGAAGAATAGAAGATCTGGTGTTGTTCATCCGCGTAGATGATGTTGGACGTATTTGGTGTACTAATCATTGTTTTTTATGTTTGTTTTCCACAACATGAGTTGTGATGATGAATCGAGCGAGAGTTGGTATACCCCTGTTCAATTCAGATTTCGTATGTTTCTGTTAATCTTGCCTTAAAATATACCACCAAATAATTAGTTTCGTCGTGTGCGATTCTGGAAAAAGAGCCAGTCTGTACCCGTCACAAGGTGAAGAGAGATGAGGACGACCCAGCACATCATTATTCATTGATACACATTGTTATTTATTGATGTCAAGCACTGTCGAAGGAGGAGGAGAGCGATGATCTATGTCAAGGTGACACTATGCTTGATTCTTTTGAATTTTCTCATCAAGAACCGTCGCTTCCTTGCATGGCTCCAGTCAGGAAAAAACTAGACAATTTTATGACGCTTTTTTTTTTTAAAAAAAAAATCATCTATTTGTATCGCGGGGCTCGGTCGCAGTCCGCATTTTATGACGCTTCTTTATGTAAAGCATAAAATCGTATCACACTTTTGAAAATTCAATAAAAATTTAAGGAGAGCAGTTACTGGAGGGTGATTCGGATATAAAAATATCCAATAATGTGTCGTGTCATGCTCATACACCAATGTTCTCGAGAACTGAGATGTCCAGCCCATCACACCAGTCTTGTTTTTTCTCTCTCTCGACCCTATGACAGCATGGGCTAACTATCTTCCCAGAGTTGCACATGAGGTAACCAACTATTTGGCGACATAGTTTCAAAAAGGCAGGTGTAACGGAAACATATGAGATCAAAATTGAACAGGGGTACTAACAAAGCTCAAACACCCGATCAAGTGTTACTAGGCACGGAACTATTTTACCTTATCAAAGTTCATCTTTACCTAAAGTGTGCTTTCTTTGAAGGAGGAACTCCAGCTCTCTGTGTCAATGACAATTTTCAACCAATGTCACTTCGATTGTCTGGAATGGTACCTTTCTAAAAGCAAAATGATGTTAGTTCAGGGGAGATATTCTTAGACGATAGTGGGTTGACCTTTTTTGGAAAAATCAAAAACGAGGATTTTGAGGTTGGTGGTGAAGCTCAAGAACAGATAATTGTTGCACAGGAGCAAAATATTCCAAGAATATTTCGTAATTTGGACTCTCCTCTTTATGATAAGATTTCAAGTTTAAACAACTCCAAAAGTTATCATGACCCCAATCAACTTTCGAACCACTGACATATGAAATCTCAGGGGGACGTGGTCAATATTGTATGTGATCTATTTCTCTGTTCTGATATGTTCGACTCCCTTACCTTATTGAATAAGACAAGTAATCCAAATTTTTAGAATGCATTCATATAGTATGAGGAAATTATCTGACATAAATCAAACGCATGCTGAGAACAGCTTCACCAGATGACGATGAAACATGGGCATCGAAAACTATAAGATGTTCCTCTTAATTCAGTTTTGATATCTTCATTGACTAGGATATCTTAGTGGTATAGTATTTGCTGCTTGGTCTGACATACTCCTTCGCTAGGTGTACATTAGGTTATTCACTAGCCATCGAGCAAGTTCTATCATGACTCTTAAGGACCAGATGATCTGATGTCAATCGATTCTTCATGTTGTTCAATACATTGGTAGTAAAGATTTTGCTGGTCCTGCGCCTTGGAGCGATTGGGAACAAGGATTTGATTGGTGAGAGAGCTAGAAGGATGTGCCAATGGACCTGTTATATTGACTTTTTTGAATTCTAGTCACACTAATCTTATATTTCATGAAGGCAGGTATGTTCTGTCTACTCCATGCCTCGCGTTGCAATGCTGTTCAACACTGGATAGGAAAACATCAAATACCTATCTTCATCACTGCCCCAATCCCTCAGTAGATAGTTCCCGATACTGCATCTATTTTCTTATCTGTCAAGGTGGGTTCCTATTCATCGGGTCAGTTCTCACACATTTTCGGCATTATTTTTTGATCGGTCATCAATATCAGATTCCAGGCGTATTTTTGCTTGTGCGATTACTTTGCATCACTGATGACACGTGTCACGGTATCAATAATAGCAGCAGACAAAGCACAGCTTTCAGGCCCATGGCTAGGCGGTCTTTATGTTCTTGCAGTCCAGACGGGGTACCACAGGGATTGATTTCTGATAAGATGTGCCTGTTGCAGGACAAAAAGAGCAAACAAACTAGGTTGGTTCTCAGAGAAGCGAAGCACAGACACAAGGCCACGCACACATTCTGGCTTTTCGCGTCATTGATTTAATTTTTCTCTTTATCAATACTTATCCTCTCCAAATCAATAAAAGTGCCAAAACAGCACAGGAATGTCCATGCCCAAGACAACAGATATGTGAATAGACCGTGTTCTCAACCAGAAATTCTTAATTTCAACCCATATCCCACTCGCCCTCTGTCCAAGGAAGCGATGGTTCTCGATGAGCAGTTTGAGAAAAAACAGGCATTGTGTCACTTTGACCAACATCATCCTTCTCTCCTTCGACGGCACTCGAGTGACGACACGCGGATTTGGATCTAGATCATGGCATCTACCACTACTGGGCATGCTCGACCAACTTGTAGTAGCAGCAAAGTAGATAAACCTGTTGGCGACCCTGATACAGGTCAAGGCGCTGTACCACTCTGTTCAAGCAAGTTTTGTCTGAGGGCGGGGAAGAGATCGACATGAAATGGCATGCAGGTGGTGGTGGCAATGGTAAGCCAAGGGTCGTGTAAAGTCTCCTGAGCAGCGGGACGATGAAGAGGATATAAGGTGGCGAGACGTCAGATGAAGGACTTGGTTTGATCGGAAACAGGTACGGACTCTGAAATTTGATTTTGGATCTGCATTTTTCTGGGCGAGGGCGGTAGTGTTGTTGAGACAAAAAGGTGGATAGCCACAGAGGAGACCATATGTGATAATGGCTGTGCAGAGAGAGGAAGGGAGAAAAATGAGCTTGTGTTTGGTTTGTGTATGCGTGTAGAAGAATTCATACCTTTGGACTAGATTTCGACGGATTTTGTGTGGCTGGCGTTTTTGATGACTTCAGGGGCGACGTAGTCGAATGATGCAGCGCGGGAAGTGGGTACCTTGTCAGGGAAGTGTAGGAGTTCTGCTCTGTGAAAAGGGTGGGACCTGCATGCCAAAGTTCACGATGGAAATGTCACTGACAGGCTCGCTGGAGTGGTAGAGGATGTTCTTGAATCCATCAAGTAGATGAAGAGGGGAGAGGGAGGGAGTGGTGACGGCATCGTGCTCGGTAAACAAGTACAAATTCAAAGACCTCAAGTTCAGAGGAGGGGTAGTATTTCGCTGGAGACAGATGATGTTGGTATTGGATACGAGGCATACGAGATGACTAATCAATGATATAAATATCTACATTCCTTACCATCAAAACGGGGAGATCAGACAAAGTGCACAACATAATCCTGACAGTGACTCGAGGTAGTGTCTGTCAGATCGGGTGTTTGAATTACGTTAATCCTACCTTTGTAAGCTACATCACTGAATAATTGGTCCCTAGCATGCTAGTCAGTCCATGCGCCTATCATAAGGTCAAAAGAGGGAGAAGCAATGCCTTGGATTGAATCACAGCAAGACTCGTATGATTAGCTGGACCATCTACGTTCTCGAGGACAACATGACACAGCAAATTATTTTTTATTAATGGGTATTTTTATATTCCAGCCACCCTCCAATAATTGAATCTTTCAAAGTGCGATATAACAATAACTATATTCTACTTTACATGAAGAAGCGTCATTTAGACTTTTGCCGACTACCTCTGTCCAAGCGAGTGACAATTCTCGATGAGCAGGTTCACAAAAACCAGGCAAAATATTGTCTTGACCAAGATCCTCCTCTTCCTCCTTCGACGACACTTGAGCGACGACGCCTGGACTCGGATCCACATCATCCCACCACCCACTACTTTGCGTGTTTGACCGACTCGCAGCAGCAGCAAAGTACCTAATTATATTAGCGGCCCTATGCCCTTTTGCTCTAGAACTCCAATTTTGTCTGAGGGGTCAACGTGGCATGGCACATTGATGGTGGTAGTGAGGGGCCAAGGCCAGCGTAAAGCGTCGAGGGCGCTGGGACAATGGGATGGATTGAGGGCGGCAAGACGTCATATGGAAGACTTGATTTGGTCAGAAACCGGGTTCCAGAACGGGCTCTGAAATTCAATTTTGGCGTCGGCATTTTGGTGTAGTGGAGTTGTCAGCACAAAAAAGGAGATAGCCGCAGAGGCAAAAATAAGCGATCACGGCTGCGCAGAGAGAGAGTAATGAGCTTGAATTGCATTTGTGTATGCGTGTGGAAGCGATCATACCTGTGCACTAGATGTCGCCGGGTTTTCCGTGACCGGTATTTTTTTGACGACGCCAGGGAAAATATAGCCAAAAGAGCTGGCAAGAGAGGTGAGTTGCTCGTTGGGAGAACAGAGAATTTTTTTCTTTATGAGCAGACAAGGTGAGTGGAAATGGGAAGTTGACGATGAGGATGTCACTGGTGGGGTCATTGGAGCAATGGAGGATATTCTTGGGTTTGTCAAGTAGGTGAATGGAGGAGGGGTGAGAGAGGGGAAAGCAAACGTACCTGAAGTTTCTGGACGATTCCGTGGTGGTGAAGGCAGTTGACGGCGTCAAGAACGGAGCGGATGACGGTGATGGCGTCATGCTCAGTGGACTTTCCCTTTGCGAGGATGCGGTCAAAGGGTTCTCCGCCGCTGGTAAACTCAAAAGAGAGGTAGTATTTTGTGCTAGACTCGAAGCCTTGAGAGACAGACGATGTTGTTAAAACAGGTGAGAAGGTCGACTTTGTCCAGACGCTGGCTTTGTTTCCTTTCAAGGCTTGAGGTACAATTTAGTATTGACATAGAAAAAAGCTGTCACCGTCCTATCAATGCAGAAAGGGCTTGTGAGCGGTCTAGCTGCTGAAACATCGATTGAAAAGTCGTGAGAAAAATGACAAAGTGACTCACGTAACAGTGGCTGTGTTATGCAAAAGAAGGCGTACACAGACGTTTCAAGGAAAAGGTGTCATTGGAGGCTCCACTGGATATCGGAGATGTGATTCATCAGATATCTTGCTTCTCGAAGACAATAGTGAACATTACACAGCCAAGTGCTGGAAGGACTAGTGCTCTCAGCATGACGCACGACCGTTGGCTCTCGTGACTATAATTTGAAACATGACTCGGTATAAATAGCATAAAATTGCTCCCCTTACTCTCAGTCGTTTACCACGTCGGTTAATGTCTGAACCTACTTATTTTAGTACCAAGTATCCACTGATTGGCATGGAACCGACATACCAAATAACATTTTCTGAAGCTTGAGACTTTGCAAAATCTGTTTGTTAGCACAGCTATCAATTGAATGGCAGAGCCTCGAGAGTAATGCGAGCCACAGCCAAGTGTCTTCGGTTATCATATTTTCCCTTCACCCATCATGAAAGTTGAGATGCTGGAACGGCTCATTAGTTTCTGCTAAGATCAAGTTTCATCGAGGCTACGATCCGTGACACTGGGCTGAGGATGTTTGACCTTGATCAGATTTCTCGGTCTGCGCGCAACCGAATAGAACATTTGTCTAGCCCCAGTTGATATATAGTTGAACCACGGTCATCGAGCTTTGTACAAAATACCTCCTGCATATCCCCCGCAAATGACTGATCAGTACGGATTAACACCACAAGATTACGTTGATGACCTGAAGTTCTTGTCAAACAAACGTTATGTCCAAGGTATGCTGTTCTTTGTTGTATCGTTACTGAAGCAACAGCTGAAGCCTACTCAAGTCATCATTGCCATGCTGATGGTATATGATTTTATCGACCACATTCCTCAACAGGTGAGACTTTCCATTTGTACATAATGATACCACATCTCTTCTCTTCTAGATTCAGCACCTCCACAGGCATGTTTCTCATTCAATAGCCGACTATTGGCACTGAAATATGGAAACTAAGGAGAAAGTGGTCAAAATTGCATGTGATCTATTTTTCTGTCTTGATAAGCAACTGGGCAGACATCATGTAAGTACAACTCTCTTACTTTGTTAAATGAGACAACTGATCCAAATTTTCAGAATGAGTTTATATAGTACGAGGAAATTATAAATCAAATGCATATTGATAACAACTTCACCAGCTGGCAATACAGCCCGGGCATCGAAATCAGTCAGTCATTAGTTCGATATCAGTTTTGATACCTTCATTGATTGGAATGTTTCAGTGGTATAGGTCAAATGTATTTGCTGCTTGTTCTGACCTACACCTTTGCTAGGTGCACATTTGGATTTTTCCTAGTTGGCGAGTGAGTTTTTTCATGACTCTTAAGGACTAGAATAGCTGATGTCAATAGCTTCTTCACAACGTTGAATACGTCGGTAGTGAAGATTCTGCTAGTCCTGCGCCTTCGAGCGGTTTGGGACAAGAATTTAATTGGTAAGAGGGCTAGAAGGACGTGCCAATGGACTCATTATATTGATTTTCTTTTGATTTCTAGTCACACTAATTCTATATTTCATGACAGCGGGTATGTTTTGTAGAATTTTATTTCTGACTGATAGAGATGACTGATGGCCGAAATCAGCTGAGGTCCTGGTAGGCTTTGAAGAGAGTACGATACTCAATCTACCAACTGATCATATTTTAGTCTGCGATGTGTGCGTTGATAGCTCAGGTATATGTCCAATCAGTTTCCGGAGTGCAAGTTCCTCTCCATGGTTGTTGGATGAATGAAACGCATCTTTATAATATGCATTACAGTATTGTTGCTACCTTTGAGTATGTATTCCAACATATTTTGCTTTTCTGACTTGCTGACTTGTTCTCACACAAAAAAGCATTATCAGGGCAACAACAACAGCAATCGAGGTTCTCTTGACATTTGTCAGGTTTACTATGACATACAAAACACAGCAGGCTTTTGGTGATGGAATACGTGGCCATATTTCTCACATGCAAACATCGACTCGTTTATTATATGTATTTTACCGCGATGGAACGTTGTTATTCATACCGTGA